>VOFE01000719.1_pt1 | contig 16001 bp, 16 predicted proteins | sample 5384071 | NCBI WGS metagenome assembly VOFE01 (sample SAMN12384724, study PRJNA508395) | human gut metagenome | isolation source: healthy gut D | host: Homo sapiens
AGACGGAACGAGGTCTTGGTGACCATGGTACGGCCGTCGTCGCCGAAGCCGGCGTCGGACCAAGTCGCCCAGTACGGATCGCCGGAGAAGATCGCGTCGTAATCCTTGGTACGCAGGAAGCGCACGATGCGCAGCTTCATGACCAGGTTATCGATGATCTCCTGTGCGTCGGTCTCGGTGATCTTGCCGGCCTTCAGGTCGCGCTCGAAGTAGACGTCGAAGAAGGTGGAGACACGGCCGAAGGACATGGCGGCGCCGTCCTGGCTCTTGACGGAGGCGAGGTAGCCCATGTAGGTCCACTGCACGGCTTCCTGTGCGGTCTGTGCCGGGCGGGACAGGTCGAGGCCGTACTCGTTGCCGAGGTTGATCAGCTGCTTCAGGGCCTTGATCTGCTCGTCATGCTCTTCGCGGAAGCGGATCCAGTGCTCGATCTCCGGCTCGGTGAAGTCGTTGCGGTACGGGATGGAGTCCTTGTCGCGCTGCTTGAACTTGATCAGCGTGTTCACGCCATACAGGGCCACACGACGGTAATCGCCGATGATGCGGCCGCGGCCGTAGGCATCCGGCAGACCGGTGAGGATCTTGTTGTGGCGAGCTACCTTGATCTGCTTGGTGTAGACGCCGAAGACGCCGTCGTTGTGGGTCTTGCGGTACTTGGTGAAGATCTTCTTGATCTCCGGATCGGGCTCCTTGCCGGCTTCCTTGATGGCCTGCTCGACCATACGCCAGCCGCCGTTCGGCATCATGGCGCGCTTGCACGGCACATCGGTCTGCAGACCGACAATCACATTGTCGACTTCCGGGGAATCGATGTAGCCGGCCGGGAAGGCGTCGATGCCCGCCGGGGTGTGGGTGTCCACGTCGTAGACGCGCTGCTTGCGCTCCACGGACAGATAGTTGTCGTCCAGATACTTCCACAGGTGCTTGGTCTTGTCGGTGGCGTCAGCCAGGAAGGACTCGTCGCCCTCATATGGCGTGTAGTTCTTCTGGATGAAGGTTCTTCACCACACGTTGGTACAGGGAAAAACGTTTGTCCACCTTGGAACTACAACCCAAAACCCAAGATTTCACCCGTTTGAGAAGGATAACATAGCTACCCCTTCATCAGTGCTGTTATATGTTTTTTTTTTATACCATTAAGGCGTTTTTAACAAATCCGCAGGAAATGCGAGCGCGAACAACTACCGTTCACCGATTTGTTTGGTATTTTTCCTTGCCTTTGTACGACGTTCACTCTAGCTGTTATGCCAGCTTTAGCAGGGTAAAGTGCCTCTGAGTAGGCTTTGGGACATGCCTAACGATCTGCCCCAAACTTTACTGGCACCGACGGTGTACGGAGGTCGCCTAAAGGTAGTTTTCTAGGCATGTCCCAAAATCTACCGTATAGGGCGCGCGTGCAGGGTATCATCTTTCACCGAAAATAGTTTCTAGTGTTAGGGGTTTTCGGTGGAAGATACCGATTTCCATGAGCTTGGGAGTCAGCTCCTTACCGAGTTTGGCGGCATTCACCAGCGCGTTTCGCGCTTTGTGGACAAAGCTCTCAGCGGCGAGATGGCTGTCATGCGCGCCCTTATGCTCGCTGGCGGTTCGCTCACGCCGAGCGAACTCGCTGATCGCGCCTGGGTCTCGAACGCCCGCATTGCCAATATCCTACGCGCTCTCGAAGCCAAGGGCTGGGTTGAGCGTGAGCACTCAAAGACCGACCGTCGTCGCGTACACGTCATAGTGACCGACAAGGGATTCCAGGATCTCGAAATCAAACGCCGGGAATTCGAGGACCGCACCGCGGCTTTCCTCGAACAGCTCGGCGAAACAGATACCCAAGAGATGGTGCGTCTTCTAAGGCGTGCCAACGAAATTATCGACCACAATCAAGAAAGGAGAGATGCCGAGTGAGGATTCTCAAGCTCTTTAAAAAGCATGTCCTGGCACTGTTCACAGCTATCGTACTCATCGTAATCAGCTGCAACGCCGACCTGGCACTGCCTACCTATATGAGCGATATCGTCGACGTGGGCGTGCAGCAGGGAGGCATCGCCTCGCCCGTTCCCGACACCATTCGCGCCGAATCGCTCGACGACCTCAAGCTCTTTATGAGCGCCAAGGACGCCAAAGCTGTGGAGGCGGTGTTTGGCAAGGCAGACAAAAATGGCATTCGCACGTACAAGGGCACCGAGGAGGAGCGCGCCGACGGCGGCAAAATTGCCGACATTATGAGCCTGCCCGAGACTGTCGTCCTTTCGTTCAACCAGGGCATCGATGCCAACTCCATGGGCGGCATGATGGGCTCGTCCGGTGAGAAAGACAACAGCGGCGCTCAGGCCATGCCCACGCCCGAGCAAATGGCAGCGATGACGCCCGAGCAGCTCGCCGAGATGCAGCAGAAAGCCGCAGCGGCGCAGAACATGCAAAAAGCAGATTGATGCCGACGGCGGTAAGATCACCATGAAGGGTCTGCGTCTAGGCGTTGAAGGCGGCCTAATCGACCAGGGCAAGCTCGTGGAGGGCGCCAACGATATGGCGGACAAAATGGGCTCCATGTCGGGTTCCATCGTGACCCAACGCGCCGTGAGCTATGTGCAAGACGAGTACAAGGCGCAGGGCATCGACCCCGCCGACGTGCAGAACGCCTACCTGGGCCGCATGGCGACCACGATGTTTGGTCTGTGCCTGATCTCGCTCGTCGCCACCATCCTGACCGGTGCCGTGGCTTCGCGCACCGCCTGCTCCATCGCCCGCGACCTGCGCCGCGAGACCTTCAACAAGGTTATGCACTTCTCGCCGGCCGAGGTGGGCAAGTTTAGCCAGGCCTCGCTCATCACCCGCTGCACCAACGACATTCAGCAGATCCAGATGGCCGCAACCCTGTTCATCCGCATGTGCCTGATGGCCCCCGTCATGGGCATCGTCGCCGTCATGCGCGTCCTGGCCAACCATACCGGCCTGGAGTGGACCATCGCCGTTGCCATCATCGCGGTCTCAGCCGTCGTCGGTGTGCTCATGGGCCTCACCATGCCCAAGTTCAAAAAGATGCAGAGCTTTGTGGACCGCGTGAACCTTACCGCCCGCGAGCTGCTCGACGGCCTTATGCCCATCCGCTCGTTCAACCGCGAGGAGCATGAGCTCGAGCGTTTTGACAAGGCATCACTCGACCTGATGACCACGCAGCTCTACACCAACCGAGCCATGAGCTTTATGATGCCGCTCATGATGCTCGTCATGAACTGCATCACCGTACTTATCGTCTGGTTTGGCGCGCAGGGCGTGTCCGACGGCGTGATGCAGGTCGGCAACATGATGGCGTTTATCTCCTACACCATGCAGATCGTCATGGCGTTTATGATCCTCACCATGGTTTCGGTCATCCTGCCCCGCGCCGAGGTCGCAGCCGAGCGCGTGGAAGAGGTCATCACTTGCCCCACCAGCATCAACGACCCTGTCTCGCCCAAACTGCCCGCGGCCAGCGCGCCGCGCGGTGAGCTCACCTTCCGCGACGTGAGCTTCCAGTATCCCGATGCCCGCGCCGACGTCATCAGCGGCGTAAACTTCACCACGCACGCCGGTCAGATGCTCGGCATTATTGGCTCCACGGGCTCGGGCAAGTCCACGCTCGTGCAGCTGATTCCGCGCCTGTACGACGTCACGGGCGGCAGCATTTCGCTCGACGGCATCGATGTGCGCGACATGACACTTTCCGAGCTGCGCCGCCGTATTGGTTACATCCCGCAGCAGGGGCGCCTGTTCTCGGGCACCGTCGAGAGTAACCTCAAGTTTGCCGGCGACATGGTGAGTGACGAGGATATGCGCCAGGCAGCACGCGTCGCCCAGGCGGAGGACTTTATCGCCGAGCGCGAGGACGGGTACGACTCCCCCATTAGCCAGGGCGGCTCCAATGTTTCGGGCGGTCAGCGCCAGCGTCTGGCCATCGCCCGCGCGTTGGCCAAAAAGCCCGAGGTCGTGGTGTTCGATGATTCGTTTAGCGCCCTCGACTACAAGACCGACGCGCGCCTGCGCGAAGAGCTGGCCAAAAACGTCACCGACGCCGCGCTCGTGGTCGTGGCCCAGCGCATCGCGACCATCATGCACGCCGACCAGATCATCGTGCTCGACGACGGCCACGTAGTGGGCACCGGCACGCACGAGGAGCTGCTGCGCAGCTGCCCGGCGTACCTGGAGATCGCACAGTCGCAGCTTTCCGCCGAGGAGCTGGGGCTTACCCAAGAAGAAATTGCAGCCGTCATGGAAGGAGGCGAGCGCTAATGGCAGACGAGACCAAGACTCAAATTCCCAAGCCCACCCGTCAGCGTGGACCCATGGGCCGCATGGGCGGCATGCGTCGCGGCGAAAAGGCCAAGGACTTTAAGGGCACCATGAGGCAGCTGCTCGGCTATATCGGTCAGCATAAGATTGCCGTGTTTACCGCCGTCGCCTTTGCCGTGTGCTCGGTCATCTTTAACATTGTGGGGCCCAAGGTGCTCGGCCAGGTTACCACCAAACTGTTCGAGGGCCTGGTTGCCAAGGTCAACGGCACCGGCGATGTCGACTTTGCCTGGATCGCCAAGACGCTCGGCTTTTTGCTCTGCCTGTATCTGGCAAGCTCTGCCTGCAGCCTGATCCAAGGCTGGCTCATGACCGGCGTCACGCAAAAGATTTGCTACCGTATGCGCAAGGAGATCGCCGCCAAGATAGCCGTCGTGCCGATGAGCTACTTCAACGGTCACAGCAAGGGCGACGTGCTCAGTCGCATCACCAACGACGTCGACACGCTGGGCCAGTCGCTCAACCAGAGCGTGACGCAGCTCATCACGTCGGTGACGCAGATTATCGGCGTCCTCGTCATGATGCTGTCGATCAGCCTGCCGCTTACCGGCGTCACCGTACTCACGCTGCCGGCAGCCGCGATTATCCTGGCTGTAATGATTCACTTCTCGCAGCCGTACTTCCGCGAGCAACAGCAGGTCCTGGGCACCGTCAACGGCATTATCGAGGAGGACTTTGCCGGCCAGAACGTCATTCAGGTGTTCGACCGCGCCGAGGCTTCGATCGAGGAGTTCGACCGCCAAAACGACCGTCTCTTTATTAGTGGCTGGCGCTCACAGTTCCTTTCGGGCCTGATGATGCCGCTTATGAGCTTGGTGGGCAACATGGGCTACGTGGGCGTCGTCGTGGTGGGTGCACAGCTCGCACTGACCGGCAATGCCACGCCCGGCGATATTCAGAGCTTTATCCAGTACGTTCGCAACTTTACGCAACCCGTGCAGCAGCTGGGCAACGTGAGCAACACGATGCAGTCGATGGCCGCCGCCACCGAGCGTGTGTTTGAGTTCCTGGCCGCGCCCGAGGAGGAGCAAAAGACCGACGCGCAAATCCCCGAGAAGCGCCCCGGTCACGTGGAGTTCGACCATGTCAAGTTTGGCTACACGCCCGACAAGACCATCATCCACGACTTTAGCTGCGAGGCGCAGCCCGGCCAGACCATCGCCATCGTCGGCCCCACCGGCGCCGGCAAGACCACGCTCATTAAGCTGCTGCAGCGCTTCTACGACGTGGACGGCGGCTCGCTGCGTGTCGAGGGCGTCGACGTGCGCGACTGGGACCGCGCGGCGCTGCGCGGCGAGTTTGCCATGGTACTGCAGGATACCTGGTTGTTTAACGGCACGATCCGCGAGAACATCCGCTACGGACGCCCCGATGCGAGCGATGCCGAGGTCGAGGCCGCCGCACGCGCTGCACGCTGCGACCACTTTATCCATACGCTCGCCGGCGGCTACGACTTTATGATCAACGAGGAGGGCACTAACCTGTCGCAGGGTCAGCGCCAGCTCGTGACCATCGCCCGTGCCATTTTGGCCGACCGTCCGGCGCTGATTTTGGACGAGGCGACCTCCAACGTTGACACTCGTACCGAGGAGCTTATTCAGCGTGCCATGGATGCGCTGATGCAGGGCCGCACCAGCTTTGTTATCGCACATCGCCTGTCCACGATTCGCAACGCCGACGTGATCTTGGTGATCCGCGACGGCGACATCGTCGAGAAGGGCACACACGACGAGTTGCTCGCCCAGGGTGGCTTCTACGCCGACCTGTACAACTCGCAGTTCGACGAGGCGGCATAAATTCTGCCGCAGGGAACGAATAACGCCCGAGAACGGGGGCGCAGGGCAACCTGCGCCCCCGTTTTTGTTTTGCAGCCCTCGAAGCGCCTTCCCTGAGACCTCATTGACGGCGTTTTCCAGACCCCGTGGGCAAAAAAGAGCAAATATGAGTACTGCTACCTTTTTAGTAACAGCCAAAACCGCCTCAAACGACCTCTTTGCGGCCTCTATTCGCCTTCAAATTAATCAAAACGCCCGTTAGCAGGCTTCTGCCTACCAACGTTAATGAACATATTTATCACTTTGTCTATTATCTCGCTAGACGGATATGTTACTAGGTTAGCAACAGTACTCATATTTGGCATTTTTGCCCGCAGGGTGTTTCCCGGGGAACCGACAACAGCCTTAGGGCCCCACGCGGCGCCGCTCCCTCCCGGCATCCGCCGACGTTTCCCCAGATAAAACCTGCCAAAATAAACCTGTCTCTTTTTGGTAGGTTTCGGGGTGACAAGGGCTTGCACTTTAGCGTGCGACAGCGGATAATGCCGAGCATTCGACAATACGCTTATTGCTCTTTCTATAGATTGAGGGAGGCCCCTATGGCCATGGAATTCAAACGCAGGCTGCCGATACCCATGGAGATCCGCGAGGAAATGCCACTTTCTGCCGAGCTTACCGCCAAAAAGCAGGCATTTGACGCCGAGGTCGCCAAAGTCTTTACCGGCGAGGACGCACGTAAGGTGCTCATCATCGGCCCGTGCTCTGCCGACCGCGAGGATTCGGTACTTGAGTACATGAACCGACTGGCCAAGACCGCCGAGGAGGACAAGGACAAGCTCATCATCATTCCGCGCGTCTACACCAATAAGCCGCGCACCAAGGGCACCGGCTACAAGGGTCTTCTGCACAACCCCAACCCCGAGGCTCCCGACGACCTGCTCGAGGGCGTCAAGGCCATCCGCCACATGCACCTGCGCGTCATCGAGGAGACCGGCTTCTTTACCGCCGATGAGATGCTCTACCCGTCCAACTACCAATACCTCGTTGACCTGCTGAGCTATGTTGCCGTGGGCGCACGCTCGGTCGAGAACCAAGAGCATCGCCTGGTGTCGAGCGGCATTTCGGTACCCGTCGGCATGAAGAATCCCACTGCCGGCTCTACCACCGTTATGCTCAACTCCATTTACGCCGCGCAGGCGCACCAGAGCTTCATCTTCCGCAACTGGGAGGTCGAGTGCGACGGCAACCCGCTTGCGCACGCTGTCATGCGCGGCTACATCGGCCTCGACGGTCGCACCTACCCCAATTACCACTACGAGCACCTGGAGCGCCTGGCCGAGCGCTATACCGAGCACGCCGGCTATGCCAATCCGGCAGCGGTCATCGACTGCAACCACGACAACTCGGGCAAGCGTCCGCTGGAGCAGTATCGCATTTGCAAGGAGGTGCTCGACAGCTGCCGCCGCAACGAGTCAATCTCCAAGCTGGTCAAGGGCTTTATGATCGAGTCCTACCTGGAGGATGGCAACCAGCCGGTCGACGGCGGCGTCTTTGGTAAGTCGATCACCGACCCGTGCCTGGGCTGGGAAAAGACCGACTACCTCATCCACGAGATCGCGGAACGTATTTAGAGTTACGGCGTTTTACCAAACGCCGTAACTGCTCGACGCTGCGCGGGCCGCATTTGGACAATCTGACGTTCAACTTCAAGGGCGCGACCAGAAGGTCAGCGCCCTTTCGTTTCGCGTCACCTTGCCTCAAATGCGGCCCGCTCGCTGTCCGTCCTCTAACTGCGGCGTTGTCATGGCCCAAACCCGAAGATAGTCAAACCGCCAAAAAGGTGCGCGTCACTGTTTTGGTGCAAAGTAACCTGTCCCCCTTGCACCAACACCAGGATTGTCGAACAGCGTCACCAATATTCAGCCAATCAATCAGGTAACCCCTGTCCGATTGATCGGCTGGGTTTTCGAGGTGCCCCAGGTCGCCGCGAAAGAGGAGCGAAGCGTACTTTGGTACGCGAGCGACGGTTTGAGCGGCGAGATGGGGTGCCTCGGAAAGCCAGACGATTAAGCGGACGGTTCCTGCTGAGTAATGCAGTGGATATTTCCGCCGCCGAAGACGACCTGCTCGGACTGAACGCCGACGCACTTGTAGACGCCCTCGCCCCAGACCTCGTCGTAGATCTTCTGGAGCGTGTCAACGGCAAGCTGGTCGTTCTCGTCGCCGTACTGCGGGACGATAACGCCGTGGTTGGTGACCAGGTAGTTCATGTAGGAGGCGATCAGCGGCTCATCGGCGACGCGCGGCTCGGCGTTCTCGTCGGCGTCGATGGTGTCGCAGGAAGTCTGGTCCATGAACAGCGGGTTCACGGGCATGCAGAGCTTGTAGACCTTCATCTTGCGGCCCTTGGCGTCAACGGCGTTGGAGAGGGTCTCGTAGATGGCGTGGCACTGCTCGTAGAACGGATACTCGGGATCGTCAGTCCAGATGCAGGCCATGACGCCCGGAGCGATGAATGTGGCGACATCATCGATGTGACCGTTGGTCTCCTCGGGGTCGATGCCCTCCTTGACCCAGATGACCTTCTCGACACCCAGGTAATCCTTGAGGTGCTCGTCCATATAGGCGCGAAGTTCCTCGCTCCAGGGCTCGAACTTCCTCTTGAACTTGGGCCAGATGGACTCGGAATCCTCTTCCTCCTCCAGAACCGCAGAGCAGGTGCGGCCCGGGGAAAGCAGGCACTGGTCGGTCACGACCACGGTGCCCTCGCCGTCGACGGTGATGGAACCGCCCTCGAGGATCATGTCATCGGGACGATAGCGACGGCAGCCGGAGAGCTCAGCTATCTTAAGGGCGATCTGCTCGTCCTTGTCCCACGGGGAAATAGAGGCCGTCGACGAGGCCGCCGTAGGCGTTGAAGTGCCAGTGGTTGGCGCGCTTATCGCCCTTGCCATTGATAACAAAAGTGGCAGCGGTGTCGCGGAACCAAGCGTCGTCGGTGGTCATCTCGATAACGGTAACGTTCTCGTCTTCCTCAAAGACGGCCTTGCAGTTAGCGTAGTCGGCCTGATTGACGCATATGGTAACCGGAGTGAACTCGGCAATAGCGCGAGCGATGGCGGCATATTGCTTCTGAGCCGGCTTGGCGCCATGGGCCCAGGTATCGGTGCGATGGGGCCAGCCCATCCACACGCGATCCTGCGGAGCGAACTCAGCAGGCATAAAGTAGCCGTCGGCCTTGGGGTGGACTCGGACTCGGTGATCGTACGCATAAGATTTCCTCCAAATCGAACGATCGCTTGCTGCAGGCGGGTTACCCGCAGCCTAAAACCAAGAGGTGGCGGACGCCCGTTCCCCGGCAAAGGTCGGGGCGCCCGGCGCCGGTTTTCACGGAGTCGCACCGGCAAGCGACGACGTAACCTGGCGCGCGGAGACAAAACGCACGAAGGATACGGAAGAGAGATTGGGGCGGGCGGTGGTTACCAGAGCTATCGTTCACACCCACCCCGGGGAATGGTCAAGTAGCGAGGAGGGTTGGAGCCCCGAATCCGGGTGCTCTAGTCCTCTTCGGCCTCGGCGGCCTCCTCAGCGAGACGCTGAGCAGCCAGCTCGGGGGTGAGACCCTTGTACTCGGTCTCGCGACCCTTAGCACTGACGACGCGGACAACCTCGCCAATAAGCAAAAGCACGATGAAGATAACGATCATCGGGACCTTATCGCCAATCTCATCGACAGAGAACGGAATCAGCGTTGCAACGATAGCCAGAATCAGCTCGATGCAGGGAATAGCCAGCATGACCTTCATCATGGCGCCCTTAAACGGGAACGTAAAGATGAGCGCACGGTTAGGGTCGTTCTTACGAAGGTTGAGGAATGCCGGGAACATCGGGATGTAGGTGAGCAGCAAGAATACAACGGAGGTACCGAAGAGCATCCAGAAGACACCGTTGGAGATGGCGTCGATGGGAACGAGCTGCAGGCACAGCACCAGAGAGGCGACGATGGCGTTGACCAGGTTGGCGCCGTTGGGCATGTCGTCATCCGAGATCATCGAGGCAAAGACCTTGGGCATGTTGCCATGCTCGGCAGCATAACGAGCAACGGAGTTGACGCCGAAGGACCAGGCAGCCATGTTGGCGAACAGGGTGATCAGGAAGGCAATGCAGATGACCTTGAAGATCATGGAGTCGCCCACCATGGTCTGGACAGCGTAGATCATGCCGTAGTCGGGATCGATGGAATCGGCCGGCACCGCAGCGCCGATGCCAAAGCCAGCGAACAGATAGATCACGGCGATAGACAGGCCGCCGACGATGATAGCCTTGGGGATATCGCGAGCGGGATCGGCCATATCGTCGGTCATGGTGCAGATGACCTCGAAGCCCATGAAGTTAAAGATGATGATCGACAGGTAGCCGAGAGCGTTGGTGTTGGTAAGCTCGGGCAGGAAGGTGGCAGCGGACATGTCGTTCGCAAAACCGTTCTCCATGGCATACCAAATGCCCAGAGCGCCGACGATAACGGCAACGGCGACCTTGACGATGGCGCCGCCGTTCAGGACCCACTCGGAGTCGGCCGCCTTGGAGCGGCCCATGAGGTAGACGATCCACACAAAGGCAAGATCGATACCCAACTTGGCGATCAGATTGAACTCGACGCCAAAGACCATGCCCAGAATGTCGGGGAACATGGTAGCCAGCGAGGCGATCCACAGCGGGTAGTTAACCCAGTAGTAGTACGAGATGCGGGCGCCCCACTTGTCGCCCAGGCCATCACGTACCCAGTCGTAAATGCCGCCCTCGCCGTCATAGGTAGTGCCGAGCTCGGCGACAACCATGCCATAAGGGAGCAGGAAGGTCAGGATCAGGAAGATCCACCAGAAGAACTGCTGGTTGCCAATGGCAGCAGCGGGAGCGGCGGCCTCGCAAACGAAGACGACGCAGATGATGGTCGAAATGACCGTCAAGAAGGAAAAGCAAGGCTTCTTCTTTCCGTCGCTCATGATGAGCTCCTTCGCTCAGTCTTGGACAAATCGAGACCCTTAAGATATTAAGACAATTGCCAAGCCTCGGTGAGCGGGCGACAGGAGACGAGCATCCGCCGCCCGCAGACGTGCTTATGAAGTTACGCGGTTTTACCAAACCGCGTAACGGCTCGACGCTGCAAACGCCCCTAAGCGGCAATCGACGTTCAATCGTCGGTCGCGACCGAAGTACGCTCCCTCCTCTTTCACGTCACCTTGCTCGCTTAGGGGCGTTTTCGCCGACCTATGCTCAACCTACGATAATTCCAAGCTGAACGAGTTACTCGCTGTAGCGGGTGGCAATGGCGGCTTGTACCATGCCGGTGCTCATGAGGTAGGTCACCAGGAAGTAGCCGCCGTAGGCTGCCAGGAAGATTGCACAGGTGAGGCCCACGGTGCCGCCGATGCTCATATTTCCGAATATGCTCACCATCTCGATGATCACCTTAAGTGCCACAAAGGAGTGCGCCAGGCCCACTGACAGCGGGAACAGGAAGAATACCGCTTGCTGCGCCATCACCGAATGGCGGATCTGGCGGTCGTCGCAGCCGATCTGTGCCAGCACACGATAGCTGCGGCTGCCGTCGGCCACGTTGGAGAGTTGCTGGATCGACAGAATCGCCGCGCATGCAACGACCAATACAAAGCCGATGTAGATGGCTAGGTAGCTAATAAGACCGTTCATTTGCGCTGCTTGCGTGTGTACATCTCGGAGCGTGTGATGAAGATTCCCCACGACCCGGCTCCTTGCCGTCAACGAGCAGATTGTCGAGCACAGTGTTTTTAATGCTCTCGTCTGCCTCAGTCGTATCCATCCCCTGTTTGTAGTTAACGAGCAGGCTACTGGAATACGGCTGCAGATTAAGTTGGGACAACAGCTCGTCGGCAACGACGACGGTACCCGGATTACTGCCCATCGCCGAGTTGGCGATGGCCGCCGTATCTTCGTCCGACTTATCGGTTGCGGGCTTGAGCGTATGCCCGCCCAAGGTAAGGGCATGGCCGCCAGCCATATACTTGGTGTACAGGTCGACCAGCTCGCCGCCCATATCACATGTGAGCAGATACTGGTCGTGACCGATGTGCACCGGCCTCGCCCATCATCTGACGCAGTTTGTTGTACTGGCTCGCCGGCGTCACAAACAGACCCATCGTATCGGCATTGCTACCCCCGAACGCCTTGGGAAGCTTTTCGCCCATGATCTTGCACATCTCACTTGGGGTCACCGAAGGATTCGAGCCGCCAAATGGGTAACTCAGATACGAATCGATCTGCACATGCTCACCGGCAACATCGGCGATATTGACCTTCTTGCCGGTCTCGTCGTTGTTGCCCGCCGACTTGCCCTTGCCGTGCCATGCAGGGTACAAATCGACCGTTGTATCGGCCAGCACCATGCGATCGGCCTCAGACGGATTGACATACCCTTTGTACCCCTTTGTAGTAGTCGAGCGTATCGGGCGTGTAATAGACATACGTCTGAGACACGTCTACAGGGTTATAGCGCTCCAGGTTTTCGTTCATCACGTTGGCAATCGACATACCGCACGTCACCGAGGTGATGGCCAAAAAACAGGAGCATCGCGATGACGCCCATCGAAAAGCACACCGTGTTGACCTTGGCCGCAAGCTGGCGCACGGTAAACATGTTGAGGCCGCGCCAATACACGCCGCGCAGGCTCTGCAGCAGCTTGATGAGCATGCCCGAGAGTCCCCAGAACAGGGCAAAGGTGCCCACGGTAACCATAGCGGTCGTAATACCAAACTGGTTCATGGCCTCTTGCAGCTTGCTGTCCGTCGCGGTTAGCGGGAACCCATCACGTAGCAGACGGTAATAGGCCACGCCCACAAGCGCCACGCCCACGGCAAAGATGGCAATCGCGATCCAGGGGTTGCGTGTCTTGATGCTCTCGTTGCGACGCTCGGCACCCATAAGCTCGATAAGTTTGGTACGACGCACGGCGCGAAGGTTCAGCAGTAGCGTGAGCACAAACATTACGAGCATGCAGGCAAGGGTCAGATTGAACGCATGCACCGAGAAAAAGAAGTGGAAATTGGCGATTTGTGTCTTAAAGAGCGAGGCCGTAAAGAACGTCATGAGTTGGGAGAGTCCCACACCCAGCACAATGCCGGCGACAAAGGCCACGACCGACACTATCACGGTCTCGAGCGCCATGATCGTGGCGACGCGCCCACGCCCCATGCCGAGCACCTGGTACAGGCCAAACTCCTTCTTGCGGCGTTTCATGATGAAGTTATTGGCATACACCATCAAAAAGGCCATGACACCGGCCAAAAAGTACGTCAGGTCGCCGAGCATGCTGCCCATTACCTGCGCCAAGCCCTTTTCATCGATTCCGGCGATGTCGACCTGCATCGAGATGGTGTTAAAGGCATAGAAGACCGTGACGCCCAGGGTGAGCGTCAAAAGGTAGACGAGGTAGTGCCGGCGCGGCGAACGTTGCCCCAAGCGAGTTTACAGAGCATCGGAGCCCTCACCGCCCATCATGGCAACGACCTCCATAATGCGGTCGAAGAACTCTCGGCGGTCGGCGTCGCCGCGGCGCAGCTCGGTGAAGATCTTGCCGTCGCGGATAAACAGCACACGGCTCGTGTAGCTGGCAGCAAAGCTATCGTGCGTGACCATGAGCACGGTAGCGCGTAGGCGGCGGTTAAGGGCCTCCAGGCTCTCGAGCAGCAGGCGAGCGCTCTGGAATCGAGGGCGCCGGTGGGCTCGTCGGCCATGATCATGGTGGGGTCGGTGACGGCGCGCGAGCCGCGGCAACGCGCTGCTGCTGGCCGCCGGACATCTGGTAGGGATACTTGTCGAGCACCTGACTGATGGACAGGCGCGCTGCCACATCCTGCACGCGGGTCGAGATCTCTGCCGAGTTTGTGCGGGCGATGGTGAGCGGCAGGGCGATGTTCTCGCGTGCCGTGAGCGTATCGAGCAGGTTGGAGTCCTGGAAGATAAAGCCGAGCTCCTCGCGGCGGAACTGCGAAAGCTTGGCCTGCTTCATGCGCGTTACGTCCTGCCCGTTGATGCGGATGGTGCCGCTCGTGGCGCTATCGATGGTCGAGACGCAATTGAGCAGGGTCGACTTGCCCGAGCCCGAAGCGCCCATGATGCCAACAAATTCGCCGCGGTTGACGGTAAAGCTGACGTCGTTGAGCGCGCGGGTCACGTTGCCCAGCGCTCCGTATACCTTTTCGAGATGCGCGACCTCCAGTACCGGGGTCGCCATGTGCGTGGTTTGCATACCGAGTCCTTTCTTGCGATTAGTCTACGGCATCTATAGTCGCAAGAAGACGAGTCGGCTACCATCGATATGGCTTACGCTTGCCCTTACCGTTGTTAAGGTAGGGGAGTCTTTTTGGGACGGGGCTTTTTTAGCTACCCCATCTGAAACCTTCGAAGCATGAGGCGGCATTTGACATAGGGCAGCTAAAAAGCCCCGTCCCAAAAAGACTACCCTGTCATGTGTCGTTGTTGAGAGAGGACTCCTGTTGAAGACTGTTCATGTTGCCGCTGGGATCATTCGCAAGGAAGGATCCGATGAGCTGCTTGCCGTGCAGCGCGGCTACGGCAACATGCAGGGACTTTGGGAGTTCCCCGGTGGCAAGCTCATGCGCGGCGAGTCGCCCGAGGACGCCGTACGCCGCGAACTCATGGAAGAGCTGCAGGTCAAAGTCACCAACCTGCGTGACTTCTACACCGTTGAGTATGACTACCCCGATTTTCATCTCTCAATGGAGTGTTACTACTGCTCGCTGGCTAAAGAATCCGATGAGCCTCAGAAGCACGACCGCCAGCTCGATATCCGCTGGATTCCGCGCACCTCGCTTGCCATGGTGGAATGGATGCCCGCCGACAAAGGGCTTATCGATGCTCTGATTGAGTTGAAGGAAGATCGGCTCGAGGCAAGCTCCGCCGATGACGCCACGCCCACCACAGCCGACAAACCCGCCACCAAGCCCAAGCGCGCACCTAAGCGCCGCAGCAAGAAGCGCCCCAAGCCCGGCTTGCTGGACGGCATCGACACCTCGGACCTTTCCGCCGACGAGCGTGAGCTCGTGCGCCGTCGCGCCGCTATAAAAAAATCCATGAAGGGCAACAAGCGTGCGAACACCAAACCCGAGCTGCTCGTTCGCCAGCGCCTGCGGGCAGCGGGCCTTACGGGTTATCGCTTGGAATGGAAGGTTCCCGGCAAGCCCGACATCGCCTTCCCCGGCCGCAAGATCGCCATCTTCGTCAACGGCTGCTTTTGGCACCGCTGCCCCAAGTGCAATCCGAGCCAGCCCAAGCGCAACGTTGAGTTTTGGGAGGCAAAGTTCCGTCGCAACGTCGAGCGCGACCGCGCTGCCGTGGCAGCACTCACTCAAATGGGCTGGACACCCATAACCATCTGGGAATGCGAGCTCAAAAAAGACCGCATCGACGCCACAATGGAAAAGGTCATCGAGCAGGTGCGCGCCACAGAGCCGCAGCGCTAGGAACGAGCCGTCCACACGCCCCACACAGGCGAGCCACATCCGCGCCACAAACCTTAGAAAGCCCTTAAGTTCAAAACCTCTCAAGAGTGTTACTCGATAGCTCTGACCTGCGGTTTCATCGTAATTGCAAACCTCATTAAGCCTTTCTTTAGCGCTTCTTTGCGACGTCCGCGGCATAATACTGCCAACGCACGGGACCTAGCAGCACACCCCGTGCGCAACCTTTTGGTGGACATCGAGGAGGCCGCATAAGCATGCATTCTTCCAATGACGCAGCACAGCAGCCATCCCTAAAACATGCGGACCTTTTCTCCCTTCCCCGACACAGAGAAACGGCCTCCTCGACTCCCCACCACAAAAGCCAAACGCTCAACAGACCAGAGCCAC
>VOFE01000862.1_pt1 | contig 16001 bp, 15 predicted proteins | sample 5384071 | NCBI WGS metagenome assembly VOFE01 (sample SAMN12384724, study PRJNA508395) | human gut metagenome | isolation source: healthy gut D | host: Homo sapiens
TCATCAGCCATTCAAGCGATGATGCCGGAAATGGTGGCCGCGGTGGTGTCGCCGGGGATGGCGATCATGTCAAGGCCGACGGAGCATACGCAGGTCATGGCCTCAAGCTTTTCGATCTTCAGGCAGCCGTTGTTGGCCGCGTCGATCATGTTCTTGTCTTCGGAGACCGGAATGAACGCGCCGGACAGGCCGCCCACATAGGAGGACGCCATGATGCCGCCCTTCTTCACCTGGTCGTTGAGCATGGCGAGCGCGGCGGTGGTGCCTGGGGCGCCCACCTGTTCGAGGCCGATCTTCTCCAGCACTTCGCCGACGGAGTCGCCCACGGCGGGGGTCGGGGCGAGCGAGAGGTCGATGATGCCGAATGGCACTCCGAGTCGGCGGGAGGCCTCCTGGGCCACCAGCTGGCCGACGCGCGTGATCTTGAACGCGGTGCGCTTGATGGTTTCGCACAGGAATTCGAAGTCTTTGCCCTTGGCTTCGTCCAGCGCGCGGGAAACCACGCCGGGGCCGGAAACGCCGACGTTGATGACCGCGTCGCCTTCGGTCACGCCGTGGAAGCCGCCTGCCATGAACGGGTTGTCGTCCGGGGCGTTGCAGAATGCCACGAATTTCACGCAACCGTAGGAATCATTGTCTGCGGTGGCGTGCGCGATGTCCTTGACGATGTGGCCGAGCAGTTCGACGGAGTTCATGTCGATGCCGGTTTTGGTGGAGCCCACGTTCACGGAGGAGCACACGATGTCGGTTTCGGACAGGGCCTGCGGCAGGGAGCGGATGAGCATTTCCTCGGCCGGGGTCATGGACTTGGACACGAGCGCGGAGTAGCCGCCGATCAGGTCGACGCCGACCTTCTTGGCCGCGCGGTCGAGCGCGTGTGCGATCTTGACGAAATCCTCGGAGCTCTTGCAGGAGCTTGCGCCGACCAGGGAAATCGGGGTGACGGTGATGCGCTTTCCTGTTTGTTGGCCACGAAAATGGCTGCAAACTGGTTCTTGAGAATGGTCTGGCTCACTTCTTCGATATTGCATTCAAGGGCCGAAAGGGTGCTGGATACGGCGTAGACGACGCCGGGGCAATCCAGACCGATGACCGAAACAACGATTTTGCTCACAGATACCTCTCGCGGCAGGTCTTTGGCTTTCCCAAAATAGGGGCTCAACAGCAGGGAAATCAGGCGGAAACATTCCGTCAGTCTCTTTTGCCAGCCCTCACCCGCTGTTAGCAAGCAAAAAGTTTGGTAACGACCGGCAGTTCCGTTTCAGCCCCCCTGGGAAACATTTTGACTGTATAAAAATTCCGCTGGAAAGTTTTCGAAAAAGGTTATATGGGGAGTCAATCTTGTCGATGCCGACAGACTTTTTTTGATTTTCTTATTAAAAGAAAAAGGAGGCACTCATGGTGCTCGATCCGAAAAAACACGCTGACTGGGAAATCGCTCAGGATGCCGAAACCCGTATGAAAACCGTGCAGCAGCTTGGTCGTGATATGGGCCTCCTTTGATAAAGAGCTCTGCCTTACGGCCATGTGATGGGCAAGGTCGACTACCGTGCTGTGCTCGAGCGCCTCGGGGACAAGCCCAACGGCAAGTATGTCGACGTGACCGCCATTACGCCCACGCCCCTCGGCGAGGGTAAATCCACGACCACCATCGGCCTCGTACAAGGCCTCGGACGCCGCAACAAGCGCGCTTCCGCCGCCATCCGCCAGCCTTCGGGCGGCCCCACGATGGGCGTGAAGGGCTCGGCCGCGGGCGGCGGGCTTTCCCAGTGCATCCCTTTGACGCAATATTCCCTGGGTTTTACCGGCGATATCAACGCGGTGATGAACGCCCATAACCTCGCCATGGTGGCGCTGACTTCCCGTATGCAGCATGAGCGGAATTATAATGATGAAAAGCTGCTCAAGCTGTCGGGGATGCCCCGCCTGAACATCGACCCCACCAATGTGAACATGGGCTGGGTCATGGATTTCTGCTGCCAGTCCCTGCGCAACATCATCATCGGCATGGACGGCACCAACGGGCGCTCCGACGGGTTCATGATGCGTTCCCGCTTTGACATCGCCGTGTCTTCCGAAGTCATGGCCATTCTCGCCATCGCCAAGGATTTGAAGGACCTCCGGCAGCGCATGGGCAAGATCATCGTGGCCTACGACCGCGACGGCAAACCCGTCACCACCGCCGATCTCGAAGTGGACGGCGCGATGACCGCGTGGATGGTGGAAGCCATCAACCCGAACCTTATCCAGACCATCGAAGGCCAGCCCGTGTTCGTACACGCCGGGCCGTTCGCCAACATCGCCATCGGGCAGAGCTCGGTCATCGCGGACCGCATCGGCCTCAAGCTGAACGAATACCATGTTACGGAGTCCGGTTTCGGCGCGGACATCGGCTATGAGAAGTTCTGGAACCTCAAATGCCACTACAGCGGCCTGACTCCGGACGCCGCCGTGGTCGTGGCGACCGTCCGCGCGCTCAAGAGCCACGGCGGTGCGCCCGTGCCCATGCCGGGGCGTCCCCTGCCTGAGGAATACCGTACCGAGAACGTGGGCTTCGTGGAGGCAGGCTGCTGCAACCTGCTGCACCACATCAAGACAGTGAAGCGTTCCGGCGTGTCGCCCGTGGTATGCATCAACGCTTTTGTGACCGACACCAAGGCGGAAATCGCCAAAGTCCGTGAGCTGTGCGAAGCGGCCGGGGCGCGCGTGGCCCTGTCCACGCACTGGGAACACGGCGGCGAAGGCGCGCTGGAACTGGCCGATGCCGTCATGGACGCCTGCAACGACAAGACCGAATTCAAGCCGCTGTACTCGTGGGATATGCCGTTTAAGGAACGTATCAAGCTGGTGGCCCGCGAAGTGTACGGCGCGGACGGCGTGGACTTCTCCGCCGAAGCGTCCCGCAAGCTGGCCGACGTCCAGAAGCGCGACGACGCCAACGAACTTGGCCTGTGCATGGTGAAGACGCACCTGTCCCTGTCCGATGATCCGGGCGTGAAGGCGCTCCCAAGGGGTGGAAGCTGCGTATCCGCGACGTGCTCACCTTCGGCGGCGCGGGCTTCGTGGTTCCGGTTTCCGGTTCCATCACGCTCATGCCCGGAACGGGCTCCAATCCTTCTTTCCGCAGGGTCGACGTGGACGTCGATACCGGCAGGGTGAAGGGGATCTTCTAATCTGCGTGAGCATTGGAGGAAAGCCTTCGAGCGGGCTTTCCTCCTCATTTTTCTAGCTTATTCAAGGTTTCAAAAGTCCTTCCTGCCATAGGGCGGCGATGCGTCGCGGATATATTTTTCCCCATCCTGCTTTTGTGACCTGTCAGTACGCTTGCTTTTTCCCCTCCTGATTCTATATGAGAGGCATTCCGGGTGCCGCCGCCAGGGGCGAGCGCTGCGGAGTTCATCCATCTTTACATTCAGGAATTCATTTTCCGGGCAACATATGGTCGCTGACCCATCAATCCGATTGCGCCCGCTGGAGCGGGAAGATCTGCCGTTTATCCATCAGCTGGACAACAATGCCAGCGTGATGCGTTACTGGTTTGAGGAGCCTTATGAGGCGTTTGTGGAACTGACGGATTTGTACGACAAGCATATCCACGATCAGAGCGAGCGCCGTTTTATCGTTGAGCACGACAAGGCCAAGGTCGGGCTGGTCGAGCTTGTCGAGATCGATTACGTCCACCGCAGGGCCGAATTTCAGATCATCATCGCACCCGCGCATCAAGGGCTCGGCTACGCGGCGAAGGCCGTTCTGCTCGTCATGGACTATGCGTTTACGGTGCTTAATCTCTATAAACTGTACCTCGTCGTGGACACGGAAAACAAAAAAGCCATTCACGTTTATAAGAAACTCGGGTTTGAGGTAGAGGGCGAATTGAAGCACGAATTCTTCAGCAATGGAGAATACCGAAACGCCTTGCGGATGTGCACGTTCCAGACCGATTATCTTATGAAAAAGAAAGAACAGGCTGCACAGTGGGCCTGACGGACACTCTGACCCAAGGATATTCTATGGCGGACATCATCAGCGGCACGGAGATGAGGGCGGCGATTCTTGACGAATTGCGTCAGGAAGTTGAGGCCATTCGGGAAAAGCACGGCACGGTTCCGGGGCTTGTGGCCATTTTGGTCGGAGAAAATCCGGCTTCGATCAGTTACGTGACCTTGAAGGTGAAGACGGCGTTGTCGCTCGGCTTTCATGAGATTCAAGACAACCAGCCCGCGGACGTCAGCGAAGAGGCGCTTTCGCGCTGATCGACAAGTACAACCGGGATCCGTCCATCCACGGTATCCTTGTCCAGCTTCCGCTCCCCAAGCATATCGACGAAAACAAGGTCATTTACGCCATCGATCCGGACAAGGACGTCGACGGGTTCCACCCCGTCAATCTGGGCCGTATGGTTATCGGCGGCGATGCCGTACGTTTCCTGCCCTGTACGCCTGCGGGCATTCAGGAAATGCTGGTGCGCTCGGGCGTCGAAATGGCCGGGGCCGAAGTCGTGGTCGTTGGCCGTTCCAATATCGTCGGCAAACCCATTTCCGTCATGCTCGGCCAGAAGGGGCCCGGTGCCAACGCCACGGTGACGATGGTTCATACCCGCACCAAAGACTTGGCGGAACATTGCCGCCGGGCCGACATCCTGATCGTCGCGGCTGGCGTTCCCGGTCTGGTGAAGCCGGACTGGATCAAGTCCGGCGCAACGGTTATCGACGTGGGCGTCAACCGGGTGGGTTTTAACGAGAAGACGGGCAAGCCCATTCTTTCCGGGGACGTGGATTTTGCCGAGGCCAGCAAGGTAGCCGGGAAGATCACCCCCGTGCCCGGCGGCGTGGGCCCCATGACCATTGCCATGCTCATGAAGAATACTGTCCGTTCCGCGTGGCATCACTTGGGGCGGTAGCGTTTGAGATGAAGGCACGGGGGAGGGGCTTTTTGCAAAAAGCTCCTCCCCCCCCCCACCCGCAAAAATCTTGACTGGTGGGGAGGCGGCGCGACGGAAGTTCCGTTGTGCCGTTTTTTTTGCTGGAAGGGCTCTTGCCTGAATCCTTCACAGCTCATTTTTTCTCGGAAAGGCTGGCAAACAGGGACCCGATAAACACGAAAGTCTTTGAAGAGGAGGGGGTGGGGTTTGGGGAGGGGGAGGAGAAACGGGGGCCCCTTCTCCAGAAAGGTTCTCCTCCCCTTCCCCAATATCTTCACATCATGTTAAAGCCAATCCGTTCTATAAGCGCAGCAGTTTCTGTACAAGTTTCCTTTCGGTCACATGAAGGCGCGAAAGCCCTTCGGCATCAAGGCCCGCACCGAGGGCGGCGGCCTTGCGCAGTGCCTGCGTGACGTCGGGGGATTCAAAGTCGGCTGAACTGGAAGCGTCAGAGTTGAGCAGCAGTTCGCAGCCGAAGCGTTCTGCCATGCGGACGATATGCCCGTTGGCGAGACAGTGCCGGGGGGCCGTGTTCAGCTCCAGCAATACGCCCTTCTCGGCGGCGAGTTGGGCATCTTCCACCGTAATCAGGCCGGGATGCGCTAAAATATCCACGCCCGCATTGATGGCGGCGAGGTTGGTCCCTGTCTCCACCACATCGGCAAGCTGACGGGGGATGCTTTCGCCGTGCGCAAGGATCAGCGCGGCACCTTGCTCCCGCGCCTGCCCCACGGCATCAGGCAGCAGGGCGGGGGGGACATGCACCAACTCCACCCCGGCGAAAGCCTCGATGTCCGCGTACAGGGAACAGGTCTTCACCAGCGTTTTGAGCGTGGGCAGCAGGATCGGCAGGGTCGAGGGATCGGCCCGGACGATCAGGCCGACGGCCCGGAATCCCGCGCATTTCGCCAGACGCATGGCCTCCGAGGGCAGCAGTCCGTCGCGCCCGCCCGAGCAGTTCACATGAATATGAAAGTCGAACATGGTGTTCCTTTTCCCTGAAGTGTTATCCCCGCAACTCGCCTATCAAAGAATGTTTCTTTGCGGTCACAATAGTGACGGGCACAATGAGGCCGGGTTTGCCGATTCCGGCAGGCAAGGAGACGTTGACGGCGTCGCCCCACGGGTCGCGTCCTTGCCAGCTTTCAGTGGCGGCATCTTCGCCGTCCTGTTTGCGGCTTGCCCCTTCAAGCAGAATATCCGTTTTACAGCCCACGCGGGCCTTGAGCCAGTCGGAGGAAAGATCCTCCTGCAAAGCCTGCAAGCGTTCGAGGCGACGCAGCTTTTCGGCGGGTTCGACCTTGTCGGTGTGGCGGCTGGCGGCGGTTCCGGGGCGGTCGGAATAACAGAAGGAGAAACTCGACATGAAGTTGACCGCACGTACGGCGTCCAGCGTTTCTTGAAATTGCTCTTCCGTTTCGCCGGGAAAACCGACGATGAGGTCCGTGGACAGGGCAATGTCGGGGCGGGCGGCGCGGAGGCCTTCCACAAGCGTCATGTAGCGGACCATGTCGTACTTGCGGTTCATGCGGGCCAGCACGCGATCCGATCCGGCTTGGAGCGGCAAGTGCAGGCGCGGGCAGAGGTTCGGAACTTCCCCGAACATGGCGATGACCTCTGGGGAGAGATCTTTAGGATGCGGAGTCACGAAACGCAGCCGGGCGAGTCCGGGCAGTTCCGACACCTTACGCAGCAGGCGTGCGAACGACGTGTCGCCGGAAGCGTGCTTATCGAGGCCGTAGGAGTTCACATTCTGGCCGAGCAGGGTGATTTCCTTCGCGCCGTTGTCGATGAGCGCCCGGCATTCGTCAAGGATGGCTCCGGCGTCGCGGGATTTCTGACGGCCCCGCGTGAAGGGGACGATGCAGTAGGTGCAGAAGTTGTCACAGCCCTGCATGATGTTGACGAAGGCCACTGGAGGGATCTCGCCTTCACCTTGCGCGGGCAGGGCGGGATCGCGTTCGGGGTAGATTTCGGAAAAGTCGGTGAGGTTCAGGCGCAGGGAAGGATCTCCATGCAGCCTTTCGATGGCGTCGGGAGCCATGGCGAGCCCGTCGCCGCCCACGACCAGCCGTACCTGCGGGAAACGCTCAAAGAAGCCCGCGCCGATCTGCTGGGCCACGCATCCCGCGACCACGGCAAACGAGCCGGGCACGCGGCGGGTTTCATATTTGATGCGCCCAAGCGCGGCATAGACTTTTTGTTCCGGTTTGTCGCGCACCGAGCAGGTGTTGAGGATGACGACTTCCGCCTTTTCAAGGGGCGATTCGACGAACCCCCGGCGTTGCAGGGACCTGGCGAGCCAAAACGAGTCGTTGACGTTCATCTGGCAGCCAAACGTGATGATATGGAAAGTGCCTTGCGCCATCGGGAGATGCTCCATGTGTCGCGGTAAACGCGGGAATGTTGAGGGATTCGGGAAGGAATAAGGCATCCCGGCATCCGGCGCAACCCCGTTTCGTTGCGTTCGGGCGTGCGCTGGCGTATCCTATGACGGCTTTAAAAGGCAAACAAGGAGCGTTCCATGCGGATCATACGGGTCGAACACGGCGGCACATCGTATTACGGTATCCTTGAGGACGGGTTGGTGTTCCGTCTTCACCAGCAGCCAGGGCACATGGAACCCATACCGCTTTCCGAAGCGAAGGTGCTTCCGCTGGTAACGCCTTCCAAGGTCGTTTGTGTCGGGCTCAACTACAAGGCGCACGCTGAGGAGCTCGGGTATCCCCTGCCCAACATGCCGAGTTTTTTCCTCAAGCCGCCGAGCAGCATTATCGGTAACGGCGAACCGATCGTATTGCCGTCGGGCATGGGCCGCATCGAGCATGAGGCGGAGCTGGCGATGGTCGTGGGCAAGGTATGCCGCAACCTGACGCCGGAGGAGGCGGAGGAAAGCCTGTTCGGGTTCACCTGTGCCAACGATGTGACGGCCCGCGAGGTACAGAAGGTCGATCCGCTCATCGGCCACTGCAAGTCCTACGATACGTTTTGTCCCATCGGCCCGTGGATTGAGACCGAGCTTGAGGATATCAACGATCTTTCCATCCGTTGCCTTGTAAACGGGGAAGTCCGTCAATCCGCGAATACCGGGGACATGATTTTCCGTCCTCTGGATTTGCTCTGTTTCCTTTCCCGCGTCATGACGCTGATGCCCGGAGACGTCATCCTTACAGGGACGCCGCCCGGCATTTCGCCCATTCAGGCGGATGACGTCGTGCAAGGTGTCCATCGAAGGCATAGGTACCCTCTCCAACCCCGTCGAAGGCCCCGGTCCTGAAGAGAAGATTTTGCAGTAGGTGTGGGGAAGAAAAGGAAGAAGCTCTTGGAGGGGCGGGGAACCTTTCTAGAGAACGGTTCCCCCCCTCCAAGCCCCCCTTCCAAAGATTTTCGACTGGCGGGGAGGCCGCGCGAAAGAAGTTCCGTCTGGCGGAAAACGGAAAAGGGTATTAGCCTGTTGAGGAAAAATATCCGTTGCAGCCAATAATTGTTGTCTTAAGAAAAAGCCCGCTTAAACGAAATATGTTTAAGCGGGCTTTTCTTGCGCTTGCAGGAAAACACCGAACAGGGATTCGATAAAGTCAAAAGTCTTTGAAGGGAAAGGGGTGGGGTTTGGGGGGGAAGGGAAACTTTCTCCAGAAAGTTTCCCTTCCCCTCCCCAATGTTCATTCCCTCCCTTATACTATCTTCACGCCGCCGATCCAGTGGGCGGAGACGCGGCCCTTGAGGGACTTACCGAGCCACGGGGTATTGTGGCTCTTGGAGTAGAGGGTCTCGGGCGTGACCTGCCATTCGAGCTCAGGATCGAAAAGGAAGAAGTCGGCGGGCGCGCCGGGCTCGAAGGTGTTGACCGGCAGGTTGAACACGCGGGCGGGCTCCGTGGCCCAGAGACGGATGAGATCTGCCTCGGTAAGCACACCTTCGCGGACAAGCCCGTAGGTGATGGTCAGGGCGAGATCCATGCCCGTGAAACCGTTGGGCGCTTCGTCAAAGGGCGTTTCTTTTTCATGCGCGGCGTGCGGGGCGTGGTCGGTGGCAAGCATGTCGATGACGCCGGTCTTCACGGCTTCGCGCATGGCGGCAACGTCGGCGGGGGTGCGCAGCGGCGGGTTCACCTTGGCGAGCGTGTTGTAGCCGTTCACGGCGGTATCGTCGAGCGTCAGGTAGTGCGGGGTCGTCTCGGCGGTCACCTTGACGCCGCGCGATTTGCCCCAGGCGATGATGTCGACCGTGCGTTTGGCGGAAACGTGCGCGATGTGCACGGGCACGCCGAGATAGTCGGCCAGCAGAATGCTGCGCGAAGCCTGAATGGTTTCGGCCACGTCGGGCTGGCCTTTGACGCCGAGGACGCCGCTGGTCACGCCTTCGTTCATGTGCGATTTGGCGGCAAGATAGGGATCTTCGCAGTGGTCGATGACGATGAGATCGAGATCGGCGGCGTATTCCAGCATCCGGCGGAATATTTCGGTATTGCCTACTGGGCGTCCGTCGTTGGAGATGGCGACGCATCCGGCATCCTTGAGTTCGGACATGCGGGTGAGTTCCTCACCCTTGAGGCCGACGGTGGCCGCCCCGATGGGATGGACGCGGGGACCGTTGGGCCACGAGCGGCGGGCGGACTCAAGGATCTGTTCCGTTACCGCGGCGTCGTCGTTGACCGGGTCGGTGTTCGCCATGCAGAGGATGGCTCCGAACCCGCCGTGCGCGGCGGAGCTGAGGCCCGTGGCTACGGTTTCCTTCCATTCATAACCGGGCTCGCGCAGGTGGGTATGCACATCAATAAAGCTCGGGAACAGGATTTTTCCGGCGGCATCCACGATTTCGGCGTCGGCGGGGGTATTGATGGAAGCGCTGAGGGACTGCACCTTGCCGTCGACGACGAGCAGGTCCACGGAGTCGCCCAGATAGCGGGCGTTTTTGATAAGAAGAGAGGACATCGGCGATCTCCGTTGTTAGAGGTTGTCCTTGATGTCGGGACGGGTGGCGAGGAGGTAGAGAACGGCCATGCGAACCGAAACCCCGGCGGAGACCTGATCGAGGATCAGCGACTGGGAGCTGTCCGCCAGGGCGTCGGAAACGTCGAGTCCACGCAGGATGGGGCCGGGGTGCATGATGTGTGCGCCAGGCCTGGCCAATTCCATGTGGGCCGTGGTGAGGCAGAAGCGTTTGGAATATTCGCGCAGGTCGGGGAGCAGGCCCGCCTGCTGGCGTTCGAGCTGGAGGCGCAGGCACATGACGGCGTCCATGTCGCGCACGGCTTTCTTGCTGTCCGTGTAGACCGTGACGGGCCAGTTGTCCACGCCCGCGGGCAGGAGGGTGCGCGGGGCGCACAGGCTGACGTTCACGCCGAGCTTGGTGAGCAGCAGTACGTTGGAGCGGCAGACGCGGCTGTGGGCGCAGTCACCGAGGATAAGCAGGTTTTTGCCCTTGAAGGCGTTCCGGTCGTGTCCCCAGACCTGACGTAGGGAAAAGGCGTCGAGCAGGGGCCTGGGTGGGATGCGCGTGCCAGCCGTCCCCGGCGTTGACCACGCCGCAGTGCAGTCGCGTTCGGCGAGGAACTGGGCCCGCGCCGCTGCTGGAATGGCGGATGACGATGACATCGGGGTTCATGGCCTGGAGGGTCAGGGCCGTATCCTTCATGCTTTCGCCTTTCTGGAGGCTGGAACCGGATTTCGCCAGCCCGAAGGTGTCGGCGGAAAGGCGCTTACCCGCCATGTCAAAAGAGGTCTTGGTGCGGGTGCTCGGTTCGGCGAAGAAGAGGACGACGCTTTTTCCCTTGAGGATGGGGACTTTCTTGACTGGCCGGGAGTTGATTTCGTGCAGGTTTGCGGCAGTATCAAGCAGGTGGAAAAGTTCTTCCTGCGCCAACTGGTCCACATCCAGCAAGTCTTTGTGAGGCCAATGGAAGGTTTCCTGTTGCATGGCGGCTTCTCGGGGGTTGACGTTGGAGCCTGTCGTCTCGGCAGGCCGATAGCGTATCGGCGGAAAACGGAAAAGCTCAAAAAAAACCCCGCTGGAACAACGGGGAATAGAGAGAAACCGGGGCAATGCCGTTTCGGATGGCTTCGGGATATTCGTGGCGGCGGAGGATAAAGAGCATTCGGCTTCTCTGAGATGGTTGACGTTTTTTGGGCGTATGCCCACACGGTACAATATGCGGACTGCCCCTTGATGTAAAGTTTTTTTTGCATTGGTTTGTGCCGGAGCGTAAAACGGGATAAGAGAGGCCATCCCGTGAACCGTATCCCGGAGAATCTATGCTTTTGTATATCCATGTACCGTTCTGCCGCCGCAAATGCCGGTATTGCGCTTTTTATTCCAATCCGTTGACCCGTTCGGGCGATGAAATGGCCGTGTATCTTTCAGCGCTGTATGCCGAGCTGGGACAATGGGGGCGGCGTCTCGGCAGAGTGCCCGTGGAGAGCGTTTTCTTCGGCGGCGGCACGCCAAGCCTGCTTGATCCGGATCAACTGGCGGGCGTGCTGGATTGTGCGGGACGGACGTTTGAAGTGTTGCCCGGAGCGGAAATCAGCATGGAAGCCAACCCGGATTCCTTGCATACGGCGGAAAAGGCAAGCGGGTTTCTGGCGGCGGGCGTCAACCGGATTTTCGCTCGGCGTGCAGTCGCTGCATGACGGGATGCTGGAGACGCTCGGACGGCTGCACAGGGCGAATGCGGCGCGGGAGGCGTTCCGGGCCATACGGGAAGCGGGCTGCGCCAATTTGAGCCTTGATCTGATGTGGGGGCTCCCGGGGCAGACGCTGGAGCAGTGGCTGGAGGATGCGCGCGCGGCAATCGCGCTTGGGCCGGAGCACATTTCCGCATATGGGCTGACTTTGGAACCGGGGACGCCTCTTGCGGAATCCTGCGGGGATGCGGAGCTGCCTTCGGAAGACGTGCAGTGCGCCATGTATCTTGAAGGCATCCGGCTGTTTGAGGAGGCTGGGCTGCATCATTATGAAGTATCCAACTTTGCCAGGGATGGTTTCCGGTGCCGCCACAATCTGGGGTACTGGGAAGGCCGGGACTATCTGGGGGTCGGCCCTGCGGCGACATCCACGATCGGCGGGGAGCGCTGGACCAATCCGGAGGGGGAAGGCTGGTTGGAGCAGGTGCGGGAAGGGCGCCGCTGCCCTGAGCGGGAACCGTTGGATCGGGCAACGCGGGCGCTGGAGCTCATGATGCTGCGCCTGCGAACCGTGGATGGTTTGCCGCTGGATGCCTATGAGTCCTTGGCCGGACGCTCGTTTCTGGGGGATCACGGTCCGCTTCGCCTACCGCCTCTGTGCTGAGGGGCTGGCCTGCATGGAGAACGGGGTGTTTCGGCTTACGGATGAAGGGATGCTTGTTTCCAACAGTATCCTCGGTGAACTTTTTGAAGAGGAACCCAAAAGCGCGGAATGAGCATTTCATCGAGGAAAAGAGGAATGTCCCTTATAATTATAGAAAAGGGGGATTCCCATGCCCCTCCCCTCGCTGGACAAGGGTGACGTGCCCGTATATGGTATTTGCCTGTATATGTTTCAGATTATTTATTGAAAATATTTATAAAAACAAACGGATGCGATTATGTCCGAACAGATGTGCGAACAGCGCCGCGAACGCCTGCGTGCGTTGATGCGGGAACAGGGAATCGAAGCGCTTTTGATCAGCCACGCGGCGAACCGGTACTATCTTTCGGGTTTCGAACTGCATGATGTGCAGTTGAACGAAAGCGCCGGCCGCCTGATTGTGATGGCGGACGGTAAAGACTGGATCTTGACGGATTCGCGCTATCTGGACGCGGCCCGGCGGCTGTGGGAGCCCGAGCGGGTTTTCATCTATGGCGCGGACGCGCCGGAAGATATCGCCAAGCTCTTGAAAGGGCTTGTGCCCGGCAAAACCATCGGCTTTGAGGCCCGCGCGGTCACGCTGGAATTCTATGAAAAATTCGCGGAAACGCTGGCGGGATCGGGCTGCCGCCTTTCAAAGGCTGACGGTCTGGTTGAACGGCTTCGCGTGATCAAAGATACGGAAGAGATCCGGCGTATGGAGATTTCCTGCCGCCTGAACCAGCAGATGATGGAGTGGCTGCCCGGCGTGCTCGTTCCCGGGCGAAGCGAAGCCGCCGTCTCGTGGGACATTGAAATGTTTTTCAGGCATCACGGGGCGACCGAGCTGGCCTTTACGAGCATTGTGGGGCATGGCCCCAACGCGGCGCTCCCGCACTACCTGCCCTCCAAAGACGCCCTTCTGAGGCGGAAAATCTTGTGCTGGTGGATGTGGGGTGCCGTCTGGAAGACTACTGCTCCGATCAGACCAGGACTTTCTGGGTCGGCGAAAAGCCGACAGAGCGCTTCAAAAAGACGCTGGAGGCCGTACAAGAAGCGCAGCACGAGCATATCCGCCATCCATCCCGGTGTTCTGGCCTGTGACGTGTATAAGGCGGCCAGAGGGCACTTCGAGTCTCTCGGCGTTGCCGAAGCCTTTACGCATGGGCTCGGGCATGGCGTCGGACTGGAAACCCATGAGGGGCCGAGCCTTAATGGACGTAATAAAACCCCGCTGGAGCCCGGAATGATCGTGACGGTGGAGCCCGGCCTGTACTTCCCTGAATGGGGCGGGATCCGCTGGGAGCACATGGTGCTGGTCACTGAAGACGGCTGCCGGGTTCTGTAAGGTGAGCTCGTGAACATCGCTTTTGTGAATTCCACCCGCAGATGGGGCGGAGTCAAGACATGGTGCCTCAACATTGGAAAGGCTCTGGAAGAGAGAGGGCATGGGGTATACGTGTACGGACGCCCCGGGCCTTTTCCCAAGAAAGCTCAAGAGCTGGGTCTCAATGCGCAGGAAGTCCGTTTTGGCGTTGATGGAAACCCATTGACCATTTGGTTTTTTCTCCAAGAATTTCGCAAGTATAATATTGACGTTTGTATATGCAATGTTTCTAAAGATCTGCGAACGGCTGGAATCGCTGCAAAATTCCTTGGTATTCCGATAATACATCGCCTTGGGGATCCGGGAGATCTTAAGAACAGGTTTAAAACTTGGGCAACGCAATATTTTTTGAACCCCCGGCTCTTGGCGTGCTCCGAGTTTTGTAAGGCGGGTTTGATCCGTTCGGTTCCGATGCTCGGCAAATATGACTTTCAGGCTATCCACCCTGGAGTTTTTCCTGCTCCGACACCCCCCTCAACTATTCATAAGCCACGGGTAGTTATTACCTCTTGTCAGTTGGATAGAGATAAGGGACATAAAGACATGTTTTATGCTCTGAAAAAAGTGCGGGAACAGGGGGTGGATTTTCGTTGTATCGTTGTGGGGACTGGTCCTGATGAACAGCTTGTTAAAGAGCAGTGTTCGTCAATGGGGCTTGATGATATCACAACTTTCACAGGACATGTTTCGAATGTTCAGGAACAACTGGGAAAGGGAGATATTTATGTGCTCCCGAGTTACTGCGAGGCGCTCGGGATTGCCTTGGAAGAAGCTATGGCTCAGGGTCTAGCCTGTATTGCACGTAGAAGTGGAGGCGTACCTGAAATTTGGCCAACCGATCAAGGTTCATTGTTGGTTCAAGCCCATGATGATGGTAGCAACATGGCCGAAGCCTTGTATTCTCTGTTGACCTTGCCTGGTGAAGCTTTGCTTGGAATCAAAAAAGATTTTTATGCTCGTGCAGTGCAAGGTTTTCATGTTGAAGAGCAAGCCAGAAAAGTTGAAGAATGGCTTTTTAACATTTATTGATTTTTTTAATGATTATGGAATACTAATTAGGTAAATCCATTTAAAATATGAAAAGGTTCATACTGTGCAGATACGGGAAGCTAAATGGGTAAAAAGCCTTTTTAATGAATATGCACTTTTTTTTATATCATTATGTGTTCTTTTTTGGTGGTTGGGGACAGGTTCGTTGACATGGAAGCGGATCAGTATTCCTCTGTTTATAGGTGGGTATTATCTTTGGAAGGCGGAAGTATACCGATTTATACGTCGTATCCCTTTAGCGGCATTACTACCAATTGCAGCAGCTTTATACACGATGTTCACCCCTGGATATCTGTTTGCAGATATAAGAAACGGTTATGAAATACTTTCTGTCTATTTGATTGGAATAATGGCTATTCTGTTATTACAGGATAGGTATTTTGTTTCAATGCTCTTTCTCCCTATAGCGCTATCAGTTACCTATATCGGGTTTATGGTAGGTATATTTTCAAAGCCATTAGTTTCTTGTGATGAGCGCCTTGTCCTTTTTTTGAAGCATCCTAATATTCTCGGAGCTGTTTCAGCTATCGCTCTCCTTTTTCTTATAACATATTGCAATAAATGGAAAGGGATATCTCGTTATATTTTGTCAGGAATGGGTTGTTTCATCACATTGATACTTATTTTAAGTGCGAATAGGGCTGCTTATTTGGCAACCTTTGTTTCATTATCTTTCCTGATATTCTATTTATCAAAGAAAAGAATTGTTCCAATAGTAATTACAGTAATTATTTGTATTGTTACCATATTTGTTTTGCCACAAGAACAGCTTGATCGTGTAGTGTCTTCAGTTGAATCTCCTTTAAATGACAGAACATTTGAAACACGTAAGCCTATTTGGGAAGCTGCCATTGCAGGTATTGAATCCGCTCCATGGTTTGGTAACTCAATAAGAGCGTTTAAAGCTTTTCATCATAATTATATCATGGAAAATGCGGAAGATTTGAACTCACGATATAGGGAAGTAGAGAAAACAGTATATCATCCGCATAACATCTTTATTGGCTTGCTTTTCATGTATGGAATAGTGGGAACGACTCTTTTTATATGGTCTGTTGGGCTGGCTTTAAAGAAGGCTCTAGCTCAAAAAGACTTGTTTTTTCAAGTAGTCATTATTTTCTATAGTGTATTTGGATTGTTCGAATTTTCTTTGGATAGAGAGGATGGGATTGTCCTGCTCTTCTTCCCGCTGGGGCTCGTTTACGGCAGAGAGATCGCGGCTTCCCTACAGCGCCAATTTCCAGCACAGCACGACCAGCCCTGCGGCGCTCAGGCCAAGTAGCGCATTTATAATCGGAGAGGGAGGGCCGTACGCCGTGATATCCAGCCTGCGCT
>VOFE01000913.1_pt1 | contig 16001 bp, 19 predicted proteins | sample 5384071 | NCBI WGS metagenome assembly VOFE01 (sample SAMN12384724, study PRJNA508395) | human gut metagenome | isolation source: healthy gut D | host: Homo sapiens
TGCAGGCGGCGTTCAGCTTGGCAAAATGCTTGGGCCAAATTTCGCAGTAATTGGCGTGGTACTTGGTGGAAAAGGGTGCCGGTGCGGCTGCAATCGTAAAGGTCAGGGCGCTTTCCAGCACAAGGTAGCTGAAATCCGGCTGGCAGCGCCCCAGCAGAGCCAGATAATCGCGGATAAGTTCATCGTCACGTCCATCCTTGCGGGCCAATAAACTGCACGCCGGTGGCGGCCCGTAGGGCGCGGCATTGACCCAGAACGAAAACCCCGCGTTCCCTGCGGTGCAGTACCATCACACGGGGATCCTTTGCTGCGTAAGCGTCACAAACGCCGCTGCGGTCTGGACTTTGATCGTCCACCAAGATCAGCCGCAGCCCGCCCGGCAGCTGCCTTTGCCCTGCACCGCGGCGTTGACCGCTGCGCTCTTGCGTTCCGAGCGCAGCCAGATGCCGTCGCCTGTAATATTTTCGTATTTGACCCACGCGGTGAGCAGCATCGGTTCCGACGGGTCCACCTTGCGGGTCGTGGCGGGTCGATCCAGTTGGTGCTCTGCAGCAGTTCCCGCTCTGCGCCGCCCTGCGGAATGCGCACCGAGTAGCTGCCGCTGTGCGCGGTATCTCCGCACACAGCGCCCGGCACGTCGCTCCAGTCGGGCATAAGGCCCCAGTTGTCGGCCTTCTCTTTCGCGGCGTCCACCCGCTCAAACCCCGGGTTGGTCAGATATCCGTCCGGGTAGGCGGGCGCTTTTTCAGACTTTTTCACAAAAAGGTCATCCACATATACCCTGCCGGCAAGGCCGCTGTCCACGTCCACCACGGCCACCATCAATTCCGCGCCTGCAAGCGCGCTCTCCGGCACCTCCAGCTTCACCTGCTGCCAGCCGGTCCTCGCCTCGGGCGCGGGTGCGTCCAGGATCTGAAGCTCTGTTCCGTCTGCTGCATTGCGCTTCAGCCTCAGGTGGATCTTCCCGGCGTCCTGCGCATTGCGCAGGTAGACCCAGGCGGAAAGCACCGTGGCCTCGTTGGGGTCCTGGGTTCTGGGCAGCACGTTGAATACCGCCCCGCCCCCGGGCTGTCCCTTTTCAAACATCGCGGAGGCGCTGCCCCCATGGGTATAATTTTTATTTGTATTGATTGCGGCGCCGATCAGCCCCCAATGCACCCCGTGGTTCTCATCCGGCTCTTCAAAGCCGGAGTTCTGTACCAGGTTTTCCCCCGCCTGCCCGGGCAGCAGCACGCCGGGCTGCTTGTCCGGCTCGCCCGCAAGGCTGTCGTCCGGCAGGTCGGGGTCCGGATCCGGCAGCGCCTCTTTCACAAACACATCGTCCATGTACACCCTGCCCGCAAGACCCTCGGCCGCATCCACCAGCACCACCATGCCGTCGGCGTCGTTCTCGCTGCGGGGCGGAACAGCCGCCTGTACCATCTGCCAGCCGGTCACAGCCGCGGGTGCGGGCAGCGCAATGATCTCCCGGTCCACCGCCGCTTTGGCGTTTTTCCGTTCCTGTGCGTTTGAGGCTCAGCCGCACCTTGTCGGCGTCGGCGGCGTTTTTCCAGCCGCAGCCAGGCCGAATATACCGTCGCCGCGTTCGCGTCCTGCGTGCCGGGCAAATTATTCCACAGCGCCGCCGCCCCGGTGATCTCCACACTTTGCGCCGCTGTGCGTTTTTGCCGGGATCGGTCACAACCGATGCGCCGTTCACAATGCCCCAACCGTTCCCGTCCTGCTCAAAGCCCGGGTTCTGCACCGCATTTGCGCCGGGCTGGCCGGTAACCACGGTGCCCGGGGTTTTGTCCTCCCCTTCCTCCGCGGCCTCCGGCAGGCCAAAGCGGGCGTCGTCCACCAGCAGCGTGCCCTGCACCGCCTTGATGTGCAGCAGCGCTTCGCTCACGCCCTCCGCCTGGGGCACCGCCAGGGTGTACTGCCGCCAAACGTCCCCCGCCGGCAGGTCAAATTCCTGGCTGTAGTCTTGTTTCCCCAACAATTCCGCGCGTAGCTGCAGCCTGCCCGCCCGCTCTCGCTCTTTGCCCAGACCGACAGGGTCATGGCCTGCTCGCCCGCATAGGTGGGCCGCCCCGCGCCCCACCAGCCGCTGGCCTGAAGGGTCTCGCTGCCCGCTTCGAGCCGGACGGCCCTGCCGCTGCGGCCGCCGTCCACCGTGCTATAACTGCTCCACGCATTGTTCCCATCTTCAAAGGCGGGGTTGCGCAGCCAGTTGATGCTTTCGGGCGCTTCGGTATACACAAAGGCGTCGTCGAAATAAACGGCCCCCGCATTGCCCGCCGCCACCTCGAACTTGATCACCTGCTCGGTGCACAGCTCGCTCATGGCCTCGCCCGCAAGCTCCACCCGCTGCCAGCCGGTCTGCGCCTGCGGCCGGGCGGTGCGGTTGTAGGCGCCCGTATCGCCCGTGCCGATCTTCCGCTCCAGCACAATGAGCGCCCTGTCTGCGTCGGAGGCGTCCTCCAGGTATACCCACATGCCCGCTTTTACCGGCGCAGCGCGGTCAAACACGGCGTTGAGCCCGCTGAACGCGTAGGCCGTTCCGGCTGCCCCGCATCCACCCTTACGGCTTTTGCGCCGCTGTGGGCAAGGGCCGCATCGGTGACCTCCTGTACCAGATTAGCCCCCACGCCTCGAGCGTATTTCCCGAAAATTCAAACCCGGGGTTGTTGACCAGGTTCACGCCCGCAAGGCCCGTGTCCACCGTGCCCGCGGCGTGGTCCAGCCCCGAGCTCGCCGCGCGGAACAGCCGTGCCCTGCCTTCCGCCTCCTGCTGCGCGCCGGGCTCCGCGGGCGCAGGCGCGTCCGTTCGCGGCTCAGTGGGGGTGGGTTCGGGCCGCCGCGGGCGGTCCCTGGGGCTTTTGCGCCGTATCTGCCTCCAGTTCGGCTCCTTTGCCGGCGCCGGCGCGGCGGTCGGTTCCGCCGCTTCAGGCGGCGGGGCGCTTTCAGGCAGCGGGGCTTCGGCCGGCTGCTCCTGCTGCGCGGCAGGCCCATCCTCCGCCCATACCGCAGCTCCGAACGGCGCGGCGGCCGAACTGCAAAGCATTGCCAGGGCGAGCGCCATACTCAGCGCGTGTTTGAACCAGCTGTGTTGTTTCATAATGTCCTCCATGCCGCCAGAATGACTAATTTTGTGCCGGTTTGTTTAATTCAATTATAGCCTTTCGCCCATTTCTTCGGCTACGCCGCTTATTTGCCAAACATCCTCAAATATTGACCTGGGCTTTGGCAGCCCAGGTCAATTTATCCTTTTATTCCGTTCACACTTCGCAGCGCGCCGAACGTTTTAACCGCGCAGCGAGCTTACCGCGCAAAAATTGCTCTGCGGCGAAACGCTCACCCGTTTGCCAACGGGGTCGTGGCGTCAGGATCGCCTTATCCACCGCACCGCTCATGGATTCCGCCAGGGTGGTCCAGGGCTCATCCATGGCCCGGTATTCCAGGTTTCCCTCCTTCATCGCCACGCTGCGCGACCAGATCACCTTGGTGGGCAGCTCGCGGATGGCCACAGTGGCCTCGGCTGCCTCCTGCGTAAAGCCCCGGTTCACCAGGTCGTTGATGCTGGTCTGTACGGCCGAGCCGGCCTCCGGGTCCATGTTGAGCAGGGTGTCGTACCGCTCGGCCAGCACCAGCAGAGCGGCCCCCTCAGGATTTTGTGCGCCCTTCATCAGCCACAGATTGTCGTTCAGTGCGGCCTGATACTGCTTACCGTCTCCATTGGGGTAGACCGGCATGGGCACCACGCCGATGCCGTCGGTGTCCCACAGCTTGCCGTAATCCACATAGCCCCGGTAATCGTTCGTGTACACAAAAGCCGCCTTTCCCGCCAGAAAATCGGCCACCGGATCGCCCAGCAGCATCAGCTTTTCGCCGTTGTTGCCGATATTGTATAAAAAGTTCGCCGCATCCTGTACCTTCTGGCTCTTGATGTTGTTCACAAACTGCCCCGCCTGGTATTCAATGTGGGTTTCGCCTGTACTGCTGAACAGCGCGATGGGGAAATCGCCGGTGTTCACCAGGCCGTATACATCGGTCACCCCGTCACCGTCGGTGTCCAGGGTGGTTTCCTCCAGGTATTGCTTAAAGGTGTCCCAGGCCCATTCGCCACGGGCCTGCAGCTCGGCCGGGTCTTCCAGGCCGGTCTGCTCCACCAGGCGTTTGTTGTAGAACATCACGCCCAGATCGTGGCTTTTGCCGGTGATGTTATAGATCCGGCCGTCCCACTTCATTTCGTCGATGCAGGCCCTGGCGCCGGTTTCATCCCACACGGGATCGTCATAATCCAGATATTCGTCCCAGGGCTGCACCAAATCGCGCATAATCATAGAGGGAAAGCTGGTCGCCTCGCCCACCACGATATCCGGGATCTCGCCCGCCGCCACCAGTTTATAGAGGTTTTCATAATAGTCGCCGCTGGACAAGATCACCTCCACCTCGCCGCCGTAATAATCGATAAATCGGAACCCCTGCCAATCGTACAGCTTTTCCGGCACGTATTCGCCCCAGCAGTAGATGGTCACTTTTTGTTTTCCAATGCTTTTTCCGGCATGCCCGTCACATCAATGGTGCCGTTCACATACTGCCGGTCGCCGGCAGGCCGGGCCGGCTGGCTGCCCGGCTGCGAGGCCGGGGAGGCCGCCGGCTGGGAGCCGCAGCCCACAAGCATTGCCGCCGCGAGCGCGGCGCAGAGCGCGCGTTTCAAAACTTTCATTTGTAACACCTTTCTTTTTAAAATAAGCTTTCGGGTCATCCCACAATGCCGGAACGCTCGATGCTCTCCACAAAATAGCGCTGCAGGAACACATACAGCAGCAGCGGGGGTAAAATAGCCAAAAGAACGCCTGCCTGCAGCAGCAGGATACCCTCGTAAGGGCTGGTGTTCATCTCGTACTCCATGATGTGGGCCGATGTGGTCGTACAGCCGGTAAAGCTGGTTCATCACCGTTTTGGAGTTGCTCAAATAGTTCGAAGTATATACATAGTCGTTCCAGTACCACACAACGGAAAACAGCGTGCCGGTGAGAAAGGCCGGGCCCGCGTTCGGCAGCATGATGCGGAAAAACCCGCGCAGCGCGCCGCAGCCGTCGATGTAGGCCGCCTCCTCCAAATCCCGCGGCATCCCCCTGAAAACTGCCGGAAGATAAAAATAATGAGCCCCGAGCGAATCCCCATGCCAGCGCCGCGGGCAGATAAAAGGCCCAGTTCGTGTTGATCAGGTTCACTGCGGCCTGCTGCCCGGTGGCCAGGTTCCACAGGCTCACCAGCCCCAGCGGGTCAAAATAGCGGAAGTTCATGTAGTTTGGAATAATGACCGTTTGGGGCGGCACTACAATGGTCAAAATGACCATCGCGAAGATCACGCCCCGCCCCTGCAACGGTACCGGGCAAGCCATAGCCCACCAGTGAGCAGCTTGCCGCCTGCAGCAGGGTGGAGGTGAGCACCAGCGCCATGGAATTGGGGAACGCCTGCGCGTATTCCAGGTGGACCAGCGCGTTTTCAGGTTGTCCCAGGTAAAATGCCGCGGGATCAGGATCACCAGCGGGTCGTACAGGTCCTGTGCAGCGCGCACTGCCAGGCTGACCGAATACAGCACCGGGTAAAGGATAATAACGCTTAGGCCGGCCAGCAGAAAAAAAGCGGTAAAGGCCGAACGCCGTTCCGCCTGCCCTGCGAAGGGCGGCGCCGCTGCGGTTCGATTTTTTCATGCTCGTCACTCCCCCACATACACGATGCGCTTGTTCATGAACCAGTACACCGCCCCCAGCAGCACCAGCACCACGGCCAGATACATCCAGGACAGCCCGGCCGCGTACTCGAACTTCATGTTGGAAGTCTGCTGGTTGATCATGCGGATCACCGGGTTCATGCTGGTGGTGAAATAATCCGCCACCGAATACACCACGTTCATCAGCAGCATGGGCGAGATCAGCGGGAAGGTGATCTTCCAGAATGCCTCCCAGGCCGTCGCGCCCTCAAGCCGGGCGCATTCATACATGGAATCCGGCACCGTTTGCAGCCCTGCCAGGAACATCAGGATCTGCACCCCGGAACTCAGACCAGGTTGAAGATATCGTATACCACCGGAATCATAACGTCGATCAGCTTTTGCGGCATACCCATAGCCACCAGGATCTCATAGCTGCCCACGCCCCGGAACGCGCCGATGGTCTCCTGGCCGGACATGATGGAGGCCGAGAGGTAGTCGGTGCTCAGGATCTCCAGAATGATGCCGCTCACCACGATCACCGGCAGGAAAAAAATGGCCCGGGCAGGGCTCTGCCCGAAACTTCTGGTTGAGCAGCAGGCTTACGAACAGGCTGAACACAAGTATAACCGGTACCTGCAGCACCATATCCCGCACGGACTCGGCAATGGTGCGCACATATTCCGGGTCCGCAAACAGCGCAGTGCGAAAATTTTAAGACCTACGAACCGGAGCATAATGCCGTCGAGTCCCAGCTGCATGCTGGAAAAGGCATATTGGATGGACTGCAGCATGGGCACCAGGAACATCAGCAAAAACCCCAGGACAAAGGGAAGGCAGAACAGAAAGCCGCTCATCGCCCTGCGCTGCGAAAAGCTCAGGGCCCGCCGTTTTTCATTTACGCCGCCCCCTTTTCCCAGAACCGATACCCCATGGCGGGCACCGAGAAATCCTTGCCCTGGTAGTCCCGATCTGTATAATTCACCGCCACCACGGCGCCCGAGGCGAACCGGGTGCGGCAAACGCCCTCGGCCAGCACCTCCCGGTCTGTGATCTGCCAGCCCGCCACCTGCTCCAGCAAGGGCAGATATTCCCGCGCCTGTGCCTCGGCCGTCTTCGCTCGAACTTCCAGCTCAGGCCGGTCAGCCCCGCAAGCCGGGTTCCCTGCAGTTCGAAGCTCCTGGTCGGCAAAGGCCCAGTTCAGGGCGCTGCCCGTTTCCAGGCTCCACAGCAGCGCCTGCTGCGGGTCCGCCTGCTGGTTCACCGGCGGGGCCGCATACCGCACCAGCCCGCTGAGCGCAATCTGGTAAAAAGGCACCTGTTCGTCCTCAATGGAAAAACCGCTGCTGCAGCTGGGCGCGTCCAGCACCAGCTCCGCATTTACCGCTGCAAACAGCAGGCCCCCATGCACGGCCACCCGGCCGCTTTGCCCGGCCGCTCTCAGCGCCCCGGCGGCATATTCTGCGCTTTCCGGCGCGCCCACCGTGCCGTTTTTGTGGTAGTCGCTGTAAGACATGGCGCCAAGGTCCGTAACCGAAACGCCCGCAAGCCCAAGCGCCTGCGCGCTCTCGGCAAAGCTTGCCAGGGCCGCCTTGAGCTGGCCGGGCGCGCGGAGATAAAATGCGCCGCCAAGCTCCGCCGCATAGCTGGCACGCCCATATTCATATTGGGCGGCGGGCTCCTGTGTGAGCTGCGCGCCGCGCTCTTGTTCACGCTCGCGCCATTGCCGCTGCTGGAAAAGCGCGCAGCCGCCACCCCCGCCATACAGCGGTATCCCCTCTCGGCACAGATCCTGCAAGCTGCCGCAGCTGCTTCTCGCCCCCCAGCGCCGCCGCCGGCTGAGCCGCCCCGGCTGCCTTGCCCAGGATCTGCCCCTGTTCCCATTCCAGCATCTCCAGCGCCATCGGGCCCGCGCCGCGCAGCGTGTCCAGCATCTCACCGGCCCGCTCAAAGCTGGTAAGCACCCCCGGTTCCTCCCACAGGGGCACTCCCAGGATCCGCGCCTTTTGGGCCGCACCGCCGTATACGGTAAGCACCCCTGCCGGGCCGCCGGCCTGCAGGGGCTGCAGGCCGCATTCGTTTTCAGGTAATCGCGCAGCGCCTCCGCCATGCCCATATAACCGCTGCCCGGCGTTTTTACCGGGTAAAGCTTCAACTCCAGATCCTGCAGCACCGAGCGCTCCGGCTCATAAATGGTCTGGGCCACATCCTGGGCGATGGTCTGGCTGGCTTTTTTCCCGCAGGGTAAAGCTGGCGCAGGCGGTGTTGTAAATGCTGCCGTTTCCCGCGGCGGCTGCGCGCACATTCGCCGCAGCCGCGCCCTGGGAGATGACGGCCAGAAGCCCGTTTGCGTTTTTCTCGATCCCGTAGACCGGCAGTGCGGCCGTCTGCTTTGTAACCGCCAGCGCCGTGCGGATGGCGGCTTTTTCCGCGCCGTAGACCGGTTCGTCGTAGCTGCCCTTTTTTTCCGTTGTTAAAGCGGATCAGCGCGCCGCAGCCGTCCGGCACCAAAAGAAGCCCTCGTCCTCTGTGCCTGCCGCTCCCAGTGAGGGGGCAAGCTGCACGTCCTTGAGCCAGATCTCCCCTCCTCCAGCCCTGCGGCGGGAAGCCGCACGCTCAGGTGGTCTTTTTCCAGCAGCACTTCAATGGAAAAGCTCACCCCGGACGCGCTCACCTGCAATTGATAGCCGCCCTGCACCCTGGCATACGTCAGCTTGTTCTGCCCCGCCAGCACGCCCGAATAAAAGGGGTCTCCTTGCCGAGTGCGGGGTCCAGCAGTGTGCCGGTCACAAGCGAGAGCAGGCGGTTTTTCACCGCGCCCTTCATTGTATCGTCCTCTCTGCCTCCAGCGGCGCGCTGTTCCACCGGGCGTCCGTCGCCCTGTCCCACAGGCAGAAATTCCCGGTGCCTGGGTCGGCCCACAGCTCCAGCGTGCCTGCGCAAGCCGCTCGCTCATAAACCGGGGGCAGCCCTTCGGGGAGCTCCTGCGCCAGCACCGGGCTGCAGAGGGCGGCGGCCACAAGCAGGCATACAAGCCCGCATAAGATCCGTTTCATCCATGCCCTCCTTACCTTCGGAGCGTCAGCTCATTGTAAACGATCATAAACAAATTGCTCACGTGCTCAAACAGCACCACCGCCATGAACAGCAGAAACAGTACCACTGCAATACCGCCTATGGTAAGGGCAATGCTGCCGCACACCTTGCCCAGGCTGTATTGGTGCAGGGTCATGAGCACGCTCAGCAAAAGCAGCGCCGACCACCCCAGCGCCGCGGCCTCAATCCATACCAGGAACGCCCCTTCCTGCTGGGTGAGCAAATGGCTGAGCAGCAAAACAATCGCTTTTCCCGCCAGATAGGGCAGCAGCGCATAAGCGCTTGCGCAGAACAGCTCCCTCGCGGTGCCCTTGCCGTCCGACAGGGTGCTCACCGCCCAGTTCACCAGCACCCACAGCCCATAGGCGAGCACCGTGCCCACCAGAGGGAACAGCAGATTGAACTCCTCCGGGTCTTTTTTGGTTGAAGATAAATCCGGTCCCGAACCATCCGATCCCCTCCAGCACCAGCCAGCAGCCCACCACAGCGGCTGCAAACCAGGGCGAGCCGCCCCGTTTCCCTGAGCTCGCGCACTCCCTCGCCGGGGTGCAGCATTACCCGCAGATGGCGGGCTGCGGGCTCAACCGGCGGCCAAGGCCGAACCAGCGCCGCCGGCTCAAAAACCAGACCGCAGCCCCAGCAAGCACTGCGCCCGCGAACAGCCACGTAAAATGCCCCCGCACAAACGCCAGGCGCTCGCTCTCGAACACCTGGGAATACTGCGTTTTGTCCTGTGAGGCCTTTAAATAGCGCAGCGCGCTGTCCGTCTGCCCTGCGCATACAGGGCCTTGCCCATGCCCAGGCACGCCAGGCGGCTCGCGCCGTCCATGGCCAGCACCTGCTCCCAATAGGGCTGGGCTTTTCGTATTCGCCCTGATTATAAAGCTCCACGGCATTTTGCAGCGCCGTACCGTAAGCCGTGCGCACGAAACGGGTCACTGTGGCGTTTTTCGGTCCAGCACATAGATCGCCGCACCCTGGCTCTCAATGGCGGCCGGGTCCTGAAAAACCCCAAGCTGTTGGCCCTTGCCGCCGAATACGCCCAGCAGCACGCCGTTCCCGTCGTATTGGAACACCCGCCCCTTTGCCGCGTCCAGCACATTCAGGTAACCCGTATCGCTGATGTCCAGATCGACCATCTGGGTGGTGTTCGCCAGCCCCGGAACCCACTGTTCCTGTGGGATGTCATCGCCGAACAGCAGCCCCCGGCCGTCCCACAGGCCCTTGCCGGAGGGGTTGAGCCGCCGCACCCGGGTGGATTCAGACAAGGCGTTCTGCGAACAGGTATAGATGAAGTTTTCGCCGTCGATGTCAAAGCTGGTATATGCCACCGGGATAAACCGGCTCATGGCGTTCTGCTGCTCCTCGCTGAGGATCTGCTTCCAGCTTTGGTCCAGCAGCATATCCAGCGTCATTTCCACCTCGTTGGGGCCGTAAAGCCCAAAAACTCTCCCGCCGCGGAAAAGAGCACCGCGCCGGAATATTGGCCCTCCACCAGTGCGTACAGGTTCCCGGCTGAATCCGCCAGCAGGCGCGTCACCCGGAACGGGATGGTGCTGTCGTACAGGGGCTGTCCGGCTGGGTAAAGGTCTGCAAAAGCTTTCCCTGCGCGCTGAACCGGTAAACCTTCAGCGCGCCCGCATCCGACACATAGATGCCCCGCTCGCACATACAGCCCCAGGGGCTGCTGCAGCTGCATGGGCTGGCCGCCCTCGCTGTAAAAAGCTGTTCCCTCGCCCCGGAAAGCGCCTGGTCGGCAACGATCAGCCGGCTGTTGCCCCGTCCAGGATGTACAGCTCGCCCTCAAAAAAGCACAGGTCCGAGGGGCTCGGCCATTGCAAGGCCCGTGAGCTGTTCGCCGCCCGCCTCGCTGCGGGGCGCATACAGAACAGGCGCCGCCTGTTCTTTGCCCTGCTGGTCGTAGGTGTAACCCCGGTAGGGCGCGGCAGCCGCCCCGGGCGCGGCAGCCGCCAGCAGGCAGGCGGTCAGGGCCAGCGCGGCCAATCTGCGTTTCATGCCCATCACTCCTTGATCCCTGAGGTGGCCATGGTTTCCAGCACATTGCGCTGGGTGAACATGAACCCCAGAATGGGCGGCAGCATCAGCACCACCGCCGCGGCCGCCGCAACACCCGCCCGGGCCATTCCGCCGCCCGAGATCTGTTTCAGGACCGTGGGCAGGGCTTTGAACTGCTCTTCATACACATAGCGGTTGCCGGCGTCGCTCCACAGGCTTTGAAAGCCGAAGATGATCAGGGTGAGCCAGGCCGGCTTCACAATGGGCATCACCACGCGGCGAAAGATGGTAAACACTCCCGCCCCGTCAATGCGGGCGGCCTCCAGCATGCTTTTTGGGGATCATCTGCACCATGAACTGCCGCATCAGAAACAGCCCCAGCGGGGTCGCCATCACCGGCAGAATCACTGCCCAGTAGGTGTTCATCAGGTTTGCCCGGGCAATGATCACATATTGCGATACCGTGAGCACCGTCACGTTGAACAGCAGCGCCTGCACCACGATCCCGTTAAACAGCTTTGCGCCGGGGAAGTCGCCGAACGCCAGGGCATAGGCCGCCATCGACGCCACCAGCACGTACCCCGCCGTGCCCGCCGCCGCTACAAACACGCTGTTGAAAACATACCGGCTGAAGGGCACCCAAAGGTTGCCGGTGAGCTGGAAAAGCTTGCGGTAATTTTCAAAGGTTGGGCTGTGCACCAGCAGCCTGGGCGGGAATGCGAACAGCTCCTCCATGGGCTTGACCGACTGGAGGATGGAATACGCGAAAGGCAGCAGCATCAAAAGCTGGTGCCGGCCAGGACCAAAAACACCACCAGGGTCCCCCGCCCTGGAGCGGTTGGCATGCAGGCCTGTGCCCGCTTTAAAAAGTGTTTCAACCGTATCCCTCCTCACTCGGTAAACCGGCGCAGCACCCTGCGGATCATGGCATTGAAGGCGATCATCAACAGGAACAGGAACACCGAGATCGCAAAGGCGTAGCCCATCTCGTTGCGCACGGTGCCCACCTCCAGCATGTGGGTGATCAGGGTGGTGGCCGCATAGTCGGTGGCAATGCCGCCCGCCCCGGCCGCGCTCAGCAGCGCGGTGCCCACCTCGCCCGCGGCAAAGGCTGCGCCGATCTGCATGACCGCGCCAAACAAAAGCTGCGGCCCCATGTTGGGCAGGGTAATGCGCCAGAATTCCTGCAGCCGGTTGGATACCCCGTCGATCGCCGCCGCCTCATACTGCTGCCGGTCAATGCCCTGAAAGCCCGCCAGGAACGACAGAAAGGCCGCCCCAAGGCTCATCCACAGCTGCACGCCGATCACGATCCAAAGCACATAGTCCGGGTCGTTCAGCCATTGCACCGGTTCCCGCAGCAGGCCCAGCTGCATCAAAAAGCTGTTCACCAGGCCGTATTGATCGCCGCTGAAGATGAACGCCCACACCGTGAACACCGCGCTGGACATGGCCGGGATATACAGCAAAAATGTAAAGATCGTGCGCAGCCAGGGGTGAGCTCATTTACCAGCCACGCAAAAAACAGGCAGATCACATAGCTCAGGGGTCCGGTAAACAGCGCGTACAGCAGGGTGTTTTTCACCGCGATCAAAAACACGCTGTCGTCAAAAACATCCGCACGTAGTTTTGCAGGCCCACAAAGTCCGGGAACTGCACCATATTGAAATCCGAAAAGCTCAGCGCCACCGAGGTGCCGATCGGGATCAGGAAAAAGCAGGTGAACAGGATCGCAAAGGGGCCAGCAGAAAATAGTATTCTTTGTTGCGGCGCACGCTGGCCCACAATTCGCCAAGAGCCGCCCTGGAAAAGCGTTTTCGCATTTTCATCCGCCGTTCCCCTCCCCGGGCTTTTTTCAGCACCGTATTCGGCCCACTTGCGTTCCAGCTCCCGGTCCACCTCGTCCATATATCTGCCCAGCATCTCGCGGGGGTTTTCTCCATTCAGCACCACCTGGCGGAACGCGTTGTTCAGGTTGCGCTGGGTGTAATAGCTGCCCGGGGGCTGCGGGTTCTCGCGCACCGCGGCGCGCTGCTGCTCCAGCAGGGCCAGCTCGTCGGCCAGCCAGGGCAGTTTTTCCAGCGCCCCGGTATTTGCGGCGGGGTAGCGCCCTGCCGCGCCCTGCACCGCTTCGCTGCGCCGGCCGAACTCGGCCTGCGTGTCCGCGCCGGCAAACCAGCGCAAAAAGCTCCCGGCCTCCTCCGGCCGGGCGGTGCCTGCCAGAATATAGCCGCCCCAGCCCCGCCCGAGAGCACCTGCCGGTCCAGCGTGCCGTCCGGCTGCAGGGTACCCGGCACCGGGGCCATCGCCCACAGGCCCGCGATCTCGGGCGCGGCCACCACCAGCCGGTTATATTCGGTATAATCCGCAATGGCCAGGGGCATTTCCCCGCTGCAGAAACGGTTGTAAAAATCATACGAGAGCGGGAGCCCATAATCCGAAAACAGCCGGGTGTAACGGGTAAAGGTCTCCACGGCCCGGTTATCCTTCAGCGCTGTGGAGCGCCGGTCTGCCGCATAGTAGCCGCCGCCTTGCTGGAACAGCAGCGTGGCAAAGGTCTGGTCGGACGAGGGCACGCCCACCTGCATATTCTTGCGCTGGATCACGGGGATCGCCCCGTACAGCTCCTCCCAGGTCCCGGGCACCGAAAGCCCCAGCTCCTGTAAAATGTCCGTTCGGTAAAACAGCATGGGGAACTGCTGGGTAAAGGGGACCCCATAGGTAGCCCCGTCGTATTCATAGGGCACGAACGACTCACCCTGGCATTGGGCTTTCAGCGCGTCGAATCCGGGCAGGCCGTCCAGCGCCAGCAGCGCGCCCCGCATGGCCAGGTTGGCGGGCTCGGTGCTGGCGGCATACAGCATCACGTCCGGGCCCCGGCCCGCCATAATCGCCTCGGTAATGCCCTGCTGGTTCATCGCGCCTGCCTGGGCGGCGTTCAGCTTTACTGTAATGCCGGTCTCGGGCGTAAAGCGCTCGTTCACCAGCTGCTGTGCGATCTGCAGCTGGTCGCGGCCCATGCCCACCCAGGCCTCGATCTGCGCGGGTTCAGAGGCATCGCTCACGGTGTCGTAATCGTGAAAGAAGGAATACCACAGCCCCTTAAGAGAAAAAATGCGGCGTTCTGCAAAAAGCCTGCCTTTTCCACGGTGCGCTCTGCGCCGGGCACATCCAGCAGCAGATAATCCAGCTCCAGCGGCTGCTGGGCGAGGGTGTTCAGCCACACGGCCATGTTGTCCAGGTTCGATTTGTAATTTGCCAGCCGCAGCGGAATGGTGTCCGGCTGCTGTATAAAAAGAGCCCAGCTGCTGGCACAGGGTGTTCAGGGTGGTGAGTTCGTCCCCTGCCTCTGGCCCGAGAGCTGCTCCAGCGCGCTCTTTTGTTCCAGCAGGTCCTGCTGCCCGGCGCGCAGCGCCTCCATCAGGCCGGGAATGAGCTCATCCAGCGCGTAATCGCGGTTTTTATCCGGGTTTACACCGGTGACCATCACGATCTGGCGGTAGGCCTCGTTCAGCCCGCTCATGGCGCCGCGCAGCTGTTCCACCGCGCCCGCCAGCGGACCCGGCACCACCTCAAGGCGCAGGGTGTGTTCCCCGCTTTCAGCGGCAAAAGCACCTCTTGCCCCCCAGCCTGTGCCAGGGTTACGAGCTGCCAGTCCTGCGAGTAGGGAAAAACGATGTCCTCTGCCTCCGCGCAGGAACGGCCCCGTCCACATACAGCCTCCGGTTGGACGAGAGCCCCCTTTTATGTTCTGCCGCCCCTTGATGCGCAGCGCGTACACTTCGTTTTCGGGCACCTGCACCCGCCATTCCATCCACTGCCCGGCCTGGCTCCAGTTTTTCGCCTCCGGCGATATTCAGCACAAGGCGCCCCGGGTCGGCAGGCTGCACCCCGGCCCGGTGCGGTCATACTGCGCGCCCAGCGTGCTGGCCGACACCGCGCAGACCGCCTCGGCCTGTACCGTGATGGGCTGCCGCGCCGCCGCAAAGCCCGACCTCTCGCCCGCATAAGGCGCCGCCGGCTGCCAGGGCACCAGCTCAAGACGTTCCAGCTCCAGGTCCGTGCGCTTGCCCTTCAGGGTAAGCGTCACCCGCCCCCGCCGGCAGCTCCGCCAGCCACGGCCCGGTGGCTGCGCCCGCCCGGCCAAGCAGCCTGTAATTGCTGAAGTCCGCCGGGGTATATGCGCCCCGGATCTCGTTGCCCTGCGCATCCTGCAGGGCCGCCCCAACCAGCAGGGGCCGCTCCAGGGTGACGCCGCTCAGGCTCAAAGCGCCCCCGCGTGCTCCACCTGCAGATCAAACTCGATAAAATCGCTGCGCGACTCGAAAGCCCGGTACGAAACGCCCACCGCATAAGTACCCGGCTGCGTGATCTCAAACGAGTATTCCAGCCCGTCGTTCCCCGCCCAAAGCAGGGGCAGCTGCCCCTGCTCCGGCAGAATGCCGCCGGCGGCGGCCGGCAGCGGCTCCTGCTGGGCATGGGCGGGCAGCCCGCCCGCCAAAGCGCCAGGCAGGCGGCGCATACCGCCGCACGCCTCCACAGTTTTCCCATCCTGGCTTCCTTTCCCGGCCCCCGGCGTGCCAGTGCGTGGTGGGCATCGGCATCGAACTTGCCGGGTGCGGCGTCCACCGCCGCCTTGGTGGTAAACACCAGTTCCAGCAGCTCCTCCAGCCGGGCGTCCACGTCTGTCTCGGTGATCTTGCCGGTCTGCACTGCTTTCATCAGCTCCCGGATGGCGTCCCCGCCGGGGGCGGGCATTTCCAGCGTAGAGCCGTTCTTCACGCCCAGGGCATGGTCGTTGCTGCCGCCCCAGTCGGTGACCACGGCGCCGTCAAAGCCCCAGTCCCTGCGGAGGATGTCCTTGAGCAGGTGCTCGTTCTCGTTGGCGTAGGTGCCGTTGATGAGGTTGTAGGCGGACATGATGGTCTTGGGCTGCGCCTCTTTGACCACCATCTCGAAGCCGGTCAGGTACATCTCCCGCAGGGTGCGCTCGTCCACGACGGAATCCGACGCCATGCGGCGCAGCTCCTGGCTGTTGACGGCAAAGTGCTTGGGGCAGCTTGATCCTCCATGCATGCACTCTCCTTGCCGCCCGGCTCACACCAGCCGGAACGTCTGTTTTTCAGGGTACGCTCGTCCGAAGAAAGGCCGGCCATCACCTCAAAGCGCCCCGGCTCCGAGGCA
>VOFE01000980.1_pt1 | contig 16001 bp, 17 predicted proteins | sample 5384071 | NCBI WGS metagenome assembly VOFE01 (sample SAMN12384724, study PRJNA508395) | human gut metagenome | isolation source: healthy gut D | host: Homo sapiens
GATACGCTGTCAGTTTCTCTCCATACCCGTCTGCTGACTCTAAGACTGAAGCAATTTCTTCATCGCCAATCTCCTGCCTGCACAACACACCATAGAGCGCTGCAAAGTTCGGCACCTGAATCAGTTCTTCCTGTATCCGCTTTGTCTTTCGGATGTGCAGCCGTTTCTGTAATTGAAGTGTCTCCACCTGTCCACATGCCTGCTCTATGGCATCCTCTGAAAAGCTGCCTGTAAGCGCCGGGAGCAATCCGTCATCTTTCATTCTGGTCAATAGGGTCAGATGTTTTAATGTATTTCTCATGCTGCTTCACCTCCAATCAGTGTCAGTACCATATTCAAAATCTCATGCCTTGGCCGGGGTTCAGACTTTACCAGTTCACCACACAGTTCAAAAAAGGCATGTGCGCCTTTGGCTTCCATCGTCCGTACACAACCGACAGGCCATTCCACCAGCTTGTCAAACGCCATATTCAGCACCTCGTTCTTCTCGTCCTGATGATAATATCCCCCAATGAATTTAACCAGAGATTCGGCGCTGCCGTTATAAAGTTGCTGCAGCTTTTCCCGTTTCTGTATGGTCCGTTTTTCCTGCTCCAGTCGTTTTTCCTGCTTCTTTCTCTCAGCTTCGGCTCTGCGCTCATCCTCCAACTCTTCCTTGGAATAGAATGTTTCCTTCAGCCGGTTGATTTCATAGCCGTTATACTCGCTGTGGAGCAAAAACTGCCGCAACACCGCTGCCAGCGCTTTTTTATCATAAAGGTGTTGGATCTCCGGTGCTTTTAAGGCACTTAAAACGAAGTCCTCATATTTTTCCGGCTCAGTCTGGAAAACTGAACGCTCCACCCAGTCATAGAGCTGCCGATGCTGCTCTGCAGATAGGAATGAACGGCTGATGTATGTTTTATATTCCCTTCTGCTGTAATACCCCTCACTCCTGACAAAGCATTCGTGAAAGTAAAACCGCTCGCCAAAAATCGTTTGAAGTTGGGAAAAAGTGTACTCAGCCAGTAGCCTCTCTACAAACCGGAAACACCTCCAACTTGAAATTCTCAGGGCATACTCCCCGCAGCAGTTTCAGTTGTGGCGCATCTTCACCATCTTGCCGATGCTGCTTGAAAAACTCCCATAGATCAATTTCCTTCTTTTCCACCAGAAAGGCAAATACCCGCCTACCGTTCGTATGCCAACTTCTGAAATATTCTCCATAATCGGCTCCGGTCAGTTCTTGGTATCTGGAAAGCCACTGTTTCAAAGGGATCGCCTGCCTGGAATGCAGCATCTGCAAGGTAAACAACTCCATATAGTTATCCTGCTCCAGTTCCTTCGCCAAATCATCGTACTGAGGATCAAACACATCAAATCGGTACGGAAAATCCTTCTGTATCGTTTGATTCATCCATAACAGTGTTTTTCGGTGCTGTGGGGTTCAAACCATATTGAACCGCTTCCCAGAGTCCCTGAAATCCTTCGTACTTGACCGTAAAGCTGTTATAGAACCGAAACAGCCAGCCAAGATACTCATAAAATTCTTCCGAAAGATCCTTTGGAGCATTCAGAAGCATCCGCCCACACGCTGTTGCGATTTTCTCGGCAGTGATGCTCTTGGAACTCAACCGGTCCGGCAGCCTGTCCGCCCATACAGCGAGAGAATTTGCCAAAATGATTTCATCGCAGCGATACCCTGCTTTAGTCAAAACCGAAAATTCGCGGCTGTCGGGCTTCATATTCATATACGGCAGTTTCATTAGCGTGCGCAGCACCAGGTCGGCTTTTCCGCGGTATTTCTTTGCCTGCTCTGCATAGAACCGGATGAACCATTCCAACACACCAAAATCATATACCAGTGAAAGTGTCCGATTTTGTGTGAATAGATGACTGAGTTGGGTATGCATCACCTCATAGCCGCGTTCCCTATCATCAAATAACGACAGTACAAACAGGGCTTCTTCCGTTCTCGTACACTCCCTTTCTGCCAGTTTCTCCAACAGGGCATGGCGCTGTGCCGCATCTGTTTCCAAAAGATACAGAGCGCCCTGCAGGTACACATCTTCTCCGGCAGACCGCCGCAATTTCTGGAGGAATGCTCCCCGCTGATTACCCACAAACATATTGTCAGACTGGATCGCACAGGTATTTCCCAGCGCCAGGGCCAGAGCGCGGAGAACTCGGACATCATTGCCCAGTTTTTCCTCAAACCGCTCCAACACCTCGCCAGGATAACGCAGATGATATGGTTCAAAATAGCCGGACACATCCGTTTCCACCTGCCATATCTGCATCGCCCTTGTTTGTCGGTAAGTCCTTCTCGCCGTATCGTCCTGAGAAGTCTGTACTACCAATTCGGCAAAGGCATGGTAAAGCTCCAAATCAATAGCCCTCTGATATACCCGGTAAACCGGTATCCTGTCGATATGCATTAAAATCCCTCCTACTTGAAATCTTCCATAAAAGATATGGGGAGAGAGCCGCAACATGGCTCTCTCCCCATTGATCAACTGACAGCATACCGATGGTATGCTATATTTTCTTACTCAGCGCCGGCCATGCCCAAATACAAAATTATCTTCTACACAGAACCAGTCGTGGATATTGTTATGCAATGTCTCCCCGAAATCCGGAAGCTGCCGGAAATCATAGCCGCCATAGACCGCATCCCGAAACTCATCCAAATCATAGTGGAACACACGACCTAATACCTTGCTGGCAGTGTTGCCGATCATAGGGATGTCCATAGAAATCAGATACCGCTCAAAGGTGGTGTTTCGGCTCTGTTGGATAGCGTCCCAAAGGCGCTGCCAGGACTTTTCACCAAACCCATCCATGCGGACGATTTCAGCCCGGTAACGATCCAGACGGTAAATATCCAGATAACTATGGATAAATCCCTGACGATGAATTTTTCCAATGTAGCCTCCGACAGCCCTTCAATGTCCATCGCCTTCTGGCTGACAAAATGGACGAACTTTTTCAGCCGACGTGTCTCGCAGTCAGGGTTATCACAGTACAGCGTCTTGATGATGCGATTCTCGCCATTTTCGCCCTTTCCACTTGATTCATGGATGCGGGTAGGCTGTCCACAGCAGGGACAAACATGGGGAATCGTATCCACCATAGAGAAGCCGCCTCTGTCCAGATTTTCCTCCACATGAGGGATGATCATATTTCGCTTGCTTACCAGAATCCGGTTTCCAGCCATCAGTTCCAGATCCTCAATAAAGGACAAGTTGTGCAGACTGGCCCGGCTGACCTCGCAGCCATCGATTTCCACCGGTGTAAACACAGCTACCGGAGCAATCTCTCCGGTTCTGCCCGGTGTCCATTCAATGTACTGCAGCAGGCTCTCATGCAGGTCATCTTCAAATTTATAGGCCAGACCGTCCTTATAGTGATGTCCGGTGTGGCCGCAGCTCTGGGCATAGGCGATGTCGTTAAACGAAACCACGATACCGTCAATGGGGATATCTTTGTCAGTGGCATATTGCCGCAGCTGATAGATACCGGCTTCCACATTTTCCAGCGTCAGTTTCTGCTTTGTGACCAGATACTTACAGGGCTGGAACCCCAACGCACGCAATTCCCGTAGCTTATCTGATTTCCGGGTCAGGTGCGGAAAGCCCTCCAGCACACCAAACGGCATGAAAACCAGCCGACGCTCCCGGCATGTCTTGGCATCCATCAGACGAATGGAACCAGCAGCCAGATTGCGGCCGTTTTTATAGGGCTTACCGCTGCTGTCCTGCAGGCTGGTCTTCAGTTCCTCAAAATCACTGGGTCTGATAAAGCCCTCACCCGTCACAACCAGTCTCTCTTTGTAGGTGATGTGGGAAGGGATACCGCTGATGGCTCGGGTGTTATGGGTAATGATCTCCCCTTCGTCACCATCGCCACGGGTAGCCGCCTCCAGAAGTTCTCCATTCTCATAGGTCAACTTTACAGTCAAGCCATCCAGTTTGAGCATCAGCATCACCTGCTGCTCACCCATGAAATTCAGAAGATCCATACTGCTCTTAGTCTTATCCAAAGACAGCAGCGGGATCTCATGTCTGGTTTTCTCCAGTCTGCTTACCGCAGGATAGCCTACTGTCTGGGTTGGCGAATTTGCCATTTGGATTCCCGTTTCCTGTTCCAGCTCTTTCAACTCGTCAAAGAGTCTGTCATAGACCTCATCTGACACACTGGGCGCATTGCGGTTATAATACTCATCCCGATAACGGTTGAGCCGGTCATTCAATTCTCTCTGCTTTTCAAAAATATTCCGTTCCATTATGCTGCCTCCTTTTCAAGTACCCGGAAGGACATAACCAGTTCTTCTTCCGTATGCTTCTGTTCACTGTCGAAAACACTGCAAACACCGTCTGTAAACTGCCAGTGGGCGGCTCTGCCCCACCAAAGGATTGGGCCGCGGCCGCCGTTCCCTCTGTTGGCAGACGCATCTGGCTGATTCGCTACGGTACTATAAAAGCCCTGCGTGTTTACCAGCGTAATGTTCCGTATCTGTCCAATACATTCCGGCCGGCAGTGATCCAATATCTCCAACTGCGTCCCTTCCCGAAGTGTCCTGCGCAGCTGATTCAGGTTTTTGATCATGCGCTTTTCTCCTTTCCCCGCCCCACAGGGCAATCCTGCTGTGCGGTATGCAGCCCATTTCTGCCGGCTGCATACCTGCCAAAATTCAATTCATGGACAATACGCTGAATGGCGTCATCATCGTCCCACGCTGCGTGAAGCGTATTCCGCTCTGGTCCGGCTCCCACATGGACACATACCTTTTCACTGCCAACCTGCAGCAGCACATCCTGTCGCCTGGCGCAAACCACTGCCAGATTTCCAATTTGTTTCATGCTCTGCTCCTTCCTTGTTCATCAATAGCCGGACACCCAAAGGATGCCCGGCCATTCTCATTTGTCACGCTGCAGCAGCCAATGCCGGAGACTGGATGCTATCCGTGTTTTCCATCAGGTCTGCCATCAGCACATCCGCCAAAAGCCTTCCTGCCAAATGGCCGGTATGGATGATGACCCGATCCTTCTTCAACTGGATAAACTCCTTCTCACGAAGGACACGGCTCTCCGCAGCCAGCGCCTTGTCGCTTTCTGTCAGCCTGGCGGTAACCACCCGCTGCCACTTCTGCAGGAACTCTGTTGCCTGCTCAATGTCCTTCTTCTGCCGGTCATATTCCGTCCGTTTCTGCCGCACTGTTCCATCCGGCTCCACTTCCAGCGTGTAATAGGCATGGAAAGGATCAGCCGTTTTACGCAGAAACACCACAAAGCTTTCTCGCCGCTCAATCCGGTCCCAGTAGCGGTCACTGCTGCCTGCACAGTGATGGAGCGCACGCCCCTCGGTAATAATGTCCAGAATACCGTCTGGCACCACTACCATATAATCCGCATCGGCGTACTCATATTTCGCTTTGATTTCCTGACAGATGGCATTAACATGGGGGAATTTCTCCTCCATCTCCTCGGCCTGCAGTTCAATATCCTTCTCCTGACATTTGAGCACCAGATCATCGTGGCGCCGCCGCAGTTTTCTGGTGCGATATACGATCTCATCATATACATTCATGTGCAATTTCTTTGCCATGGAAAGATAATCCTCCCATGTACGCAGTACCTCATGGCTGTTTCGCCGGAAAGATGGCATCTGACGCCGCACATAGTTATAGACCTGCACCATGCTCATGCGGTCAGCAATGAACTGGACATCCCTGGGGCTAATGTTCTGCTGACACATCCACAAAAGGACATTATCTGGGATTTCCCTGTCGATGCCCTTTTCATATTGCAGCCACCGCAGCAGATCACAGCCTCCATTATGGAGTCGAAGTCGCTGAAACCTCCTGCTGTCAAGGCCCAGAGCTTTAATCAGACTCCCGGCACTATGGTTTTGATTAGTTCGCTGACTGTTCCGCAGGAACTGAAACATTCCTTGGTAAGCTTCGGCAGGTTCACCTTGCTGATCTGCTCCATTTGCGGTATCCGTTCAAGCACTGCCAGATATTTTTCCGGGTCAACACTTTTCTGCTTCCGAATCCAGTTGACCAGCCCTGTGCATCGAAGTTCCTTCTGTTCCAGAGTTGGCAGTGTTTTGCCATAAACCCGTCCATCATGCGAACCAGACCAGTTGTAAGAACAGGGGGATCCGGAAATCCAACGCATATTGCGCTGCTTATACAACCCCCAATAGTAGGTTCTTGGCTTCCTTTCCTTGTCATAAATCGTGCGCCGGATTTCCTGACAATAAAGCTTGAGTTTGGAAGGCTTTCTTTTCTGTATGTCCGGTCAGCCTGAAATTCACGAACTACAAAGCCAACTTTGCATCGCTGGATCAGGTAGGCAAAATGTTTTTCTGTCTGCATATACCCCGCTCGTCCATAGGCTTTGAATACTACCGGATGCCGGCAGCAAATACAGCGGCCCTGTTGATTGTGATGGGGATGTACTTTGATCGGCACTTCCTTTTCGCAGTAGGTACAGTAACCTGTTTTGGCGCCGCCCTTTTTATAGTGGTAGTAAATGTAATTTTGCCGAATGGCAACCTTATCCACCCAGCGGCTCCAGTCCTTTGGAAGCTCCGGCACCTGTTCCATATCTTTATCCCATGGATCAGTTTCCCGCCGGTGCCGCTGTTCGAGCTGTTCATCGCGCACATCCCGCTGAAACTGCCGGATTGCCTCTACCGCTTTTTTATTGATGTTCAGATATGCCTGTATAGATGTCTCATCTTCATCACTGATCCAGTAGGCTTTGGTATACCAGTATTGCCGCTTCCAGTCCAGTCTGTCCAGCTTGGATTCGCTCCATTTCTGTATCAGGCTGTTATAGGTAATAAACTGCCGATTTTCTTTATCCAGATACACTTCATAGGCCGGATTACTCCCATCCAGGCGAAGATGCTCCGGGAAAAAGAAAGCCACCTTCAATATCCCATCCTGTTTGATACATCTTAGATAGGTATAATACTCACAGACTTCCCGAACATATCCGTAGTCAGTTTTTTCCTTTCTTGGCAGGTCTGAAGTCGCGATTTGCTTCATTTCATCCGTCGCTGTCAGCTTGGGAAGTGCCATCAGGGCTCTTTTTTTCATCTCAATTCACCATCCTCTTTGTCAAATCTACGCCATACCACACATCAGGCAGTAATGTAACGCCGTCAATCCGGCCCACCGCAACCTGTACGATACTTTCGGAATCCGGTGCTTCCTTCGCAAAAGCAAGGATGTCTCCCAGTCTGCCGGTGGCAACGGGGTCTTTACCCCGTACCACCGCATAGCCGCAGTTCGCCATTGCCCGGTTGGCTGCCACATGGGAGCTCCACACCCTGCGCGGGTGATCTGCCATGTAGGCCAAACCATGTAAAAACAGCTCCTCTTTGGTGAGCCGCTTAATCACAGTCAGCTCCGTACAGGCGATTTTGGAGTCATGCTCATCTTCATCGATGTCGCCGCCGGCGTTGACAATATAATATTCCGAATGCTCCAGGCTGGAATAATAACTAAGGCAGTCCAGCGGGTCTTCCGCGCAGTGAAATCCATTTTCCCTGCAATTTGCTTTTTCAGTCGTATTGAGCCCCATCACAAACTGATAGCCACGGCATATCAGCCCGGGGCGAAAACCCTTATAAGCAATCATTCTTTATTTTTCCTCCTTTGCCGGCTCAGCCTGCCTTTGCCATCCCAAAATCCAGCAGTGACATCTGCCCATCCTGAGAAGGCTTTTTTCCTCCTGCTTGGGTGCCGCCTTGGGTTCCGTCTTTTTCTTCTCTGTCACCTTCTTGGGTTTGCTCTTTGCAGAGGACTTCCCAGCATACGGCTTGGGAACAAACTTCTCCTCATCCTCATGGTCTTCCTTGGCATCAGGGTCACGGAAATAATCTTCTGCCCACTGATAGCACATATCATCCGGCACATCGCAGCCATATGTCTGCTGTCCGGGACCAGGGCGGGTTCCGCTTGCTTTTAGTTCATCCTGCACATAATCCCATGCCTTTCGGTTGATGTACTGGAAACAGCGGATCATGTTCTTTTTCGGATGCATCGTCAGACGGGCAAACGCCGTATCTTCCATACAGAGCATCTGGATATGCTCGGACACACATTCCTTCATATTTCGCCGTGTCAGTTTTTCCACATCGGTACTCACCCTCTGGGTAGAGGCCGCGATTACTTCTTCATCACTCATCGCTTCCAGACGGGCGATCTGCTCCTGCTCCGCGGCTTTCTTCTCCTGCTGTTTGGCGTCAAATTCCGCTTTGCGCTGGGCTTCAGCCGCCTCATAACTCCGCACGCTTTTTTTCTTCATCTTCTGCGGCGGGCGGTTGTGCCGAATTCCCCTCCTCAGCAGACTTCTCTTCCCCATCAGACGCTACTTCATCCACAGGTTCTTCCTCTGCATCAGCCAAAGCAGTCTCACCGGCAAACCGAAGCAGCCGATACCGTGACAGCGTCTGTACCTACAGGCGGCACTCCTCCAGCTCAAAGGCTTCATCATCCTCAAAGGCTGCAGACGAATCGAACATACTGTTTTGCTGCTCCATTGCTATTTCTGAAAAAACACCCATTGTAAAATCTCCTTTCGCAAAAAATGGCATGGAGCAGGCCGTTATGACCCTTTCCATGCCATTGTGTGTTGCTCACAGCACATATAAAAAGTGTGCTGAAGCTGTCAAAACAGTAGCAGACCACGCCAGTATACTGCCTTGACCATTCCTTGATTTTGTCCTGCACCTCCTGCGCAGTCTTTTGATTGCTCATATTCCAGGGTGGAGGTACCGTTACGGTAAAGTAGCCATTCTCCAGACAACTTCTGACATCTACCGGAAGATTGGAACACTGCTCATACAGTGCTGTAATCTCGCTTTTCTTCTTTTCTGCAATACGCATCTGACCCCTATCCCTTCATTCCTGTTTTTGAGCAGGCTCCGGAAGTCTTTTACACAAGAATGGGGAGAAGCGTACCGGCACAAAATCCCGGCAGTCATTCACATAGAAGTATGTGCGTTTGCCTTGGCAGTCCAGTTCCACCACATCAGATGGAGCCAACGGACGGCCTCTGTAATCTTCCGGCAAATGCTCATTAAAGTCCAGGAACAGGCGCCCCAGCACTTCCATGTCATTCTGCCCCTTTGGGCAACAGACCTCTGCGCTCCATACCGTCTGATAGGCAGCGGCAGGCGGCTGTTCATATCCAGCCTTATGTAGCGCATCCAGCCGCTTGAATGCGAATGGTACTGTCTGTGTCTCACTTAGGCAAAGCTGGTAAATGCAAAACCTCCGGAAAACTCTCTGGCTGTCCAGAAGATCCTTCAGCGCCCGATTGCCCTGAGCAAGAAATATCTGATACTCTTCCTTTGTAAGCCCCAGATACTCTGTCAGGTCCAAATCTTTCTCCGCTCTGGTGTGCCAAAGCTCGACGCAGCCATCTATGTAGGTAAAATCACACTTACCGCACAGATATTGCTGCTTAAAATTCATTCTCTGCACCTCCTTTTCCTTCTGTTCTTTTCTCCCGAAGGGCAAGCTGCCAATCATCAAACCCTTTATAATTCGGATTCCAGGTCAGCTGACGACATGCCATTCCATTTTTCCGGGCCATCAGATAGATCTTAGATGCCCCGTTGGAGGTCATTTGGTTACTGTACTTATCCATATCATGAGCCTCAATGATCTCCTCAGTGCCATTCTGTGCCAGCAGTGCAAACAGCGTATCCAACTGGCTTGTGTTGTTTGCGCCGGCAATCGCCGCAAAAGTCCGGTTTGTCAGGCAGTGCGAGATGTCTGCTTTCAGCAGTCCCTCAATGACATAGACCACCCGAGCAGATGGATTGCCGATAAAATGTACCGGGCTCCCGGATGTGACACCCATATTTTTGGACGAGGACGAAAACCAGATGTATTTGGCTCCTGACTTATCCGGTGGATCATCTTTTTGCTTGAGCGGACTATCCAAAAGTATCTGCAGGCCATGTATCATACCGTCGTATCCCACAGCCGGAATCAAAATCCCTGCGTTTTTTCGGTAGAAGTTCATGGTCCAGCGCCCGCTGTCATCCAGATAAAAGCCGGGCACCCCCTCCACCTTGCATCCCTGTTTCATCAGCCGCTCGGTAATGGAGCGGCAAAGGAATGGGGGTGGAGTACTCTTGAACCCAATCCGGTCGATCTGTTCATCCGACAGTCCCCGTTTTGGGGAGTGCAGATGGTTGCGGTGGGCAGGCTGAAGAGGCAGCATAGCGAGCAGCAGCGAAAGCGTTTGATGAATTTCCTGTCCGCTGGCCCGTTCTGCTTGCTGCACTGTTTTTAGTTCGCCCCTCCTCTCATATCCGGCAAGGTCGGTCTGAGTCCCCGAAACCGGGGACCCAGTACCAGCCTGCTGGTTTCCTGCCATCTCATATCCAGAGTTCGGCCGTTCCTGTGAAAATCGTTGCACAGGGCTTCTCCTATCTCCCAATACGCATCGGATGTAGTCGTATTGTTTAGCCGCGCATAAAGCGCAAGCATACCGCCATGCTCATCACAATAATTGCACCGCCAGACATTTTTGACGAAATTCACATTCATCTTACCGCGGCGGTCACCACAAAACGGGCAATCCACATATACACTGTTTGCCTGTCGGCGTCTGATTCGTAGATGTAGAAGTTCCACTACATCCATAATACCGAACGGAAAATCTCCTGGATATGAGTCCATCTGTTCTCCCTCCCTTCTTGGCCCCATAGATGGGGCTGCTTATCATCCGGCTTTCTGTGCGGCCATACCATCGAGCATGATCTGCGCCGCAGCACGAACGATATTGTTGGTGCTCTTGTTGCCGGGGGTGAGGTAGAATTTCAGACTCACCGGACGCTCCTTGGCAACTGTTGCCATGGTCTTTCCTTTGCTCAGACCGCTATCCACCACCACATTCTGCGCTTCTTCAAAGGTCATTACCTTCAAGATGTCTTCTACCGGAGTGCTCTCCGTATAAGAAGGCGCCATAGGCTGATCGGGTGCTTCCTGTTGGACAACAGGCGCCACAGGCAGTTCTTCCGGTTCATCCGATTGGAATACGGAGGCGGTCGGCTGCTCAGACACATCATCCTGTTTTGGACTGCTATCCAATGTAACCTCGCGGCTCGGTACCGGCAGCTCCATATTGGGAGCATTCTCCTCTACCTTGCCGGCAGGCAGTGTATCCATATTCTCCTTCTCTTCTGCAACCATCTGTTGGACAACTGGCTGTACCGGAGAAACCGGGGGCTGTTCATTCTGAACCGGCTTTGCCGCAGGTTTCTGAATAGGCGCCGGACGAGCAGGCGTATTACGGCCCTCTACGGCGTTCTGAGGCGCTCTTTCCAGTCGGGCATGAACTTCCCCGCCAGATTGCCGCAGCGCCGCTCCAGGGGCTTCTACGGGCCTCTGTGCCGCATCCGGCATTGGCTGCTGGATAGGAGCCGCCCCGGAAAGCGGAATACTACTTCCAAACACCTTGCCCGTACTGTCAACAGCAACATCGGCAAACTGCAAACCGAAACCGGCATCCGACAGCGCAGCACTCAATGCCTCATCCTGGGCAGCCTGTACATAGTCAGTACCTTCTTCTGCACTATGCTGCGAGATGTAACTGCTGATGGGCTCTGCATCACTGCGGTCCAGATAGACTCTGGCCTCCATAATCGCAAGCTGTTCCGTGATTCGCAGGGTAGTCAGTTTCATGCGGCCCTGGGGGTGGCGCAGACGGAACCACAGTTTCTGATAGGGCAACTCCAACTGCAGCATTTCCTCATTGGTCTTTCTGGACACCTTATGGCGCAGAAATTTGAGCGGATCAAAGCCCGGCACCTTGTTCAGTTCTGCCACTGCCGGAATTGTTTTGTACATCATAGGCATCGGATTACTTTTTTCGTTCATGTTGGAAACTCCTTTCTGACATAAAAATAGGAGACGCCAAGTGCTATTTCTGCATCTGACCTCTCTTTTTTAACTTGCGTTCTTTAATTGCTCTTCCAACGCAGCCGGAATGGGGATGCCGGCTTTCTTTGCGTAGGCTTTGAAATACATCTGGATGCGCATACCCAGTAGCGTATTTCGCTTGCCGATCTCATTACGATGGATTGCCATAAACAATACCTGTTTCTGCCCAATCAGAACCACCCGCTTTTTGGCACGCGTGATTCCGGTGTAGAGCAGATTACGGTACATCATGATGGTGTGCGCTTTGAGCAGCGGCATAATAACGGTCTCATACTCAGAGCCCATAGCCTTGTGGATCGTAGTGGCATACGCCAGATCCACATTGCTCAAATCATCTACGCCGTATTCCAGTGTTCTGCCAGCGCCAAAATCCATGCCGATTTTTTTACCCTGGTCAGTGTCCTTAATATACCGGATGAAGCCCAGATCTCCATTAGAGACCTTTTCTGTGTTCTTGGTCTGCATGATGCGGTCATTGACCCGGAAGATCCTGGGGCCAAACTTGATTTCTTCCTCCGCAGAGCGGAATGGGTTGACCAATTCACGAATGGTTTCATTCAGCTGTTCCGACGATGCGGCGCCTTCTGAACGGAAAGGTGAAAGAATCTGCACATTCTCAATGCCACTCTCCTGTATCTCCAAACAATACCGTTCTGTAATCTTTTCAGCGGTGTCTTCCTGACTATCACCAGACACGAAAACAAAATCCGGTCCATAAAACAGTTTGGTATTGCCCTCGTTGATAAATTTGGCGTTATAGGCAATCAGACTGTCCTTCGACTGACGGAAAATCTGATCCAGCACCGTTACCGGGACGATTTGGGTCTCGATGATCTCACGGAAAACATTTCCGGCTCCTACGCTGGGAAGCTGATCTGGGTCGCCTACCAGCACGATTCTGGCATTTGCCTTCATGCGCTCAAAGAATTTCTCGGCAAGCCACATATCCACCATGGAAAACTCATCCACAATGATTAAATCGGCCGACAGTGGCTCTGACTTTCTGTTCCGGCTACCCTCATCCTCTTCACTGGTCAGTCCCAGACCACTGTGTAATGTTCGGGCATCCTCAAAGCCGGTGCTCTCCGACATCCTGCGGCTTGCCCGACCGGTAGGCGCCATAAGAGCAATTTTGCCATCAGGGTGCAGCCGCCGGTAAACCTCAAGTATCGTCCGCAGCACTGTTGTTTTACCAGTACCAGGAGAACCCGTAATCACTGACAAGCCATGCCTAAATGCTGCATAGACCGCAGCCTCCTGCTGTGCAGACAGGCGCAGCCCCATTTCAACCTTGACCTGTTCCAGCACCGGCGCAATATGCTCTACTGGCATCTGGGCGACCAGACGCTGGGCGATCCGGCGCGCCGTTTCGTCCTCTTGGGCAAACACTCTGGGAAGATAGATATTATCCTTCACAGAAACGATTGCTCCATTCAGGATCATTTCCTGCATCATATCCCTGACTTCCTGCTGATGCAGGCGAAGCTCCGGTACAGGTATCTTCTCATTGAGCAGCTTCAGCGCTGATTTCTCCAGTTCTTCAGAACTGATGTACAGATGGCCTCGTTTACTCTTGCCTTCATCTAACGCACAAAAGACAGCCCCTTTGATACGCATGGGGTCATGGAGATCGCCCCCGCTCTTTTGTACGATTGCATCTACCCGCCGAAATCCAAAGCCGGAGATCTGGCAAAGCTCAAATGGGCTCTTTTCCAAAATCTCTACGCTGGTCGGGCCGAAATATTGATATATTTTCAATGCCGTCTTGGGAGTAATCTTAAATGGCGCCAGCAAAGTCATAATTCCTTGGAGCATACGGTTTTCTGCATAAGAAGCTTTGATGTCCTCCAATTTATTTTCCGTAATGCCCCGGATCTCCATACGCCGTTTTTGTTCTGGGCACAATTTCACGCCACTGCTCCCACCTGGAGCTGGACACCATACTTGCCTTTTTGCCCATTCACCATCCAGTTCCAACTCTACCGCATCTGTCCGTGGAATCTCATACCCCACAGCTGTAAAGCGGATCAAATGGTCTTTGTACCGCCTGTTTGACCTGGCCTCAGCTGGCACACTCTGGTCTGCGGTTTTTACACTGATGATACAAAACTTATTGGCAGGATTATAAAAAATCGTCCCGTCGTAGGTACCAATACAATTCATCCTTTTTCACCTCACTAAGCGGCCTCCATAATCGAGGCTCTAACGCTGAACCGTCTGGATTCGGATACTGTAACAAACTGCTCGTAAATATCCGGATGCTCCAGTTTCAACCGAAGCAGGTTATCCTTGTCGATGATGGACTTGCGAACAGGGGTATAGGTAACCGTATAGTTCACGCCCTCCTGCTCACAGACTGCAGTGCAGCTGGTACCCATTTGCAATCAACAGCGCCTTCAGACGCTGAATATCCTTTGTCGATTTCTTTGGAGTACACACCTCTGCATTTTTCTTTTCATCCAGAAGCCGCAAATACTGCATAAGTTTTGCAGTCATATCCAGGTCGAGTGCAACGGCCGGGGCATTTTTATCTGCCGGGCCAAAGTGTTTGCGGTGCGCTCAACAATCAAGGCCCCACTTTCTGTATAGGGCGGTGGCACATGGCGCTGGACATGGTTTTCTCCAGAAATACTGTTCCAAAAAGACCATCTCAGCCTCATACTCGAAATCACGCTTGACCTCCCGGATAATAACTTCCTCCCGTTGTTACCATACAGGCAGCAAAAAGAAACATCGGTCAAGATCCGTTACTGCCATATAATGACGCCCCTTGAGATTCAGTAGTAGACTGGAACAGTCTCCTTCCCATTCATCCACCAGTTATCTCTGGTATTATAGTTTGTGGTCTTGATCTCAAGCTGATCGCTGTGGTGCCATCCGACAGTTCCAACAAAGTAGTTCACATCAGCCAGCATCCAGGGATACTGTGGGTGCTGGAACATCTTTTGATTTGGTGAGACCCGATATCCGGTTTTCCGCTCGAATATCTTTGCTACCAGAGGCCCAGCAAATGCCTCTTATTTCCATGGCAACCCAGTTGCCCCTCATCATCTTCCACTGACGCTATGTTCAGTTTGTCGTGTGTACAGATCCCCGGCTGTCCGAATGGAGAAGTGCCAAAGATTGCTGATACATCAAGCTGTGCCGCGCCGATTCCACGGCGCCGGTAATCCAGCCGGGTCTTCTTCTGAAAGATCTTGCCGTTTCTACTCAGCACCAGCGGTTCCATGCTGTTCAGCACCACGTTGCCAGACATCAACTCTTCGTGGACCAAGCAAAATAAATTTGCCCCTGCCATTGGTAACATTTTGGGCTGGAGCTGTTAGCTGATACTGCCTGTCTCTTCATCTTCCAGTCCAGGGAGTGCCGGTTTGACCCGCTGACCCACATTCTGCTTTCTTTTCTGCTTCACATTCATGTACATGACCTGCTCTTCAGTTTTTGATTTATCCTAAAGCCCCTTCTGCGCTTATAGTATGAGCGAGAGAATGACAGACGGCATAAAGCCTGGCGTCCATAGTTGCCTAACTTTTATTCCGGCCCAGTGAACTGACCGTAAAAAGATTTTCTGCGAGACTTTGTAGAACTATATGGAACCAAAAGATGGGGACTGTCTGTTTATGCTTCTAATAATGGCTTAATCAGCAATTACATTAACCCGTTGATTGGGGACGAAATTGTGCAGGACATCAATCGCAGGTCAGTGGACCAATCATCCAGAAGCTGCAGAAAACGCCTCCAATCGAAACTCCATACAGACATGCACGGACAGACTTTGTTACGCCATGCACCATTGAAAGATTATTAAGCTGATGCGCTGTGCATTTCATCAGGCTGTCCGCTGGGATTATTGGTAAAAATCCGTTCGAGGATGCAATCTTGCCCAAGCGGGAGAAAAAGGTCAGAGCCATCTGGACTGCCGATATTATTCGAGATGCTCTCAACCACTGCTCGGATGGAAAGCTGTATGTCGCAATCAACCTGGCCTTTGCCTGCTCCATGCGGATGGGCGAAATCACCGGCCTTACATGGGACTGTGTTCATA
>VOFE01000999.1_pt1 | contig 16001 bp, 21 predicted proteins | sample 5384071 | NCBI WGS metagenome assembly VOFE01 (sample SAMN12384724, study PRJNA508395) | human gut metagenome | isolation source: healthy gut D | host: Homo sapiens
ATGGCGTCGCAGTGCTCGTAGAAGCCGTTCTTCTTCAGCTCTTCCAGGTTTTCGCCCAGCGTCTTGCCGGTGACGGTCATCACGTCCAGATGCAGCATGGACTTGATCTCTTCCATCACCCGGGGCACGCCGCCTGCGTAGTAGAAGTACTGTGCGGGCCAGTCGCCGGAGGGACGGATGTTCAGCAGGTAGTGTGCGCCGCGATGCATCCGGTCAAAGGTGTCGGCGTCGATCTCAATGCCGAACTCATGCGCGATGGCGGGCAGGTGCATGGTGGCGTTGGTGGAGCCGGAGATGGCGGCGTGCACCATGATGGCGTTCTCAAAGCTCTTCTTGGTCACGATATCCTTGGCGGTGATGCCCTTCTTGACCAGCTCCATCAGCTGCTTGCCGGCATCGTAGGCGGCCTGCTTCAGCTCCGGGGCGGTGGCGGGCATCAGTGCGGTGCCCGGCAGCATCAGTCCCAGAGCCTCCGCCATGATCTGCATGGTGGAGGCGGTACCCATAAAAGAGCAGGCACCGCAGCTGGGGCAGGCGTTGTGCTTGTAGTAGTCCAGCTGGCTGTTGGGAATGACGCCGGTCTTTTCCCATGCGTCGAACTTGCCGATCTGCTCCAGCGTCAGCAGCTCGTTGATGGCGCAGGCGGGGTCGTTGACCACGTACTCCTTGGGCAGGGTGTGGGCTTCCATGACGCCGCCGGTGACCACGATGGCGCTCATGTCCTTCAGGCGGCCAATGCTCATGAGCATGGCGGGCACGGACTTGTCGCAGCTGGCGATGAACACGCCGCCATCGTAGACGCTGGCGTTGGCGTAATGCGCCCGGTATTCCCGCATGCCCTGCAAGGGCGTTCGGGTTGTACCGCTGAAGAAGATGCTGACCGGGGCGAATGCGCGCTTCGTGTAGTAGTAAAGCGGCTTTTTGTTGCCGTAGTAATCGACGAAGCACCAGCCCGAGGTGGGGTAGCAGTCGGCGTACATCCAGAACAGCGCGCCGGAGCAGAGGAACTTCTCGCTGCGGTACTTGTCGAACGCCGAACGGATGACTTCGGCCTGTATGGCCTGCCCCATCAGGATGTACTGCTCGAGCGGGATCGTTTTGCAGGGGCTCCGCCGCGCCGAAGTACTGGGAGAGGATCTTTCAAAGTTGTCGCCGGTGTTCGAGTGGAAGCGCCACTGCTCGGACTGCGGGTAGAGCTGATCCGCGTCGCAGCACTTTTTGAGCGACTCGAGGTTCAGCGGCGCGATCATGCCGAATTCGCTGACGAAGGGAGGCCTTGATTCCGCGATGCGGAAGAAATCGCCGTAGAGCTCGTGGAAGTCGTGGTAGGTGCCCCAGAAATGCTGGTCGCCCTCGCGGATGTCGTCGGCGCAGTCGCCGCCCCACGGGCTGCTCAGGCGGAACGGGCGCTCCGGGTCGTAGGCCGCGCAGATGGGGCCAGCACTTCCTCGTAAATCTTTTGCCGTAGAACGGAAACGGCTTTTCCGCGTTCTTGATGTGGCCCTCGTACATCGAGTAGTTTTCGTTGTTGCCGCTCCAGCCGATGAAGCAGGCGTGACCGCGCTTGTTCTTGACCTGATACACAGCCTCGCGGCGGACGTTCTCCACGAACTCCGCGTCGAAGTCCGGTAATAGCTGCAGGCGAACATGAAGTCGTGCCAGACGAGCATGCCGAGGCGGTCGCACAGGTCCATGAAGGTGTCGCTCTCGTAGAAGCCGCCGCCCCAGACGCGGAACATGTTCATGTTCATGTCGAGCGCGCAGCGGATCAGGAACTCGTAGCGCTCTGCCGTGATGCGGCCGATGATCTGGTCCACCGGCACCCAGTTGGCGCCCTTTGCAAAGACGGGGCGTGCCGTTCAGCACGAAGGTGAAGGTCTTGTCGCCCCGGCCGCCGATCGGCGCCTGGCGCAGGGTAAGCGTGCGGACGCCGTGGCGCTTGACCGCCGTGTCGAGCACGGCGCCGGACGCGTCGAGCAGCTCGAGCTTTACGGTGTAGAGGTAGGGGCTGCCGTAGCCGCTGCACCACCAGAGCTGCGGGTTTTCGATCGTGAAGGCGAGCTTTCCGTCCTCGGCCGGCGCGGTCACGGCGGCGACAGTTCTCTCCGCCTCGAAGGCGGCGTCGGTCGTCACGGTGCAGCGCACGGTGCAGGCCGCGTCGCCGAAGAACTCACCGGGCAGTCTACCTCCACTTCGGCCGTGCCGTCCGCCACGCGGCTGTGGACGTACACGTCCGCAAAACGCGCCTTTATCAGCTGCGCAGGTACACCGGCTTGTAGATGCCGCAGGTCGTCAGCCGGCGCGCCCAGTCCCAGCCGTAGCAGAAACTGCGGCTTGCGCAGGTAGCCGCGGTAGGGCTCGTCCCTGTTCAGGAAAGCTCCATAAAGTCGAGCGGCTTGCCCCGGCGCGCTCAGCCGCGACGCCCTCGTTGACGCGCACCGTGAGCGTGTTTTCGCCGTCGAGCAGCAGGCCGGTCACGTCGAATTCGGCGGGGTAAAAGGCGTTTTTCGCTGTGGCCGAGGCGGCGGCCGTTCAGGTAGTAGTCGGCGTTTACGTCGACGCCCTCAAAGGTCAGCAGGACGCGCTCGCCGCGAAATCCAGGCCAGGCTTGAACGTAACCGTGTGCCAGAAGTCCTTGTCCTCGACGAAGCGGCAGCGCTCCATGTTCAGCTTTTCAAGCGGTTCGTCGATGACGCCGGCCTGCCTAGCAGCGCGAGATGGACCGCGCCGGGAACAGCGCAGGGATTGTGGGCTGCGCGGCAGCGTCCTCAGGCTGCCATGCGCCGATGTCGCAGTAAAGCGAGCTGCCAGTCTTTTTAAACAAATCTGTTTCATGGTAAGTAAACTCCTCCGCGGAAGCGGCGCCGCGCTAACCGCGCCGCCCGGGCATCCGCCCTTGAAATAAAGCGCCTCTAGTATACGAAGCCTGTGCGGGGAAAGTCAAGGTCTGTTTCGGAAAAAAAAGCGCCTTACCGCTTGAAATCTGATTTTCGGTTTCTGCATATTTTTGCACGCGGCTTTGATTTTTATCACAAAATTGTCTATACTGAATGGGAAGAAAATCTGACAAAAAGGGATTGGTGTGGTATGCGGCATGTGGAAGTGAAGGGCTTGTGTTCGGCGCCGGGAAGATGAAGATCTGTGTGCCGGTGTGCGAAAAACGCGCGCGGCGGCGCTCGATGCGGTGCGGGGAGATCCGGCGGACGCCGGCCGCCTCATCGAGTGGCGGCTCGATTATTTTGCGGAGGACATTCTCGCGGCAGCGCCCGCCGTGCTGGAGGCAGCCGGCGCGCTGCCGGTGCTCTGCACGTTCCGCACGAAATCGGAGGGCGGCGAGCGGGCGATCGAACCCGAGGATTATTTCGCGCTGAACGAGGCGCTCGGCGCGCTCGGCGTGCCGATGCTCGACCTCGAGCTCGCGCTGTGCCTCGCGCACGAAGCGCGCGCTCGGAAGGCGATCGATGCGCTGCACGCCGAGGGCGCGGTGCTCGTGCTCTCGAGCCACGATTTTGAAAAGACCCCGCCGCGCGCCGTAGCGTGGAGCGCTATGCGCAGATGGCGGCGCTCGGCGGCGACCTGCCGAAAATCGCCGTGATGCCGCAGTGCCAGCGCGACGATGGTGCTGCTCTCCGCCATGACGGAGGCGAGCGCCGCGCACGCCCCGCTCGTTGGCATCTCGATGGGCGAGCTCGGCAAAATGACGCGCGTGCGCGGCGGGGCGTTCGGCTCTGCCGTGACGTTTGCGAGCAAAGGAAAAGCCTCCGCACCGGGGCAGATCGATGCGGAGACTCTGGCTTCCATGCTGTGACCGCGGCGAAAGCCGGGACAAAAACGCCGCGCTTATAAATAAACGCGGCATAAACGCGGCGCTTCTGCGCAGCTACAGCTTTATGCGAATTTTTCGAGCTTAAAGACGGCCTTGACCTCGCCGACCGGCGTGTCATTGTCGTTCACGGTGACGCCGCTGTTGAGGCTGCGCAGCATCGCGTCGGTCTCGGCGTCGAAGTAGCCGATCTGGCGGAAGATTTCGCGGATGATCAGCGGCCACACCGCCTCGGTGCCGTCCTTGAGCTTGAAGGAGATGCCCAGGCGCTCCTTCTTGAGGCCGATGCCGTAGACGCCGTTTTGCGCCGCCCTTCGCGACGATGTTCGCGTCGTGGTTGATAAGCGAGCAGAGGTAACCGGTGCCGCGCATCGTGTGCGGGTACTCGTGGATGCGGGGCACGTAGCGGCGCGCGGTCTCGCGCAGCGTGTCGTCGCGGATCGTGTCGATGCACGCGAGGTTTTTGTAAGCGATCGCGATGTTCTTCATCGGGTAGGCGAAACCGGCACGCCGCAGCCGTCGATGCCGATGACGACCTTGTCCTCCGGGTATTCGGAGAGCGCGCTCATCGTGCGCAGCACCTCGTTCTGACCCTTGGAGCCGACCTTCCAGTAATCCTTCACGTCGCCGCCCATCTCGCGCTGGATCAGCATCAGCGCCGCGTGCTTGCCGCTGCAGTTGTGGTAGAGCTTCGATTTCGGCAGGCCCGCGCGGATGCGGTCCTCGTTCGCCTGCACCGAGCCGGGCACGGTCGGCTTCATGATGAGGTCCCCGGGTCGAGCCCGGCCTTTCGCATGATCGATTTAAGCGCGTCGATGTGGAAGGCTTCGCCGAGGTGCGAGCCGGAGAAGAGCACGGTCTCCTCGTCGGTGAAGCCGTATTTCTCGTCGAGCCGGTGCGCGATGACCGGCAGCGCCTGCACGGGCTTCGAGGCGGAGCGGTAGTAAACGACCGCCTCCGGGTCGCCCGCCGCGTACACAACCTTGCCGTTTTCATCGACAACGCTGATGTAGCCGTAATGCGTCAGGTCCAAAAGGCCGCCGCGGTATTCTTCTGTCAAAAGAGCCGTATCCAGCATGAAAAATCACCATTCTTTTCATATTTACAGATTTTTTGCTTTATTTTAAAGCCAAAGGATATTATAATCTTTTTAGGCGAAAGTAAAGACGCAAAATAGACAAAACGCGAATTCTTTGCGGCGGGCGGCGCGTGTTTCCGGCGCGCCGCGCTGAAAAACATAATTTACAGGCAGGAAAGGAAAACGGAGCATGAAGAGAAAATTTTATTTGAGGTGTGCTGCGGCTGCACGGAGGACGCCGTGCAGGCGGAAAGGGCGGCGCGGACCGCATCGAGCTGAATTCCGCGCTGTTTCTCGGCGGGCTCACGCCGAGCATCGGCGCGCTCGAGGCCGTGAAGGCGCAGGTGAAAATCCCCGTCATGTGCATGGTGCGCCCGCGTGAGGGGCGCGGCTTCTGCTACACGGCCTTCGACTACGACACGGTCTGCCGCGACGCGCTCGCGCTGGTCCGCGCCGGGGCGGACGGCGTCGTGTTCGGCTTTCTGAACGATGACGGCACGGTGGATGCAGCGCGCTGCGCCGACTTCTCGGCCGCGTCCGCGCGGAAAACCCGGAAGTCGAGACGGTTTTCCACCGCGCGATCGACGTCGTGCCGGACGTCTTTGCGGCGCTCGACACATTGACCGCGCTCGGCGTGACGCGCGTGCTCACGAGCGGCCAGCGCGCGCGAGCGCGCCGCAGGGCGCCGAAACGATCCGGAAAATGCTCGCCCACGCGGCGGGCCGCATCGACATTCTGCCCGGCGGCGGCGTCAATGCCGGGAACGTGCGCGGCTTCATTGCGGAGACCGGCGTGAAAAGCGTGCACGCCTTCGGCGCGTTCGCTGCGGCGCGATACGAGCGTGTGCGGCAATCCGGAGATCTTTTTCGGCGGCAAAATCGACGGCAGAGGCGTGCCGGAGGACGAATATAAGGTGACGGACAGCGCGCTGGTCGGCGCGGTCGTCCGCGCCATCGAGGGGTAACGCATGAAAAACGACATTGACAGCCTTTTTGAATTCGCTGTTTTCCGGCGGGCGGCTCCACGTGGGCGGCAGCACCCGCAACCGCGCGGCGCAGGAGGCCGAGGAATTTTTTGAAGCAGATGGAGGCGGCGGACAAAACGGGAGCCGCGGGCTTGACCGGCAGATCAGCGACCTCGAGCGCATCAACGACGAGGCGCAGCGGAGCATGGCCGAAATGCGCCGCCTGCTCGAAAGCGACGGCGCGGCCGCAGGGCCGGAATCCCGCGCCGGAAAAGCCGGCGGAGGCGCGGAAAGCCGAGGCGCGGCCCACGGCGAAGGGCACGGCCGAGGAGCCGCCGCGGGATACCGCGGCGCTGTTCCGCGAGTGGCGCGCGAGGCGGCGGGCGGCGCGGTCATCGGGCAGGACGCCTTTCTGAACAGCCTTTTCACCGCGTTCAAGCGCCCGGGCGTCACCGGCACGCCGGAGGGCAAGCCCGCCGCGGTCGTCGTGATCTCGGGCCGCGAGGGCACGGGGCGGCACAGCGCGCTTTCCGTCGCCGCGTCGTCGCTCGCGCAGGGCGGCGCGCTGAAAAACAGGAAGATCTCGCGGATAGACCTCGCGCTCTACCCGAACGCGGAGGACGGCCGCCTCTTTGATGCAGGACCTTTTTTCGGCCTTACAGTCGGGCGACGACGTGCTGCTGTTTGAAAACTTCGAGCGCTGCCACAAGTCGCTTCTGCCGATGCTCGCTGCGCTCTGCGAGACGGGCACGCTGAAGCTCTCGACGCGCTACGCCCTGCAAAAGGGCATGCTGATCGACGTGGGCACCGCGCTCGTGCCGAACGCCGTCAGCGAGATCCGGCGCCGGCGGGCAGTTCTTCGTCTTTATCACCGACCGCGGCGAGGCGGCGTTTGCCGATGCGTTCGGCGCGCCGTTCCTCTCGGCGGTCACGGATTTCTGCCGCACCGAGGATTTCACGCCGGAGAGCCTGCGGCAGATCGGCCGCCTCGCGATGGAGGCGCTCGCCGCGCGCGCCAAGGAGCGGCTGCAATTCACGGTTTCGTTCGGCGACGACGCGGCCGATTACCTCGCGGCGCAGTTCAGCCGCAAGGACGGCGTCGAGCATCGGCCGCATCACGGAGCGCTGCTTCCGGTTTCTGAGCGAGGAAAAGCTGCGCGCCGCGGCGCGGGGCGCTTTCGGGCGCCGCACGCGCGCAGGACGGCGGGCTTGCGTTTGTTTTTCCGGAATTCACCGTCACGGCGGGCGCGGAAACGCAGGCCGTGAATCAGGCGGCGGTCGAGGCCGTCAAAGCGGAGATGGACCGCATCGTCGGTCTGCGGGAGGTCAAAGGATTACGTGCTCTCGCTCGAGCAGAATTACGTGATCCAGCGGCTGCGCGAGAGCCGCGGCATGAAGGCCGAAGTGCCCGCGATGCACATGATCTTCACAGGCAACCCCGGCACCGGCAAGACGACGATCGCGCGGCTCGTATCGCGCTACTTAAAGGCGATGGGCGTGCTGACGGGCGGGCAACTCGTCGAGGTCACGCGCGCCGACCTCGTCGGCAAGTACGTCGGGCACACCGCGCCGCTCACGCAGCAGGTGATCCGCTCCGGCGGTCGGCGGCGTACTGTTCATCGACGAGGCGTACGCGCTCTGCCGCGGCGCCGACGACAGCTTCGGCCTCGAGGCGATCGACACGATCGTCAAGGGCATGGAGGACAACCGCCAGAACCTGATCGTGATTCTCGCAGGCTACTCGAAGGAGATGGAGGAATTTCTCACGTCGAATTCCGGCCTGAAATCGCGCTTTCGAACATAATCGAGTTCCCGGACTACACGGCGGAGGAGCTGCTGCGCATCGCGCGCATCACGGTGGAGAACAAAGGGCTATGCGCTCGACGCCGCCTGCGACGCGCCGCTCACGGCGTACTTTGCCGCGCGGCAGGCCGCGGACGCGCGCACGGCCGGCAACGGGCGCATGGCGCGCAACCTCGTGGAGGACGCGATCCTCAGCCAGTCCCGCCGCCTCACGGCCGGCGACATTTCCGCCCTGACGCAGCAGACGCTGGAAACGCTGCTGCCCGAGGATTTTGATCTGAAACAGGCCGACTGAGCGGGGCATATATACGAGATAAACAGCAAAGAGCGGACGCCCGGCGACGTCCGCTCTTTTACGGTTGTCTTGAGCTGCTGCAAAATGCTTTCGTCGATCTCGGCCGAACGAGGCGCTGCGTCAGACCCATGGCGGGAATCTGAATATATCCCGGCCCTGCGCTGACGGAGAGCAGGAGCTCGCCGCTTTCCGGCAGCGCCTCATCGAAAAAGAAGCCGATTGTGCGGGTCTGATTTCGCCGGCGCGTTCATACTTTTGCGGCACCGGGGCAGAATAAACGGGAAAAGGGGGAAGCGCTGTGCTGAAGGTTACGCTGATGACGGTCATTTCCATCGTCATCCTGTTTTTTCTGACAAAGCTCATGGGCAACAAGCAGATCGCCCAGCTCAATCTGTTCGACTATATCGTCGGCATCACGATCGGCTCGATCGCGGCGGAGATGGCGACCGACATCGACAAGGACCCGTGGGGCTGCGCGCTGGCCATGGCGGTTTACGCGCTCGTCGCGGTGGCTATTTCGGCGGCGGGGAACAAATCGCTGCGCGCCAGGGCGTTTCTCGCCGGCCGCCCGATCGTCCTGATGCGAAACGGAAAGCTGTACCGCGCCGGCCTCAAGGCGGCGCACCTCGACCTCTCCGAGTTTCTCGCGATGGCGCGCCTTTCCGGGTATTTCGACCTTTCCGAGGTCAGCGGCGCCGTTTTCGAGCACAACGGAAACGTCAGCTTTCTGCCGTTTGCCGATAAGCGGGCCGGCGACGCCGGGCGACAGCGGTATCGCGGTGCAGCCCGCCGAGATTCTGTACGACGTGATTCTCGACGGCGCGTGATGGACGACGCGCTCCAAAAGGCCGGTAAGGACCGCGCGTGGCTCAAAAAGCAGATGGAAAGCGCGGGGTACGGCGATGAGAAGGAGATTCTGCTCGCGACAGCCGGGCGCGGGCGACAGCAGCGCATCCTTTGGAAGAACGAGCGGTAGCGGCGCGCTTTCAACAAGATACCGCGGCGGCGTGGAAAACGCACCGCCGGATTTGCGGGCCGGGCGGCGGAGCGCCCGGCCTTTTTCTGCGTTTCTAAGCGGCCTTGGCCCCGCGGGCCCGCCTTTTTGCGCCGCGGCGGCAGGGCTGCGGGCGAAAAAGAAAACTTTCTTTGAATTCTTGCCGCCAAGCCCTTGCATCCCGCCGCGGAAAGCCGTACAATAAAAAACTGGGCAAAGAAAACGCAGGATTGATAGAAAGGACGTTTGCAGATATGACGAAGATCGATATTTTTTCCGGCTTTCTCGGCGCCGGCAAGACGACGCTGATTAAAAAGCTGATTGCAGAGGCGTTTCAGGGCGAAAAGCTCGTCCTGATCGAGAACGAGTTCGGCGAGATCGGCATTGACGGCGGCTTTTTGCAGGAGGCCGGCATCAATATCACCGAGATGAACTCCGGCTGCATCTGTTGCAGCCTTGTCGGTGATTTCGGCGAGGCGCTGCAAAAAGTGCTCGCGCAGTTCCACCCGGACCGCATTCTGATCGAGCCCTCCGGTGTCGGCAAGCTGAGCGATGTGATCCGCGCCGTGCAGAACCTGCACATGGAGGACGTCGTGCTGAACAGCTTCACGACGGTCGCCGACGCGAACAAGTGCAAAATGTATATGAAGAATTTCGGCGAGTTCTACAACGACCAGATCGAGCACGCGAATTCGATTATCCTGAGCCGCACGGCGGGCATCGCGCAGAAAAAGCTCGACGAGTGCGTCGAACTGCTGCGCGCGCACAATGCGGCGGCGACGATCATCGCGGCGCCGTGGGACGCGCTCTCCGGCGCGCAGATCCTCGAGGCGATGGAGCACAAGGACACGCTGGACGACGAGCTGAAGCGGCTTGAGGCGGAGGCGCACGAGCACCATCACCATCACGACCACCACAGTCACGACGGGGAATGCAGCCTGCGGCCACGATCACCACGACCATGACGAGGAATGCAGCTGCGGCCACGATCACCACCACGATCACGACGGGGAATGCGGCCACGACCACCACCACGACCACGACGGGGAGTGCGGGCGGCCACGACCACCACCACGATCACGACGGGGAATGCAGCTGCGGTCACGAGCACCACCACGACCATGACGGTGAATGCGCCTGCGGCCACGATCACCATCACCACCATGCCGACGAGGTGTTTACGAGCTGGGGCGTGGAGACGGCCCGCCGGTTCACAAGGAGGAGATCGAAAAACGCGCTCGCCGCGCTGTCGGACAGCGAGAAATACGGCGTGATCCTCCGCGCAAAGGGCATCGTCGCCGGGCAGGACGGCGGGTGGCTCCACTTCGATTTCGTGCCCGAGGAGGCAGCGTCCGCGAGGGCAGCGCGATCGTCATCGGCCGCCTGTGCGTGATCGGCGCGCAGATCAACGAGGAAGCGCTCAAGGCGCTCTTCGCCTAAGGAAAGGCAGGTTTTCCCCATGCAGGAGATGCCGGTTTACCTGTTTACCGGGTTTTGGAAGCAGGCAAGACGAGCTTTATCAAGGAAACGCTCGCGGACAAGCGCTTTCACAGCGGGCAGCGCACGCTTTCTGCCTGCTCTGCGAGGCGGGCGAAACGGAGTACGACGCGGACGAGCCGTACATGAAAAGCGTTTTTATCGAGACGATCGAGGAAGAGAAGGCGGCACTGAACGCCGAGGCCCCAGCTTCTCGTGAAAAGCACAAAGCGGGCGCGCGTGCTGATCGAGTACAACGGCATGTGGCAGCTCAAAAACCTCTACGACAATCTGCCCGCAAGCTGGATCGTCTATCAGGAATTTATGTTTGCCGACGCCGCGACGTTCCTCGCCTACAACGCGAACATGCGCGGCCTCGTCGTCGATAAGCTGACGGGCTGCGAGCTCGTCGTGTTCAACCGCTTCACGCGGGATATGGACAAGATGGCGTTCCACAAGATCGTCGCGCGGCGTTTCCCGCCGGCCGGACATCGCGAGTACGTCAGCGGCGACGTCGAATACGACGAGATTGAGGACCCGCTGCCGTTCGACATAGACGCGCCGGTCATCGAGATCGGCGACGACGACTACGCGCTGTGGTACCGCGACCTCTCCGGAGGAGACGAAGAAGTACGACGGCAAAACGGTCGAATACAAAGGGCCTTGCCGCGGTGAACCCGCGCATGAAGCCGGGCACGTTCTTTTTCGGCCGCCAGCTCATGACGTGCTGCGTCGAGGACATCCAGTTCGCCGGCCTTTTGACCCAGTGCGGCGGACGCGATGCCGGAAAACGGAAATGGTACACGATGCGCGCGAAAAATCGAGCACAAATGGCACAAGCTCTACGGCCAGAAGGGCCCGGTGCTGACGCTGCTCGAAATGCAGCCCGCCGAAGCGCCCGCACAGCCCGTCGCAACGTTTTATTAAAAGTACATAGATTGTCCACGTGATTTTGAGTATCGGATGCAAACGATCGGCGTCCGGATACTTTTTGCTTTTCGGTTGTGGCCGCGGTGCAACTATGCTATACTTTTGTAAAATTCAGGATTGTGAGGGAAACGAAAGCAAGTGAAAGCATATCGATTGGTGTGCCCCTGCCTTCTGGGCGTGGAGGGCTTGTGGCGGACGAGCTGCGGGAGATGGGCGCCGCGCAGGTGACGCCCGAAAACAGGGCGCGTCGTGTTCGAGGCTCGCCGGAAATGATCGCCCGCGCGAATATCCGCGCGCGCTTTGCCGAGCGCGTGCTCGTTTTGCTCGGCACATTTGAAGCGAAAGAGCTTTCAGGCGCTTTTCAACGGCGTAAAGGCGCTGCCGTGGGCCGAGTGGATCAGCCGCGACGACGCGTTCCCCGTCAAGGGGCGGTGCCTCTCGAGCGCGCTGATGAGCGTGCCGGACTGTCAGGCGATTATCAAAAGGCGGTCGTCGAGCCTCAAAGGGACGTACCGGCTCGAGCGGTTTCCGGAGACGGGCCCGCTCTGCCAGATCAGTTTTGATCATGAAGGATCAGGTCAGCGTGATGCTCGACACGAGCGGCACGGGCCTGCACAAGCGCGGCTACAGCAAGAATTCGAACGAGGCGCCCATCAAGGAGACGCTGGCCGCCGTGATGGCAAAGCTCGCGCGCGTGCGCGCGGACGGGCTGATCGACCCGTTCTGCGGCAGCGGCACGGTCGTGATCGAGGCGGCGATGCTCGCGATGCGCATCGCGCCCGGCCTGCGCCGCACTTCGCGGCCGAAAGGTGGCGCACGGTGCCCGGCCCCGTCTGGGGGAGGCGGAGCGCCGCGCGGCACTGGCACGCGAGCGCCGGGGAGCGTTCGAGAGCCTTTGGGTACGACATCGACCCCAGGCCGTCGCCCTGGCGCGCGAAAATGCCAAAAAAAGGCGGGCGTCGCGGATGCCGTGACCGCCGCGGTGCCGCGGCATCGCGGATTTCGACCGCAGCGACCGACCGCGGCGTCATCGTCACGAATCCGCCCTACGGCGAGCGGCTGCTCGACGTGCGCGCGGCGGAGAAATCTACAGGACGATGGGGCGCGTGTTCAGGCCAAAACGGCGCGGCTGGAGCTACGCGAGTCATCAGCCCGGACGGAGCTTTGAAACGCTGTTCGGCCGCAGGGCGGACCGCCGGCGCAAGCTCTACAACGGCACGCTCCGCTGCCAGTATTACATGTACTACAAGGCAGGCTGAGCCTGCGGGGCACAGGCGGCTTAGCGGAAAGTGCCGCCGGGAAAGATTCCCTCTGGGGGAACCATTGCGGGACGTTTATATCATCAACCCGAAGGCGGGAAAGAAAAATTCGGCCGTGTTTTTATGGAGCGCGTGAAAGCGTTTCACGCGGCGCACGGCGGCGGGGCGTATCACGCTCTGTCTGACACAGCGCGCCGGCCACGGCGAGGCGCTAGCGCGCGAGGCCGCGGGCGCAGGGCGATGCGGTGCGTATCTGGGCCGTGGGCGGCGACGGCACGCTGCTCGAGGTCGTGCGCGGCGCGGCAAACCGGGAGAACGCGGCGGTCGGCGTGTACCCCTGCGGCAGCGGCAACGATTTCGTGCGCACGCTCGGTGAGCAGGACATCTTTATGAATTTCGAGCGCCAGCAGCGCGGCACGGCGGTGCCGATCGACATGATCCGCACCGAGCACGGCAACGCGGTCAACATCTGCTCCGTCGGCATCGACGCGAAGGTCGCCGAGGAGATGACGCGCTACAAGCACCTGCCGGCGGTGAGCGGCGAGCTGGCCTACACGCTCTCGCTTGCGAAGTGCTTTTCGGCAGGCTCGCCGACCCGATGGCCGTGACGATCACGAACGAGCGCGGCGAAACGGGCGGTACAGCGGCGAATTCATGTTTGCGCTCGCGGGAAACGGGCGCTGGTACGGCGGCGGGTTCTGCGGCGGCGCGCCGCGGGCGGGCTTGCGGACGGCCTGCTCGATTTCGTTTTGATCCGCCGGCCGGCGTACCATCGGATCGGGCCTTGTGGGGCGTTACAAGCGCGGCGAGCATATCGACAGCGCGCGCTTTTCCGACCTGCTCGTCTACCGGCGGGGCACGCGCATCGAGATTGAGAGCCCGGCCGAAATGGTCAGCAATATGGATGGAAACTGCGTGCGCACATGCCGGGAGGCCTATGCGGTGATGCCCGGTGCGCTGCAGGTTTATTTACCGGAAGGGGGTAGTGCTGTGATACATTTTTAGACCGCTGTAAGCCGATAACAACCGAGCGCCTCTACCTGCGCTCGTGGACGGTCAGAGGACATGCGGGGGTATATTCTCTTTGGGACGGACCCCGATGTGATGATACCAGCCGGCCTGAAGCCGGCGCGCACGGCGGCGGAGGCGCGCGAGGGGCTGCGGCGCTCGGTGAACACCCGTGGGGCTTTGCGATCACGCTGCGCAGCTACCGGCGAAATCATCGGGCAGATCAAGTATCAGGATGACTTAACGCGCAGCTATGTGGAAGCCTCTCGGTCGCGTTTGAGCTGGCAAAGTGCCACTGGGGCTGCGGCTACATGACCGAGGCGCTGCGCGCCGTCGTGCGCAACGCGTTTGAAGAATACGATGTCGATCTCCTTGTGGCCGCGCACTTCAAAGGGCAACGAGCGCTCAAGCGCGTGATCGAGCGCGCGGGCTTCCTGTTCGACGGCTACTCGGTCTGCGGGTTCAGGCGCTTCGACGGCGCCTTGCTCGACTGTGTGAATTACTCGCTCCTGCGCGAGGAATACGAGGCAGCTATATTTCCCCGCGCCGTTTCTTTTCGTAGTATTTCGCCCGAATATTTCGCTTTTCGGCGCGCATTTGGTGCATATCCTCTTGCCAAGCGGGGGCACCGTGATAAAATGATGAAAAGTCCCTGCCGCGGCGGCGAAAGTACCCCGCGCGGGGCAGCGCATTCCGTGAAAAACGCGCCGGCAGAAGGCCGGCGCGGCGGTCACTCGTTCGGCTTTGCCGGTTCCGGCCGGCAAAGTCTGTTTTTAGAAAGGAAGGACGAAGGAAGATGGAAATAACCTTTCGAAGCGCCCGTACCGCACGCACGGCGGCGCGCATGTGCCGCATCAAAAATACGGCGCATATGGAAACGCGCGTCATGCCGCCGCCCGATGAAGTCACGCTGCCGATGACGCAGCATATCGGCGCGCCGTGCACGCCCGTCGTGAAAAAGGCGACCACGTGTACGTCGGCACGAAGGTCGCGGACAGTGACGCCTACGTTTCGGCGCCGATTCACGCCTCCGTATCCGGCACGGTCAAAGGAGATCGCAAAGGTCATGATGCCCGGCGGCCAGATGGCGGACGCGGTCGTCATCACCTCGGACAGGCTGATGGAGCGCGACCCGCGGTGCGCCGCCGCCGGAGATCCGCACGAAGCAGCAGCTCGCGCAGGGCCGCGCGGGACGCCGGGCTGTGGGCCTCGGCGGCGCGGGATTCCCGGCGCGTGAAGCTCAATGTGCCGGAGGCAAGAGCATCGACACGCTGATCGTGAACGTCGCCGAGTGCGAGCCGCACATCACTTCCGATCACCGCGAGGCGCTCGAAAACGGCGAAAACGTGCTGCACGGCGTGTATAAGATCAAGGAGATCCTCGGCGTGCACCGCGTGCTGATCGCGATCGAGGACAATAAGCCCGACGCGATCGAGGCGTTGCGGAAGATCGCCGACAACGCGGCGCTCGACCCGAACGACGAGGTGCGCGTGCTGCCGCTGCGCGCCATGTACCCGCAGGGCGCGGAAAAGGTGCTCGTGCAGGCGTGCACGGGGCGCAGAGTGCCCGCGGATGATGGGCATCGCCGTGCCGGATCTCGAACAGCCGGTTCTGAAAAACACCAACGCGGTTCTCGCCATGTCGGAGGCGGACGCCGTTTTGCCGGAGCCTTCGGCCTGCATCCGCTGCTGTCCGCCGTCGTCACCGGCATCATTCTGGCGTTGAACATGCGCGCGTTCTTCATGGCGACCGACTACAGCACCAGCCCCGTCACCGCTCCCGGCCGCATCATCTACGGCGTCGGCTGCGGCGCGCTGACCGTGCTCATCCGCGTGTTCGGCGGCTTCCCGGAGGGCGTTTCTTTTGCCATCCTCATCATGAACTGCTGCGCATGGATGTTCGACAAGCACACCCAGCGCCGTCAGTTCGGCGTCAGCCGTGAGGACGTCAAGGCCAAGAAGGCCGCTGCAAAGGCTGCGAAGAAAGAAGCAAAGGAGGCTGCTGCAAATGGCTGAAAAGACTGAAAAGAAATCCGGCGGCGGCCAGATCATCAAGCTCGCGCTCGTGCTCTTTGCCGTGTCCGCCATCATGGCGCTGGCCCTCGGTCTCGTCAATGAGCTGACGAAGGACACCATCGCCATGCGCGCGGCCGAGACGACCAAGAAAGCATATGCCAACGTCCTCGCGGCCGACGAATACACCGAGCAGGCCGATTTTGAGAACGACGGCACCATCACCAAGCTCAGCACCGCCACCACCGGCGGCCAGCAGGCCGGCTACGTCGCCGAGACCACGTTCTCCGGCGCGCAGGGCATGATCACCATGGTCGTCGGCCTGGACGATGATTATAACTGCACCGGCGTGTACGTCA
>VOFE01001008.1_pt1 | contig 16001 bp, 18 predicted proteins | sample 5384071 | NCBI WGS metagenome assembly VOFE01 (sample SAMN12384724, study PRJNA508395) | human gut metagenome | isolation source: healthy gut D | host: Homo sapiens
GTCGAGTCGATTACAGATGACAATGTGGAGTCAAATTGCTCCATGATTGAAAATATTCCTCCAAAAGGAGGTTTTGTGAGCTTCTCGGATTTTATTTGTATTTTTTGCCATGCCTGATGAGGTTTTGTTTGATAAGGGGGGGCAACTAATATTGTATTGGTGGAAGGTTCTGTTGAGGTGACCGATAGGAATGAGAGAAAAGCGCAACTGGTACCTAGTGATTTGCTGAATATAGCAAATGGTACAATTGCTTATCAGAAGCAAGTTGATGTAGCAGAGTATATTAGTTGGGTGGATGGTGTCATGTTGTTAAATGGTAATGATTTATCTCATATCATTCAGAAGTTGAGTATTTATTATGGCATTCCTATTCAATGCGATCCGATGGTAGGTAAAGAAAAAGGTTTATGGAAAACTGGATTTGAAAGATGATATTGATGAGGTGATTGAATGTATCCGGCAGACAATCCTATTGAAGTAGAAAAAGTGATACTAGTATATATTTAAGTAAATAATGACAATTTAATTAATCTTATAAAACCAATATAGCCTATGAGAAACAGATAATACTATTCATGATACACAAAAAAATCGGATAAATATTGCCGTATTTACCCGATAGTAATTCCCTAGTTAAATCAATAAATCCAAAATTGTTAACCTAAAAAAGAAATTTTTATGGTAAAAAAAACTATTTTTTACACTTAAAGAAAAGACTTAAGCTTTTTGCATTATAAACGTCTTTTTTATGATTCCATTCTCTTCATTCGGTACTAATTCTATTAGTTGGAATTCCGAAGAAGATTTATTCTCAGTACAGTATGAGAATGTTACAGTTAAAGATATTTTAGATTATATCGAAAAACATAGTAAGTATATTTTTATTTACTCTGCTAATGTGAAAAGAATCTGAATAACAAAGTCTCCATTTCAGTTTCCAATAAGAAAATAGACGCTGTATTAAAAGAGTTGTTCTCAGAGACGGGGTTGAATTATAAAATGTCGGGAAGACAGATTACGATTTCAGTGCCGGAACAGGCTCCTGCGATAAAAGCAAGTTCGAGGTTTTAAGATTGTGGGTAACGTTACCGATGAGAAGGGTGAACCTTTGATTGGTGTTTCAATCTTTATGAAAAAAGACTCTACGGTGAATGCGATAACAGATATGAATGGTGCATATAGCATTGCTGTGCCGGATAAATATGCTGAACTTTCCTTCCGCTATATCGGCTTTGTCCCGAAAGATGAAAAGGTCAATAATCGTAGAGTACTGAATGTGATAATGGTAGAAGATGTTGGTCAGTTAGATGAAGTTGTTGTTGTGGCTTATGGCGCACAAAAAGAAAGAGTCTGTAGTGGGTTCTATCACAACTGTTGAACCGGCAAAATTGAATGTTTCTACTTCCCGTTCATTGAGTAACAATTTGGCTGGCACAGTGACAGGTGTGATTGGTGTGCAGCGTTCCGGAGAACCGGGATACGATAACTCTTCGTTTTGGATCCGTGGTATCAGTACCTTTCAGGATGTGGGTAAAGACCCATTGGTGCTGGTAGATGGTATTGAACGTAGCCTGAATAATATTGATGTAGAAGAAATCGAGTCGTTCTCCGTATTGAAAGATGCGGCTGCCAGTGCAGTGTATGGTGTACGTGGTGCGAATGGTGTGATTTTGATTAATACCAAGCGCGGACATGTGGGTAAGCCTCGGGTAGTGGTGAAATCGGAATTTGCGTTCACGCAACCGATAAAACTTCCCAGCTATATCGGGGCTGCCGATTATATGCAGTTGCTGGATGATGTATTGGATGATACCGGACAGTCTCCGATGTATGCCGACCGGATTGCCAAAACACGTGCGGGATATGCCCCCTGATTTGTATCCTGATGTAAACTGGATTGATGCTATTTCTAGAGACCATGCTGCCAACCAACGTATTACAGTAGATGTATCCGGTGGTTCGGAAAATTTGCGTTATTCGTTTGTGGCTGCGGTTTACAACGAACGTGGCATTCTTACACGCGACAAGAGCCTGGATTGGGATCCTACTATCAAATTGCAACGTTACAATGTACGTTCCAATGTTGACTTGAAACTCTCTCCCACCACTCAAGTTCGTTTTAATATCGGGGGATATCTTCAGGATCGTAACTCTTCACCTGAAAGTACGGACCAAATTTTCAGCCGTGCGTTCCGTTTCACTCCCTTCATGTTTCCCATCCGCTATTCATCCGGTGAGATTCCTGCTTGGCAGGAAGAGGGTAATCCTTGGGCAATGGCTACTCAGAGCGGTTTCGCCCGTTCCACTGCCAGTAAGATTGAGACGCTGTTTTCTCTGGAGCAAGACCTGAAATTTTTGACTCCCGGTTTGAAAATAAAAGGAACTTTCTCATTTGACCGTTATTCTACCGGCAAAGTGACTCGTTCCAAGAAAATAGAATATTGGAATGCCGCTAGCGGCAGAAACGAAGAGGGCGAATTGATTCTGGCCCAAAAACAACAAGGTGGTAACTTCTTGGGTACTTCCAAATCGGCAGAATATGGTGACAAGAGTATCTATATGGAAGCCAGCCTGAATTATGACCGTACCTTTGCTGACAAAACATGCCGTATCTGCCATGCTACTCTTCAACCGTCGCCATTACGATAAGGGGGAATCGCTGCCTTACCGTAATCAGGGATTGGCCGGACGTGCTTCATATACCTACAGTGGAAAGTATGTAGCCGAATTCAATTTTGGGTACAACGGTACTGAAAACTTCGCCAAAGGAAAACGCTATGGTTTCTTTCCGTCGGCTGCTGTTGGCTGGATTGTTTCGGAAGAACCTTTCATGCAGCCTTTTCGCAACACGATTTCTAAATTGAAGTTGCGTGCTTCCTACGGACAGGTAGGTAATGCTAATCTGAAAGGACGTCGTTTCGCCTATATATCCTATCCTTGATCAATGGAATGATGTGCCTGACTTATACCGTTGGGGTTGGACGGAGATTATGGACGTAATAACATGGTAGAGGGCGACTTCGGTATTCCTGACTTGACTTGGGAAATTGTAAACAAAGCCAACGTTGGCTTGGAACTGGGTCTGTTCAATGGTATGGTAGACCTTCAGGTAGATTTTTTCGACGAACGCCGTAACAACATCCTTGTAGAGTTGAACTCTATTCCTGCTACCTCCGGTTTCTATAGGAACCCATGGGGCAACCGTGGTAAAGTGAAGAATCAGGGAGCGGAAGTAACGTTGAATGTCAACAAGCAAATCGGCAAAGATTTCTTTATCGGTCTGATGGGTAGCTTCACTTATGCCCATAATGAAATCATCGACAAAGATGAACCTTTGGGAACCATTGGAACAACTCGTGCTGAAACCGGTCATCCGGTAGGGCAGATTTTCGGCTATGTCCACGACCGTTTGTTTACAGAAGATGATTTTAAAGATGTGGAGAACGGAGTTTTGAAAGATGGTGTTCCGAAACAAACTTTTTACAGCAAAAGTTCGCCCGGGTGATATCAAGTATGTGGATCTGGACAAGAACGGATTTATCGATACTTATGACCAAATGGCTATCGGAGGTACCGAGAATCCGGAGATAGTTTACGGATTCGGAGTGAATTTACGCTGGAAAGAGCTTGACTTTGGAGCAATGTTTCAGGGTATTGGACGTACTTGGCGTATCCTTTCTTCAAATATTATGCCGGCATCCAATAAAGGCTCCATGTATAATATCTTTGATAACTATCAAGACCGTTGGACGGTGGATAACCAAAGCCAGGATGTATTCTATCCGCGTGCCGATTACGGAGCGAATGCCAATAATAGCCAGAAGTCTACCTGGTGGTTGCGCAATATGAGTTTCCTGCGTCTGAAAAAAATTTAGAATTAGGATACTCCTGTCCGAAGAAATGGTTGCAGGGTTTGTGATTTCCAATGCCCGTGTTTTCGTGCGTGGAACGAACCTGCTAACCTTCTCCAAGTTCAATCTGTGGGATCCGGAGCTGGCAACCGGTGACGGTGCTAAATATCCGGCTATGAAATCAGTATCAGTAGGTTTTGACATTACTTTCTAAAATAAATATGATATGAAAAACAGAATTATTACATATATATTATTGGGCGTTTTGGGTGTATTGCCTTTAACTTCATGCTCTGATTATCTGGACAAAATGCCGGATGACCAGCTGACATTGGAGAATGTATTTTCCAACAGGGGCAATCTGGAACGTTGGCTTTCCTGTCTCTATTCTGTAATGCCGGAGTTTTATATTTATGACGGTCCGGACGCCATTGGTGACGAACTTGCACCTTCTGTAGGGTGGGAGTCACAGGGATTTAAGGCGATTCAGTATCAGAATGGAAACTGGACGCCTATCAGTCCGGGAGTAGTGACTTATTGGGATAAGTATCCAAAGGCAATTCGTCAAGCATACACTTTGATTAAATATGCGCATCCTTTGTCCGATGTATCTGAAAAAGGAGATTAATTATATGAAAGCGGAGTGTCGTTTTTTCATTGCTTACTACCACGCTATGATGGCGATGACGTACGGAGCAGTTCCTATTATTCGGGAAGCGGCTGTAGAACTATCGGGGGAATCTTTATTACTGAAACAAGAACCTTTTGATGTTGTTGTAGACTGGGCGGCTAACGAGTTGTTGGAAGCTTCCCGACAGTTACCCGCTTCTTATGACGAAGCCAATAAATACGGTCGTATCACTTCACTGATTTGTCTTGCTATGCGTGCCCGTTTGCTGACGTTTGCTGCCAGTGATTTGGTGAATCCTAGTCCTGGGAAAGATATGGATCCCTGAAATGCAGGCTATGACTAATGTAGATGGAGTGAAAATCTTTAATTCCACTTTCAATGAAAATCATTGGAAACGGGCAAAAGACGCCAATAAACTGCTGATTGAAGAAGCCGAGAAAGCGGGACACGCTTTATATAAGGAATATTTGTCTGATGGAGTAACTATTGATCCGTTCCTTTCTTATCAGAACATGATGATGCTTCGTTATAAGGAAGGCAATACGGAAATTATTTTCCCGCGTACTAAGGATAATGCAGGTTGGTTTGACGACCAAGCTCTTCCTCGTGGTGCTGGTGGGTCTGGTTCGCTAGGTGTTACTCAGTTGCTGGTGGACGATTTCTTTATGAAAGACGGTAAAATGCCTATCTTAGGATACAACAATAGTGGTGAAACACAAACAGCCATTGTTGATTTGGAGTCGGATATAGTGAAACAGGTTATTCTACAGAAGATGATGTGCGTGCTACTAATTGGCATTATGCCGTAGCCGGTTCCAAAGCTAGTGGAGACCGTCATGTCGTTGCTCCAAAGAATACGTTCAATATGTATTGTAATCGTGAACCTCGTTTCTATATTTCGGTGGTCTACAACGAACAGTACCATTGGGGGAAAGGGAAAGCGACCAACTTCTTTTTTAATGGTGAAGATGAGCAGCCGTCGCACGATAACCCGTCAGCCGGTTACCTGATTCGGAAGCATGTTGATCCTACTTTCGTTCATTCAACGAATACCGGTAGCTATAAGTCGCGTCAAGGTATTCTTTATCGCCTTGCTGAAGCCTATCTGAGCTATGCAGAATCAGCACTCGAGTATAGTATTGCTAAAGGTACTTATGATGCCGACAAGACAGATATTGTGAAATACATTGATAAAATTCGTGAAAGAGCCGGCATTCCGCAATATGCAGCAGGAGAAAAAAAGCTCGGAATTCCTACCGACCCGGAAGAGATGCGTAAACTGATTCGTCGTGAGAGAAGAGTTGAGATGAACTGCGAAGGTGGTTTGCGCTGGTTCGACCTGCGTCGCTGGAAAGAGGCGGAGAATGTGCTGAATGGTAACTTCTATGGTATGAACATGCTGGCTGAAAAGGGGAATAGAGATGAGTTTTATAAACGTGTGCGTTATCAAACTCGTAAAGTTCAAAAGTTATTGGTGGCCGATACCTCAGGATGAGATAGACAAGAATCCGAACTTGAAACAGATGCCGGGTTGGATGAATTGATTAACACTATAAAATCAATAAGAAATATGAGAAACAAACTATTTTATGCATATCTGCCATTGGTAGTACTGTTTATCCTTGGCGGATGTAAAGATGATAAAGAAGCTGATTTGACATGGCTCACCAACCCCGGTGAGAAGATGGAACTGACTGTTTCGGCTACCGATATAGAATTAGATAGGGACAGACCGAATGAAGTGGCGGTGAGTTTTGAGTGGACACCGGCTCGTGAGATGCCCGAAGACTATGCTATCTCTTATGTGACTAAAATAGATATTGAAGGACACGAGTTTGAAAGCTGTGTACGTGTTGATGAGGACTATGGAGTATTTAATAAGAGTTATACCACTGAAGAGCTGCAAATGTTGCTGGTGGATAAGTGGGGACAGAACTACTCCAAAGTGGTGCCCGTGCAGTTTCGTGTCATTGCAAAATGGGAGGGTGGTCCCCGTTATGCTATGCCCGAAGTGCGTACTGTTACTGTAAATGTGCGTCCTTACCGTCCATTGGTATGGGAAGCCAATCGCATTGTTCTTTCCGGAACTTCTACCGACAATGATAAGCTGGTAATGAGCAAAACCATGGAGAATGAGTTCCAATATGCGTTTGTACAAGATTTAGTGCAGGGTGAGATGGGGATTGCTTTGGAAACAGAACAGGGTGAATCTTATATCCAACTGGCAGAAGGCGTTAACAACTGGGTAGACGGTGAAGAGGTAGATGTTGTATTGGGAGATGAGCCTGCGATGCTGAATTTGCCTAAAGACGGAGAATATCGTGTAATATTGAACACGGAAACCCGGAAACTGAAAATTTACTCACCGGATAAGAAGCTGGAACCATATAAGGCGCATTTAAGGATAAACTTAATGGATGGCATGATGTAGATGTTACCAACCTTTGGGCATATGGCGACATTACCAAGTGGGGGAATGATCTGAAGGGCGGCGGCTTCAAGCCGAGTTTGGTCGATCCGCAACTGCTTGTCGGCAAGATTTCATGGACTTCCGCTTGGGGAGGCGGTTCGGATAAGAAAGAAAACGGTAAGTTTGTTCTTGATGTTCCGCATTTCGAAGGCGGTTATCCCGGTGGTCCCCATTTCTCATGGTGTCTTGTTCCTGTAATTCCTGACGATATACTTGCGCTGGACAAGAGTGATAGCCGATGGAAATACAAGCAAGAGTTGAAACTGAACACCTGGACACCTATCCATGCGGAAAGCGAAGCTCGTGAACAGTATCGTGAAGCTATGTTCACATGGTACATGAGACCGTTGCTCACCATCGTCGACTTAAGAAATATGCGGATATACATGAGCGAATATTAAAGTCATTTACTGAAGAGGGTGTGCCTGCCCTGTTTTTAGGGCGGCATATCCTTCTTTTTAAAGAATAATTATATGAGAATGAACTGAAACGAATAATGATGCCTTTGGGAGTGTTGCTCTTCGGGGCTATGGTAGCAATTGCCTGCTCGGATAGTGAAAGTGAAACGGGAAATACCGGTGATGGGGATTTGCCTGCCGAGAATGTAACGGTGCGGATTAACCCTAATAAGACACGTGTTCTTCGGAATCCTCTGAATGGCTGGGTACTGTATCTGGCGCGTGAGAAAAACGAGACATTTTGGGAAGAAAGAGGCTATGACCACATGTATGTACCCGATCTGGCAAAATACGTAAAAGTCTCCGATTACGCTTCTTCCTGCTACTTGCGTACGAATTGGAAGACATTGGAGCCCCAAAAGGGAAAATATGCTTGGGATGACCCTAGCTCCGATATCTCACGTATCATTAAAAGTGTACATGATAGAGGATTACGTATCGCCTTGCGTGTACTGGTGGATGGGCGCGACCAAAAACAGAATACTCCTGAGTTCGTATTCGATGAAGGCTGTAAATGGTATAATACAGCAAACAATAAGTGTCCTTATCCTGATGACCAAGTGTTCCAAAAGCACTATGGAGAGTTTATCGAGGCTTTTGCCCGCCAATACAATGACCCCTGATAAGGTAGATTTTATTGACGGTTACGGATTGGGTAAATGGGGAGAGTCGCACGCTATGATTTATGCTAACGATGGAAATAAGTTTCAGGTAATGGAGTGGATTACAGCGTTGTATGCACGTCATTTCACGAAAGTGCCTCTGGTGATCAACTATCACCGTATGTTGGGCGATACTTATCAGGATTCTTGGCAGGAAACAGTGCCGCCTGATGCGGAGCCGTTGCTGAACATAGCCCTCAATAACGGATACATCCTGCGTCACGACGCTTTTGGTATGAGTGGCTATTATAAAGATTGGGAGAAAAATATTGCCTTGAAATACAGATATAAGCTTCCTATCATTATGGAAGGTGGATGGGTGACCGACACGCACCGTTATTGGTATTTCGATGATGCTTATCGTTATCGGGAAGGTCATCCCGAAGATGTCCGCAAGGGAGAGTTTGAAGATTCCATGCTGGCATGTGTCAATACGATGGACTTCCGTTTGGGTGAAACGGAATCATGGTTTGAAAAAACGTTCTCTTATGTACAGCGTTTTATAGCGGAAGGCGGTTACCGTCTCTATCCGGACATGGTTTCTTTGCCTGTTTCGGCAAATGGTGGTCAGGATGTTACTGTTGTTCACCGCTGGCGCAATATGGGTTGGGGATATTGTCCTACTAATATCAGAACTTGGAATCAGAAATATAAAGTGGCTTTTGCATTGCTGAATGATAATAATGAAGTGAAAAAGATATTTGTGGACGAGCAAACCGACCTGTCGACTTGGCTGAAGGAAGCCCCGACTACTTATACCACCAAGTTGAATCTGAAAGGCGTTTCTGTTGGTGCCTATTCATGGGCGGTAGGTTTGGTGGACGTTACCAAAGACAATGAAATCGGACTCGAAATGGCCGTGAACAAGGATGCCAACCTACTGATTCCGGTTGGTTGAAATTACAGACACTTACGGTAAAATAAGTAAATACGTATAATGAGTTGTATGATTAAAGGTAAAATGAGATAGGACTTTTGATGCCTATATTTTTAGGGTCGTTTGCGCTTCAGCCGCTGCCATAAGCGGCGGGTCGGATGCCGGAACCTTGAAACAGAACTTGGCACGGGATAACAAGATAATAAGAATAGAACCAGACAGGCAGCGCTTGTTGCGTAACCCACAAACCGGCTGGGTGCTTTATGCCACCCCCGGTGTGAAGGAAGATTTCTGGGAGAAGTGTGACAATATGCAGGTACCCGGTGTGGGAACGGTAAAGGTGTCCGATTATGCCCATACTCTTTATATCCGTACCAGTTGGAGGAAGTTGAATCCTGAAGAAAACGTTTATGGCTGGAATACGGATCCCATGCTGAAAATGCTGATTGAGGGAGCACGTGCAAGAAAAATGCGTCTTGCTTTCCGGGTGGTGGTCGACAGCCGTGATAAAGGCTATGACTTTACGCCCGACTTTGTGCAGGGGAGGCTGGTACGAAGGGCTTCGTGTGGAGAGGAAGATGGTCACCTTATCCTGATGACCCTATTTTTCAAAAGTATTATGAAAAATTGTTTGGGCTTTAGCCAAAGACTTTGGCAATCCTTTGACGAGGTGGACTTTATCGACGGAACAGGTCTGGGAAAGTGGGGCGAGTATCACACTACGCTTTATTCTACGGGAGATGAAAAGCCCCGTAAACCTGTACTTGACTGGCTGGCAGACTTGTATCTGAAAGCATTCAGAGACGTTCCGGTTGTCATCAACTATCATCGTTTTGTGGGTGCCGGTAAGGACTGGGACGATAATAAAGTATGACCTTGACAGTGAGTTCTTGCTTGATGAAGTAGTTGAAAAAGGATATTCTTTTTGCGTCATGACGCATTCGGTATGGGGCTGTATTATGGTGAATGGGAACGTGACTTTGCCAAGAAATATTTCGGCGTTCGCCCCATACTGATGGAAGGCGGATGGATTACAGGCAAAATCCACAGCTTTTGGGTGGATCCCCGCAATTATCGGAAGGGACATCCCGAAGATGTGCGTCAGGGAGAATTCGATGATAGTAAAGAGGCGCGTGTCAATATGATGGACTTCCGTGTGGGTGAAACGGAATCGTGGTTTCACAATACATTCCCTCTTGTGCAACGGTTTATTTCGGAAGGCGGCTATCGTCTCTATCCGGATATGATTTCTTTACCTACAGATGTGGCAAAAAATCAGAAACTTCGGATTATACACCGTTGGAATAATCTTGGCTGGGGATATTGCCCCACCAATATTCCGCAATGGAACCAAAAATATAAAGTGGCTTTCGCGCTGATGGACAGTCGGAATAGGGTGCAGAAGGTGTTTGTGGACAAACAGACAGACTTATCCAAATGGATGCAAGGCATCCCTGCAGTTTACACTTTTGATTTACGTCTCAAAGGAGTAACTCCGGGGAGTTATTATTGGGCAGTGGGGCTTGTTGATACTACCAAGGATAATGCGATCGGCTTGGAAATGGCTGTGCCGGAGAACATGTTGAATGCCGGATGGGCTAAATTACAGGAAGTAACCGTAAGGTAACAGGCAATCAGCTACTTGATGGGGTTAACGAAAGGTTACAGGATTCGTGTACCTTGAAGAAATAATAATAACTTTTTAACCATGAAAAAACTATTGATAGTATTGGCCTTGGCCTGTACTCTGTCTTCTCTTTATGCACAGAAAACCTGCTATAGTGAGTTGAAGGGAGATACATTAGTGATTGGAAATGAGTGTATTGAACGAAAATTCATTTGGAATGACGGTAATCTTGTCACTTATAGTCTGAGCGATAAGGCAAACCGGAAAACAACTTTCACGGTAAAGCAGGCACCGGACTTCTTTATCTCCAAAGATACCCGGGAAGCTTCCAAAGGAGCTTGTCGGGTAGAAAAAGGTGGCTGCGACTGATATTCATCCGGCCTACTTGAAGACGATAGTTACATTCTCTTTGGGAACATTGGATATACAACGGATTTATCGTATATATGACGGTTGTCCGGCCATAGCATGTGACACTTATCTGAAAGGGAGTGTTAACAGCGTTTTTGGCGGACGGGAAGAAAATGCGGCTGACCGGAAAAACATCGAGTTCGTTGAAGACATGAAATCCAAATCCGTTACGGCTATTTTGGATCAATTATATCTTAAAGGGCAGCATTGGCATGCCAAGGCTGTTGAATTTTAGGGATGTGACAGATTGGAACAACAATTTGTTGGCAGAGAGGATGTTATAGCCTATCGTAAAAACAGTTATCGGGGGGAATTTGCTCTTTGTTCGAAACGGGGAAGAAGGCACCGGCTTTTTCTTTCTGAAAGAATCCCTTGTTCCAGTGTCCAGTTAGCCTATAAAGGTGCTGATTTCATCGCAGAATTCGGAAAATTCATGATTACAGGACTGGGAATTACTGAAAAGAATATTCAGGAAGATACATGGACAAGAACATATAGTTGCGTCACAGGGTATATGGCGATGGTGAATTGCAGGCACTGACAGCGCTCCGCAGTTACCAGAAGAATATTCGTCGTCATTTCCGGAATCGTGATGAAATGGTTATGATGAACACTTGGGGCGACCGTAGTCAGGACACAAAAAGTCAATGAGGCATTTTGCCTGCAAGAGTTGGAACGTGCCGCAAAAACTGGGAATCACTCATTTTCAAATAGATGATGGATGGCAGGTGGGCAAGAGCCCGAACTCAGCGGTAGCTAAAGGTTCTTTTAAGAATATCTGGGACAATAAGGACTATTGGAAACCGGATCCTGTCAAATATCCCCGCGGATTGGCTCCGATAGTAAAGAAAGGAAAGAAACTGGGCATTGAAATTGGTTTGTGGTTTAATCCGAGTGCAGAATGATTTTGTCGACTGGGAGAAAGATGCCGAAACACTGATAGGATTGTATCGTGAATATGGTATCCGTATTTTTAAGATTGACGGATTGACTATTCCTACCAAGAAAGCGGAGATTAATCTCCGGAACTTGTTTGATAAAGTATTGGCGGAAACGGATAATAAAGTCATGTTCAATTTGGATGCGACAGCCAGTCGGCGGGGAGGTTATCATATGTTCAACGAATATGGAAACATCTTTTTAGAGAACCGTTATACGGATTGGCAGAATTACTATCCGTACTGGACGCTTCGCAACCTGTGGATGCTGTCCAAATATGTTCCGGCAGAGAAATTACAAATCGAGTTTCTGAATAAATGGAGAAATACGGAGAAATATGGAGATGATCCGTTTGCCCCGCACCGATATTCTTTTGAATATTTGTTTGCGACCACTATGGCGGGGCAACCATTGGCATGGTTTGAGGCTTCCAACTTGCCGGAAGAAGCATTTGGCATTAGAGACTTAATGGAGAAGTATAAGAAAGTGCAGTATGATTTCCATCAAGGAACTATTTTACCGATTGGTGAAGAGCCTTCGGGGCGCTCGTGGACTGGATTTCAGTCTCTTTGTCATTCAAAAAAACGGTTATCTCCTTATTTACAGGGAAGATAATGCACGGGAGGAGACATGGTGAAACATGGTTGCCCGAAGGTGCAGAAGTTATGTGTACGCCGATACTGGGGAATGGGAAACTGATGGTAACGACTGTCGGCAGAAAAGGAACAATAAAAGTCTCTACCTGAGAAGAATGACTTTATGCTATATCGCTATGAAATAAGATAATTATCCTGTTTACAGGCCATATATATCCAGCGTGGTGGGTATATAGATACACCACGCTGGATATATATACTCACCATGCTGGATATATACTTACTCGGTAACGTGAGCGTAAATCGTTGATAGTTAAGAATATTAATCTTATAAATAGATAATTTAATGCAAATCAGAAAAAGACAATCGTGTGTATGTTGCTGTTTATCCTTTTTGTAGGAGAATGCAGTAGCTCAAAACCTGATAACTAATGTATATGGTCGGGATATCCGTTCTTTAAACGGCAAATGGAATGCTATCATTGACTTGTATGACCAAGGTCGGGGAATGAAGGTATATAGAAATCAAAGTCCTAAAGGAACACTGATTTCTATGAATATTCTTTTCAAGGAGGATTGCGGCTGAATGTTCCTGGTGACTGGAATTCACAAACGCCGGAGCTTAAATACTATGAAGGCACAGTATGGTATGCACGTCATTTTGATGCAAAGCGTTTGACACATAAACGTCAGTTCCTTTATTTCGGAGCTGTCAGCTATCGTTGCCGTGTTTATTTGAATGGGGCAGAGATCGGAAGTCATGAAGGAGGATTTACTCCCTTCCAGATAGAAGTGACGGACTTGCTGAATGAGGGAGAAAATTTTATTGCCATTGAAGTAAACAACCGTCGTACCAAAGATGCCATACCTGCCATGTCATTTGACTGGTGGAATTATGGCGGTATCACACGTGATGTATTATTGGTCACTACCCCACAAACTTATCTGGAAGACTATTTCATCCAACTGGATAAGGAATCTCCCAACCGGATGATTGCCAAAGTCGCTCTCTCGGACAAAAGGCAGGTGAGAAGATTACGGTTTCTATCCTGAACTGAAAACAAGCATTGATATGCTGACTGATGCCGAAGGAAAAGGCTGAAACGGTATTCAATATAAAGAAGTTAGAACGTTGGTCGTCGGAGAATCCTAAACTTTATGAAGTAATCGTTTCCTCAGCCAATGATCGTGTAGAAGAACAAATCGGCTTCCTGCAATATCACGGTGAAAGGAACGGATATTTATCTGAATGGCAAGCCGACATTTATGTGCAGCATTTCCTTTCATGAAGAAATCCCTCAGCGCATGGGGCGTGCTTTCTCAGGAAGCAGATGCGGCGATGCTGCTGAATGAGGCAAAAGCGCTTGGCGTAAATATGATTCGGCTGGCACATTATCCGCAAAACGAATATACGGTGCGACTGGCAGAAAAGATGGGCTTTATCCTTTGGCAGGAGATACCTGTCTGGCAGGGGTATTGACTTTACGAACAACAATACCCGTAAGAAAGCGCAAAGGATGTTGTCTGAAATGATAAAGTGACCAGAATCGCTGTGCAGTCGGATATTGGGGAATTGCCAATGAAACGCAGCCTTCCAAAGCACGGAATGAATTTCTTACCTCTTTGCTGGAAACAGGCAAACAATTGGATACGACCCGTTTGTATGTGGCTGCTTTCGATGGTACGTTTTAATCGTGAGAAGAAACGTTTTGTGATGGAAGATTCATTTACCTCACAACTGGATGTTGTAGCGGTCAACAAATACATGGGTTGGTATCATCCGTGGCCCATCGAGCCGGAAAATGCGGTATGGAAGTAATACCGGATAAACCGCTGATTATATCGGAGTTTGGCGGTGAGGCATTATACGGGCAGTCGGGAGATGAAAATGTAGCAAGCTCCTGGAGTGAAGAATACCAAGCCCGGCTTTACAGAGACAATATCCGTATGTTCGACAATATACCGAATCTTCGGGGGGGTATCTCCATGGATTTTATTTGATTTCCGTTCTCCGTTCCGTTTTCATCCGACCAATCAGGATGGCTGGAATCGTAAGGGATTAGTCTCGGATCAGGGAATACGCAAAAAGGCGTGGTACTTGATGAGGAGTATTATAAAACAAAGTTTGGTGAGTAGAAATTAATTAGGATGTAATCTTAAATATCCATGAGACAAAATAGCTTTCGGTTTGTATGTTTCTTTTTGGGCTTTCATTTCTTGGAGGAGAAATGAAAGCCCAACAGAAATCGGCCCATGAAACAGGGCTTCGCCCAAGTCTACATCAGAACTTGCGGAACTGGAACAAGTTATCACAAAAGTAAATTATGATGAGAGTAAGGTGCCTGTCTATACGCTTCCTGATGTCCTGACCCTGACTAATGGCAGAAAAGTGACGACTAAAAAAGAATGGGTGGAAAAGCGGCGTCCGGAACTGCTCCGCCTGTTCGAAACTCAAATATATGGTAAAGCTCCAGTTCGCTCGAAGGACTTGCATTTCCGGCTACTGAACGAAGATAGAGAAGTCTTTGGGCGGTTTGGCTACCCGTAAGGAAGTAGCCGTTTATCTCACAAAAGATGAGAAGCATTATCTGACAGTACTTATGTATCTGCCTAATCGGCGAAAAGGGACTGTTCCCATGTTTTTCGGAATAAATTTCAAAGGTAATCATGCCATTCACCCGGATGAGGGCATCACTTTCCCGTCAGAAGAGAGAATGATTGCTTATGGCAGAAAACGTATGTTTCCCGGGTAGTGCAGCTTCCAGATGGCCGGTAGAGATGTTGATGGAACATGGATATGGACTGGCCACTTTCTACCGTGGGGACATTGATCCGGATTTTGATGATGGTTTTCAGAACGGAGTTCATCCGTTGTACTACAAAAAGGGACAGACACGCCTGCTGAAGATGAGTGGGGGAACTCTGGCTGCCTGGGCATGGGGAATGAGTTGTGCGATGGATTATTTTGAAACGGATAAAGACATTGACGCCAAACGTATAGCCATCTTCGGACATTCACGTCTCGGAAAAACGACTTTATGGGCCGGTGCGATAGACCCACGTTTTGCTTTTGGTTATTTCTAATGATTCCGGTTGTGGTGGTGCGGCATTGTCGCGGAGAAGTATCAACGTGAAATAACTATTCCAAAAGAGTGGAAAGGCAAACGTATTTTTATATCTTTCGAACGCGTACACTGGTTGAGTTCTATTTATGTAGACACAAAGGAAGTCAGTGAAATAGACTATATCAGTGTTCCCCACAATCACGAACTGACAGATTTCGTGAAACCGGGTAAGACGCATCTTATTACTGTATGCGTTGATAATCGTTATCAATACAATACCCATAAATGGATCATGCTCATTCGGAATATACTCAAATAAACTGGAATGGGATTTTGGGGAAATGAAACTGGTAGCTCTTTGATCCTGTATATATTGAGGATATACAACTGTATCCGAATGTATCGGAGCATTCA
>VOFE01001153.1_pt1 | contig 16001 bp, 21 predicted proteins | sample 5384071 | NCBI WGS metagenome assembly VOFE01 (sample SAMN12384724, study PRJNA508395) | human gut metagenome | isolation source: healthy gut D | host: Homo sapiens
AGTTGCAGACCTTCATCGCCCGCTTCGCAGCCAACAAGGCCAAGAGCAAGCAGGCAACCTCCCGCCGCAGACTGCTCGACAAGATGACTGTCGAGGAAATGCCCGCATCTTCGCGCCGGTATCCGTTTGTGGGCTTTGAGCGCGAGCGCGAGGTCGGCAAGGATATTCTGTTCGTGACGGACGTGTCCAAGACCATCGACGGCGTAAAGCTTCTGGATAAAGTCTCGTTCATCGTCAATAAGAATGATAAAATCGCCTTTGTCGGCGAGAATGAGTTGGCGCAGACGACACTCTTCAAAATCCTCATGGGCGAACTGGAGCCGGATGAGGGCAGCGTCAAATGGGGACAGACCGTCACAACCAGCTATCTGCCGAAGGACAACACTGCCTATTTTGAGGGCTGCACCGACTCCCTGGTTGACTGGATCCGGCAGTATTCGGTGAAAAAAGACGACGTGTATCTGCGCGGCTTTTTGGGGCGCATGCTGTTCTCCGGCGAAGAGGTCTTCAAGCCTGTGAACGTGCTGTCCGGGCACATGGCCGGACATGGACACCCTGTTGCTGACGGTCGGCCGGGGTGGGGACGCAGGGGAGCCCCACACCTACCGCTGCACCGTGCGTATGAACCAGGACGGAACGCTGTCTGGCTCCGCTTTGGAACAGACCACAGAGGTACTGTCGGAGGACTACGACTTCGACCACGACGGCATGCCGGAGACCACGGAGCTGGTGACGGTGCTCACCCCGGAGACAGATTACTATCCCGCTTGGTATATCCTGCAGGTCATCCGGCAGGACGGCGTGGAGTTGTGGTCCGCCGGAGCCCATCCGTCCCATGCCGGCTGGACCAGCGTATTTGCCTGCAAGATCGATGGCGAGGACTACCTGCTGCAATACGAACCGGAGATGTACCAGGGCTGGGCGGAATACGCCTATGAATTGTGGGCCTTTGATGGGAACGGGCAGGCATACACATCGGACAACAGGTCGGTAACCTTTGACATCAACTTTGGCCGGGAGGAACACCAGTTTGACCCGGAGGCCATCGCCGGGTTTTTCTGGGAGCTGCGAGGTCTCCTCCAGGACAGCATCCTTTTGGCCAGCACGGAAAACGGGGAGTTCCAGACTGGTATTCCGGGGCTGGAGCTGCAGAATTATATATTCAGCGATCTGCTGTCCCTGGACAGCCTGGAGGCCATGGAGGCCTCGGTCCGGCAGCAGGAGGCGGAGCTGGGCGCTGCATAGCAGAACAGGCGGGAGTACTCCCGCCTGTTTTCATGAATTTTCAAATCCGGCCGTCAGATTTGCGCCCGCTCCAGCGTCATAGAGAGCAGAGGGACAGGAGGGAACGCCATGCTGGAATATCTGGCAACCATGGAGACAGCGGATGATCGGACCAGGTTTGAATCGCTGTACCTGGCCTACCGGGGCCTCATGTACCATGTGGCCTATCACATCCTGAAAAATCCACAAGACGCAGAGGACGCGGTGCACCAGTCCTTCGTGAAGCTGGCGGAGCACATGGCGACTATCCCCGACGGCCCCTGTCCCCGGACGCGGGAATCTGGTGGTGACGGTGGCGGAGCGGAAGGCCATCGACCTATATCGCTCCCGCCAGCGCCATCCGAGACGGAGCTGGATGAACAGACCGTCTGGTCCGCACCGCCGGAGGGCGGCGGTCTGGCCGATGCCATGGCATCCCTGCCGCCCCGGTACCGGGAGGTGCTTCTGCTAAAAATACTACAACGGCTATTCCGCCCGGGAGATCGCGGGATTTCTCTCCGCCACCCCTGATGCCGTGACCCAGACCTTGCACCGGGCCCGGAAGAAGCTGGCGAAATTCTGGATGAGAGGGGGGGAGACGCCATGATGATCTCAGAGGAGGCCCTGTACGCGGCGGCGCCGGAGGCGGCGGAGAAATTCCTCTCCGCTCTGCCGGACCGGGAGGACTGCGTCCATGACTTCTCCCCGGACTTCGAGGCCCGGATGGCGACGCTGCTCCGCCGTCAGCGGAGACGGCGGCACTGGCGGGCCCTGCTGGCGGCGGCCGCCGTGCTGGGCGCCCTGGCGGCGGGACTCTCCGTGGGGGCGGGGGACCGGACGGACTGCCAGATCTACTGGTCCCAGACAGACGGGGAACTGCGGTACGTTATCCGCCTGGAGCACACCACCACCCGGCCTTTCCAGGACGCCCAACTGCGCTGTGTGCCGGAGGGCTTCATCCTGGTCCGCGGCAGCACCAGTGAGATCCGCGGGGGAGCGAAGTCTGGCGTACCGAAGGGGGAGGATGCCTCCTTCACCCTGATGCAGACCCAGGGAGAGGACTTGGTGGGTTCCAAGGGGACCGCCTGCCAGGGCTCTGAGGTGGAGGTCAACGGCCGCCTGGGCCTGCTGGTGGAAGAGGAGACGGACAGCACAGAAAAAGACCTGCTGTGGACGGACGGGCCCTACATCTTCGCCCTCCATGGGAAGGGCCTGTCCGCCGAAGAGCTGCTGGAGATTGCCAGGAATGTGACCTGGTGACAGGAAAGGAAGGAATCTGATGAAACGCAATTACATTCCCTTTATCGCGGGCATGAGCACCATGCTGCTGTTGGTAGGGCTGGTGGGGCCTCCCGGCGGGGGAGACCAGGCCGCCCGCTGTCCCTCAGAGCGGAACGCTGAACGGACAGGTGGCCTACGGCGAGGCGGGTGTGGCTCTGTTCGGCAAGGAACAGGTACCTGCCGGCGCTGCCTGGACTACGGAGGACGGAGCGCAGATCCCCACTGTGCTGACCTACACTGATGAAAACGGGGAGGACCACTACTTCATCAGCGCCGAGACCGCGGCGGAGGTGCTGGACATGGTCTACGGCGCGGTGTACCGGGAGGACCTGAACTGCATTGATTTCGGCACTGAGGCGGCAGTAGATGCGGAGGGCAATCCCCGTCTGGACGGGAACGGCCAGCCCATCTACTGGACGGGGGCTGAGTTCTTCTCCAGAAGGACCACGCAGAACGAAGACGGCACGGAGCGCATCGTCGCCATCGGCGACCAGAAGGCGGAGATTCAGGTGGGGGACGGCACCTCCGTCATCGTCGGACACGGGCTGGAAGAGGACTCGCCCATCCGGGAGGAACTCATCCAGCGGCAGATGGAGACGCCCACCGTGCCGGAGTATGGCGTCAGCTGCGGGGTGTTCACCGAGGTGGACCCGGCGGTGCTGGATCCAGCCGCCTATCTGGGGCGGTTCGTGGACGGCGTGGCCCTCCAGGGGCGGATCTGACGTACACCTTCCACTTCATGCCGGAGCTGCCCTATGCCGCCCTGGTGATCGAGAACCAGGGGACCAGGACATCCTGGTGCGTCTTCCGCCCCTGGACCGTGGGCCATATCAACCAGGAGCTGTTCTCCATGGTTCGCATCCCCGCCGGGGAGACGCTGGTCGGGCTTTCCAGGTCCAGGAAGGGAGAGCGCCGACCTGCGGAACAAGCTGACGGTGGAAATCACCGGCATCGGCGATGGAGAGGCCCAGGTGCACCTGTCCTCGAGCAGTACGGCGGCAGTACCCGGAAATAAACCGAACAGCAGCCGCCCGGCGAAAGCCGGGCGGCTGTGGCTTATACTCTGGAGGTCAGCCCGTGCTTTTCCAGGGCCGCCCTGATTTTCTCCAGCCCGGCCTCGGTGGGGTCGCACAACGGCAGGCGCAGGGGGCCCACGTCCCAGCCCAGCAGGTTCAGCGCCGTTTTGACGGGGATGGGGTTCACGTCGCAGAACATGGCGTCGCAAAAGTCCTTCAGCTCCAGCTGTAACTTTCCGGCGGCGGCGAAGTCGTTCCGCAGGCACAGCTCCGTCAGCCGGTGCATCTCCGCCGGCAGGACGTTGGCCACTACGGAGATGACGCCCTTGCCGCCCAGCATACAGATGGCCGCTGTCTCGTCATCGTTGCCGGACCAGATGGAGAAGTCCTCCGGGCACAGGTTCCGGGTCTTCTGAATGTTGGAGAAATTGCCCCCCGCCTCCTTGACGCCGTTGATGTTGGGGTGCTTGGCAAGCTCCGCATACGTCTCCGGCGCGATGGTGACGCCGGTGCGGGAGGGTACGTCGTACAGGATCAGCGGCACATCCACGCCGTCGGCGATCACCTGGAAGTGGCGGATGAGCCCGGCGGCTGGCCTTGTTGTAGTAGGGCGTCACCAGCAGCAATCCGTCGGCCCCGGCCCGCTCCGCGTCCCGGGACAGGGCCAGGGCGTTCTCTGTGGAGTTGGAGCCGGTGCCGGCGATCACCGGCGACCGCCCGTCCACGTGGTCCACACAGAACTCGATGGTCCGCATCCGCTCCCGGTAGCTCATGGTGCTGGCCTCGCCGGTGGTGCCGCAGACGACGATGGCGTCGGTGCCGTTTTTCATTTGAAAGTCCAGCAGCTTCCCCAGGGTGGGGAGATCCACGGTCTCTTTGGTAAAGGGCGTGACAATGGCCACACCGGACCCGGTGAAGAGAGGCTTTTTTCAATGTACACACGCTCCTTTTCAGCTGGAAATGGGGAATTAGAAATTTTGGTGCCCGGTGGAGCTTGAAATTTAAAATCGTTCCGCCGGCGGCGGAACACCTCCATTTCAAATTTCCAATTCCTAAATTTGATGCAGGTCTGAGGATAAAAGAGGCGGCCTGCCAACTCCGGCAAGCCGTCTCTTTTGTGGATGTATGAGATGGAATCAGTCCATGTATCCCTTGGCGCACAGCAGCTCCGCCAGGAGCACCGCGCCGCCCGCAGCGCCCCGCAGGTGTTGTGGGAGAGGCACACGAACTTGTAGTCGTACTGGGTGTCCGGCCGCAGGCGGCCCACGGACACGGCCATGCCGTGCTCCAGGTTCCGGTCCAGCCGGGTCTGGGGCCGGTCAGGCTCCTCAAAGTAGTGGAGGAACTGCTTGGGGCGGAGGGGAGCTCCAGCTCCTGGGGTACGCCCCGAGAAGGCGGCCCAGTCGGCCTTGATCTGCTCTATGGAGGGGCCTTGCCGTCCGCCAGGAATTTCATAAACACCGCGGCCATGTGACCGTCCTGGCAGGCCACCCGGAAGCACTGGGCGGTGATGGAGGGGCCGTCGGCCTGACGATCTTTCCCGTCCTCCACGCGGCCCCACAGCTTCAACGGCTCCTGCTCGCTCTTCTCCTCCTCGCCGCCGATGTAGGGGATGCAGTTATCCACCATCTCCGGCCAGCGCTGGAAGGTCTTGCCGGCGCCGGAGATGGCCTGATAGGTGCAGACCAGGATTTTGTCCAGGCCGTACTTCTTCAGGGGTGCAGGGCCGGGACGTTGCTCTGGAGCGAACAGTTGCTCTTCACGGCGATGAAGCCCCGGCGGGTGCCCAGGCGCTTGCGCTGGGCCTCGATCACCGCCAGATGGTCCGCGTTGATCTCCGGGACTACCATGGGTACATCGTCGGTCCACCGGTGGGCGGAGTTGTTGGAGACGATGGGACACTCCAGTCTCGCGTATTTCTCCTCCAGGGCCCGGATCTCCTCTTTCTTCATGTCCACGGCGCAGAAGCAGAAATCCACCATGGAGGCCAGCCGCTCCGCGTCCTGCTCCGCGTCCAGGACCACCAGATTTTTGGCCTCCTCCGGCATGGGGACGTCCAGGGCCCAGCGGCCCGCCACCGCCTCGGCGTAAGGTTTCCCGGCGCTGCGTGCGCTGGCGGCGATGGCCGTCAGCTGAAACCAGGGGTGATGCTCCATCAGCGTGATGAAGCGCTGGCCCACCATGCCGGTGCCGCCGATGATTCCGACTTTGTACTGTTTCATAGTATGTGCCTCCTGCTCCCATGTTGCGGCGGAAAAACGCGATGCCTTCCGTCGATTTTGGTTGAATATGGCGCCGGAATGTACTATAATGATCCATATTGATGTAGAAAGCCTGTACTTCCAGCACGGACATTTGTACATATATTAGCATACTTCCGCGATTCCGTCAAGGTGCATGGCTTGGGAGGTTCCATGAAAAAAGGCTTGTTCCTGCTGTCGCTGATTTGACATTTTACGCCCTGGGTACTGTCAGCGCCTCCGCCGTCACCAATGATACGGTGAAGGTGGGGCTGCGGTACGGCTCCTCCGTCATGTCCTCCGCCAACCTGGAAAACGATGAGGCAGCGGTTACGAGTTCGGGTACTTCGAGGACGACCGGACCTTCGTGTCCCTGGGTGAGACGGACGAGACCGCCATCACCATGGAGCCGGCAGGCCGGGACGGCATCCAGGTGACCATCACCGGCACAGACCGGGTCCCTATGAGAGCAGGGAGGACACCCTGGCCGTGATGCCCCAGGGCCGGGACCCCGTCACCTGGTTCCGGGGGAACCGCTATCGGGGCGGGTTCGAGTACACCGTCAGCGGCGGCGGGCTGCAGGTGGTGAACGTGGTGGACCTGGAGGACTATGTGAAGGGCGTTCTGCCCTCTGAAATGCCGGGGAACTGGGAGCTGGAGGCCTTGAAGGCCCAGGCCGTGTGCGCCCGGACCTTTGCCTGCCTCACCACCAAGCACCTGTCCGCCTACGGATTCGACGTGTGCAGCCCACAGACTGCCAGGCGTACAGCGGCATCGGTGAGGCCACCTCCGCCACGGACCGGGCGGTGGAGGAGACGGAGGGGAGTGCCTCTATTATGACGGCGAGCTGGCCCAGGCCTACTACCACTCCTCCGACGGCGGCGCCACCGAGGACGCGGAGAACGTCTGGGGCACCGACGTGCCCTATCTCCGGGAAAGGAAGACCCCTACGAGGCGCAGATCTCCATTCCTGATTACAGGTGGACGGTCACCTATACCTGGGAGGAGCTGACCTGGGTGCTGCAGAACAGCGGCTACGACATCGGGGACGTGGTGGACGCCTATGTATCGGAAGTCACCGATCTGGGCAACGTGTATTCCGTGACCTTTGTGGACAGCCGGGGAAAGACCCTGGTCCGCACGGGGACGATGCCCGGATGGCCTTTACAGCACCACCCTGGGCAAGAACGTCCCCAGCCTGCGGTTCACCATCCCCGGCGGCACCCCGCTGCCGCCGTACATCAAGGCAGAGCTGCAGGATCAGGAGCGCTACCAGACGGTCTATTCCCGCGAGCTTGGCAGCGCCGCCGCGCCGACAGCCGGCCTGCACTTCACGAAGGAGCTGCTGCAGCGGATCGCGGACATGGGTGTGAAGATCGGCTATGTCACGCTGCACGTCGGCCTTGGCACGTTCCGTCCCGTCAAGGAGGACGAGATCGAGGATCACCCGATGCACTCGGAGTTTTGCATCATCCCGGAGGAAACGGCGCGCATGGTCAACGAGACGAAGGCCAATGGTGGCCGCGTCGTCTGCATCGGCACGACATCCTGCCGCACGGTCGAGAGCTTTGCGGATGCGGACGGAACGCTCCGCGCGCAGTCAGGCTGGACGGACATCTTCATCTACCCCGGCTACAAATTCAAGTGCATGGATGCGCTCGTCACGAATTTCCACCTGCCGGAGAGCACGCTCATCATGCTCGTGTCGGCGCTGGCCGGGCGGGAGCACATCCTCAACGCATACAAGATCGCCGTCGAAAACCGCTATCGACGGCCAGCAGCTGCTGGACGAGGAGCAGCACCTGAGCTATCTGGACCGCTTTGGCCGGACGGAGGCACCCCTGGGGCGGTATCAGGCGGCCTATGAGGCCATGGCCGACTTACAGGCGAAGATTCGGGCTCTCCAGATGGACGAGGCGGAGAAGGCCCGCCGCATGGACAGCCTCCGCTTTCAGATCGACGAGCTGGAGCGGCCCAGCTGGTGCCCGGCGAGGAGGGAGAGCCTCACAGAGCGGCGGGACCTGCTGCGGAACGGGAGAAGTACCTCTCCGCCCTGTCGGGGGCGGACTACTGCCTGAACGGTGGGGGGAGGGAGGCGGCGGCGTCTGCCCCGCCCTCCGGGACGCGGAGGAGGCCCCTTGCCGGTGTCCGCACGCCCGGAGACATGGGGGAGCTGTACCAGCGCCTGGAACAGCTGCGGTGTGAAGCCTATGACCTTGCCGAGATCATTCGGGACAAGGGAGGCGTTCGACTTCTCCCCGGCGGAGCTGGACGCGGTGGAGAGCCGGTCTGACCTGCTGTACCGGCTGAAAAAAGAAGTACGGCGCCACGGTGGAGGATATGCTGGCCTATCTGGACCAGTGCCGCCGGGAGCTGGACGATATGGAGACGGCGGACGACACCTGGCCCGGCTGGAACAGCAGCTGGAGAAGGCCCGGAAGGCCGTCCTGGCAGCGGGGGCGGAGCTGACCGCCGCCCGGAAAGAGGCCGCCGCCGTCCTGGAGCAGCGCATCCAGTCCGGAGCTGGGACCTGACATGCACAAGGTCCGGTTCGCCATCGACTTCGGGGAGAAGGAGCCGGGCCCCGACGGGTGACGCCGTCCGGTTCCTGATGTCTGCCAACACCGGGGAGGACTTGAAGCCCATCGCCCGGATCGCCTCCGGCGGTGAGCTGGCCCGGATTATGCTGGCCCTGAAAAATGTGCTGGCGGAGCAGGAGTCCATCGGCACGCTGGTGTTCGACGAGGTGGATACCGGTGTCTCCGGCCGGGCGGCCCAAAAGGTGGCGGAGAAGCTGGCCCAGGTGAGCCGGCGCAAGCAGGTGCTGTGCGTGACCCACCTCCCGCAGCTGGCCGCCATGGCGGACACCCACTTCTCCGTGGAGAAGGGGGGAGCGAGACGGCCGCACCTATACCCGTGTGGTGCTGCTGGACCGGGAGCAGCGGAAGGCGGAGCTGGCCCGGATCACCGGCGGCAGCCGCGTGACAGAGGCCCTGCTGGCAAGCGCCGGAGAGCGCTGGACCAGGCGGAGCGCTATCGGAGCGAATTAGGAATGAGGAATCATGCGGAATGAGCAATTTCTGGGTCCGGCTTTGCCGGACCCATTCCAATTGTTCCGCCTGCAGCAGAACACATGAATTCCGAACTCCCAACTGACCAAACGTCCCTCTTTCGCATACAATGGCGGGAAGAGGAGGGGAGCCCATGCGCTTTTTTGCAGACTACGACCGCAGTGCCGCCGTGCTGTATGCCCACCAGTGGGCCTATGGCCGGAACCCGGCCTTTACGACTACGAGAACGTGGGGGGAGACTGCACCAACTTCGCGTCTCAGTGTGTGTTCGCCGGCAGCGGTGTGATGAACTTCACCCCGGATTTCGGCTGGTACTACATCGACGCCAACCAGAAGTCCCCTCCTGGACCGGGGTGCCCTATTTCTGGAATTTCATGACCAGGCAGGCGCCCTCCGTAGGGCCGGTGGCCCAGCCCTGCGCCCTGGAGGACCTGCAGCCCGGGGACCTGGTGCAGCTGAGCTTCAACGGCCAGGAGTTCCAGCATACGCCGGTGGTGGTGCGGGTGACGGCGCCCATCACCCTGGAGACGGTACTGATCGCCGCCCACAGCTACGACGCCGACAACCGGCCCCTGTCCACCTACACGTTCCAGGACATCCGGTTTCTGCACGTACTGGGCACCATCCGGCCTTAGGCAATCGTTTGCGCAAAATGAACAGGGAAAACCGGCTGGGAGGGAGCGCCTCTCAGCCGGTTTCCTTTTGCTTTTTCCTTGATTTTTTTTCACGTGTGACAAGGGATTTGCCTTTGCAGCAATTCGCAGGGATTCGTTGTCGATGTGGGTGTAGATTTCCGTGGTGTTCAAATGGTCGTGGCCCAGCACCTCCTGGACGGCCCGGACGTCCACGCCGTTCTGCAGCATCAGCGTGGCGGCGGTGTGCCGCAGCTTGTGGGAGCTGTACTCCGCCGGGTCGATGCCCGCCTGACCCAGCCGTTTTTTCACCATGGCGTGGACCATGGACCGGCTGATCCGCTCGTTCTGGGAGGAGAGGAAGAGGGCGTTTGCGTCCCGGCCGGTGATGGGCCGCCGCACTGCCAGATATTTGGCGATGGCGTCCTGGCAGGCGTCGTTCAGGTAGATGATCCGGACCTTGTTGCCCTTGCCAAGAACCCGCAGGGCATCCTCCTGGATGTCGGAGAGGTTCAGACCCACCAGTTCGCTGATCCGCAGCCCGCAGTTGAGGAACAACGTCAGGATACAGTAATCCCGCTCCTGATTTTTGCCGTCCACGGAGTCCAAGAGCTGGATGCTCTCGTCCAAGGTCAGGTATTTAGGCAGGGTTTTCTTCAATTTCGGAGAATCCATATCTTTGACAGGATTTTCACGAAGTAAGTGCATCTTATTGGTGAGGTAGTTGTAAAACGACCGGATCGTGGCGATCTTCCGGGCCCGGGACGCGGCGTTCAGGCCGTAGCCAGAATTCCGGCTGTTCTGGTGCTGGACCCGGTCCCGGCTGAGGTACGTCATGTAGCCGTAAATGTCCGTCAGGGTCACGGAGGCCACGAAGGCCAGATCCACGTCCGTAATGTCGATCTCATCCAGAGACCGGTCACACAGGGACGGGTCCCGGGTCTGCTTGAGATAGCGGAAGAAATTCCGCAGATCCAGAAAGTATTCGTCCACGGTCCGCTTGGAGTGGGCTTTGATGGTCTCGTGGTACGAGAGAAAGTCCCGCAGAATCTGCGGCGCTTCGGTGCGGTAATCAGCCATAACGATGTCAACTTGCGGGCAGATACTCCGCGCAGCCGCCGGAGCAGGCTGCTGGGGGGTTAGGTCGTGCCGGGGGCCTGAAACGGGCCCCGGAGCGGTTTGCTCTCCCTAAATTGAACAAAATTTTTATTTTGTTCAATTTTCTATCTCCCCGCAAAACCTCCTTCCCTGACAGGTCTTTTGAAAATTTCCCGGCCGGACCGCAGCCGCAGCGCCGGCGGCACACGCCGGAACGCGCGGCGCATCTCCGACCGGACATAAAAACCGCCGCTTTCGGCAAAGCTAGTCCCAAATCCATGGAGATGGGATGATGTGTATGAGTTTGATTCCCTGTACCAGCCAATGTGTGTATCAGCAGGACGGCGTCTGCACGCTGGACAGCGCCGCCGCGGCGGGCCTCCCCGCCCTGGGCGGCGCCTGCGTCCACTTCATTCCGACGGACGAAGGGCGGCTCGGATCGCCTCACCGATATTCCGCACCGGGATCAGACGAAGCCCCGCAGGCGCGGCCAGCTCCCCGGTCCGGCGGGACGGAATCAGGCACTGGGTAAAGCCCAGCCGCCGGACCTCGCTGACCCGCTGGCCCAGCTGGCTGACGGACCGCAGCTCTCCGGTGAGGCCCACCTCCCCGATGGCCACCAAATCCGCCGGCACCGGCCGGTCCAGATAGCTGGAGGCCAGGGCGATCACCGCCGCCAGATCCGCGGCGGGCTCGTCCAGGCTCAAGCCGCCGATGATGTTCAGGTACGCGTCGCAGGCGGAGACCTTCAGGCCGCCCCGCTTCTCCAGCACCGCCAGCAGCATGGCGAAGCGGTTGTAGTCAAAGCCGTTGCTGGTGCGGCGGGGGTTGCCCGCCGGAGACGACACCGCCAGCGCCTGAATCTCCGCCAGCACCGGCCTTGCCCCCTCCATCACACAGGTGACGCAGGTCCCGGGGAGCGTCCTCCGGCCGACCGGACAGCAGCATCTCTGACGGGTTCTCCACCTCCACGAGGCCGCTGTCCCGCATCTCGAATACCCCGATCTCATTGGTGGCGCCGAAGCGGTTTCTTGGCCGCCCGGAGGATGCGGTATGCCATGTGGCGCTCCCCCTCAAAGTACAGCACGCAGTCTACCATGTGCTCCAGCACCTTGGGGCCGGCAATCGAGCCCTCCTTGTTCACATGGCCAATGACGAACACCGTGATCCCCTGCCCTTTGGCCAGCTGCATCAGCGCCATGGTACACTCCTTCACCTGGCTGATGCTGCCTGGAGCGGCGGTCACATCTCCGTGGTACAGGGTCTGGATGGAGTCCACCACCAGCACCCCGGGCTGGACGGTGTGAACGGCGTCGATCACGTTCTCCAAATTAGTCTCCGAGAGGAGATGGAGCCCTTCTCCCCTCACCCGCAGCCGCTCCGCCCGCAGTTTGATCTGGCGCTCCGACTCCTCGCCGGAGACATACAATACAGTGGCGGACCGGCACAGCTGGTCACAGATCTGGAGCATCAGGGTGGATTTTCCGATCCCCGGCGCGCCGCCCACCAGCACCAGCGAGCCCCGCACTGCACCGCCGCCCAGCACTCGGTCCAGCTCCCCCATGCCGGTTGGGAAGCGCAGCTCGTCGGTGGTCTCCACCTCCGCCATGGTCCTGGGCCGGTTGACCGCCACCCCCAGTGCGCTGCCCCGGCTGGCGGACGGGCTCTTTCTGGCGGCCTTCTCCGCCGGACGCTCCACAATGGTGTTCCACGCACCGCAGGCCGGACATTTTCCCTGCCACTTTGGGGTCTCGTTTCCGCACTCAGTGCAGTAAAACAGTATTTTTGTTTTCATAGCTCCATCCTCTCCCGGCCCCATCCGCCGGACCGCGCGATATGTCGAAGCTCCCCGTGCCCCGGACGGCGGCTGGGGAGCGCGCTTCTGCTCCTTTAATACTATCGGCTCCCGGCGGCGATGTCAAGAAGGAACCGCGCCTGTGTCCATCAGGCATACCCAGGCCAGCACCGCCGCCATCCGGGTCTGATAGTCCGGATCCCGCAGTGCCTGTTCCTCCTCCGGATTGGAGAGAAAGCCGCACTCCACCAGCAGGCGTCCACCACCACAACAACGGGAGACGCGCCCTCCTCCCTCCGGGGCGAACGCCGCCGTGAAGGCGGCGTTCCCATGCCACAGCACGGCGGAGAGCCCGGCGACAAAACAACACAGCAAAGACAACATACGCCACATGGCGCTTTCGGATCAGAATAATCACAGGCGGCACCCCCTGGGGAAAGCCTATTCCCGCCTGCTTATCCCATATTCCCGATTATAGCGGCTCGGACGGCGGAAATCAAGGGCAGGCTCCTCCCGGACCATCTCCGCATAGGATGGCATGGGCGCATGGTTCCCATGCGCACCCTACCCCAGAAGGAGGCATCCATGCAGATGGAGAAACCCAACACCAATACGCCGCCCACGCCGTCCGTGCCTTCCATGCCGCCGTCCGGCTCCTGCCAGCCGAACCAGGGCACTCTGCCCGGCACCTGTGCACCCATGGTGTTTCCCTTGTAGCCATGCAGGAGGAGAACCCTGTCCGGTACAGCCGGATGGAGGCCCCTGACCCGGAACATGACGCCGGAGGAGGTCAAGAAGGCGGGATACGAGGCGTATTTCGTGGATCACACCGCCGGTGTGTATCCCACCGCCGCCTCCGGCTCCCCGTGGAACGCGGCGTCCATGGCCGTCAAGGGCGACCTGATCGCCGACCTGACAGAGGACCTGGCCGCCGAGCAGAAGGCCCGGGTCACCTATGACAACATCCTGCGCCTGTCCGACGACCCGGACGTCAACGATGTCATCAAGTTCCTGCGGGCCCGGGAGATCGTGCATTTCCAGCGCTTCGTTTCGTAAACAGGTAGTAGGCAAGCGGAATGAAACAGGCTCATCACTTACTGACGTTTTGGACAGAGACTGCCCTTTTTGCTGAAAGCTTCACAATGGCTCAGAGAGGGCGCATCTGTGATCCTTTGTTGAAAATGATCCCTGCCCAGTTCCCAGCCTGAAAAGGGAATTTGTCCGTGCGCAGAAAAACCCGCCAGCCTGGCTGGGACTGCTGAACTCATCATAGTGCCACGTGCTTCGGATGATTTCCTTTAAGGGCTGAAAGTCCTGTTTCTGATATTCTCTGATTTGCATCTCCATGATATTCCCCTGGTATTGGTCTCGGATACCCCGTATAATAGTCCTTACAGCAGCTGTAATGTCAATACCGGAAAAGGAGCTATTTTGTGATGAGGCAAAACACTGTAAATGACCACCGCCCAGTTTGCGGAACTGCACGGTGTCAATCGGAGAACGCCGCATTATTATGACGACATCGGCCTGTTTTCCCCTGCCAAAAGGGGAAAACGGTTACCGCTATTACGACGCATCACAGAGCATTGTTTTTGAGTATATCCGTATGCTGAAAGAGTTGAATATGAGCATCGCGGAAATTGCGGACTACTGTAAAGCATCCTGCTCCGGAAAAGTTTTTGCAGATCGCAGATCGGAAAGAGGCGGAAATCGATCTGGAGATACGAAGGCTGAAGCGCGCGCGGAACATACTGAAGACCAAAAAGCGCAGGTGCGTCTTTGCGAGGGCCTGCCGGATGAGGAAATCAGGGTCGAGGCGTGCGGCGCGGTCAAAATTTCTGTTTTGCCGTATGATTTTTCCGGAGACGATTTATCCCGGCTTTTACCGATTTGAAAAGTCAATGGGGCATTGAGCAGATACGCATGGGGAATCGGGAGCTTCCTCTCCCTGGACAAAGTCACCGCCGGGTCCTTTTGAAACATACGACGGGCTGTTTACCTATTCGTCCGGCAGCGCATCCGGTCCGCATACGTTCGTCAGGCCGGCGGGGCGGTATCTTTGCGGCTATCAGAAGGGACCTTGGGACAAGGCGCCCGCCATGTACCAAAAAAATGATCGACTATGCCCGCCGGCAGCATCTGACACTGACGGGCTTTGCCTACGAGCTTGATTGAACGAATTTGCGATCTCCAGCCCGGAGGAATACGTCACAAAATTCATGATCCAGATCGATGACCCCTGCTGACAGTACGCCCGCCGGGCACGCATCGCAGCGCAGCCTGCACACAAGCCGAAAGAGCGGGGGCGTGAGCCCCCGCTTCCCTGTTTATTCCGCTTCTTTTGCCGCCTCGTCCCGGCCCAGCAGGGCCAGGATTTCCGCCTTGTCGCCGGGGACCTCGTCCACCAGCACCCGGTACTGCTCCTCGCTGAGAACCGGCACCCCCAGCTCCTGGGCCTTGCGGAGCTTGCTGCCCGCGGCCTCTCCGGCCACCACGGCGCCGGTCTTTTTGGACACGGACCCGGACACCTTTGGCCCCCAAAGCCTCCAGCTTCTCCCCCGGCCTCCTTGCGGGAGGCGGACTCCAGCTCGCCGGTCAGGACGAAGGTCAATCCCGCCAGCAGGTCCCCGGTGGGCTGGGCGGTGCTCTCCATATTCACCCCCGCCTCTTTTCAGGCGGCGGATCAGGTCCTTCGCCTGCACCGTGCCCTCCGGCCGCTTCTCGCGCACGACGGAGAGGATCTCGGGAATGATCTCCCCCGCCTTCTGCACGAGCACCGTGTCGCCGATGCGCAGGTCGAGGTTGTCGATGAAGTCCTGATTGTGCAGCGTGGCATTCGTGACGGTCGTGCCGGCCAGACGCACCGGCTCAATGACCGCCTTCGGCGTGAGCACACCCGTGCGGCCGACCTGCACGACGATGTCGCGCACGCGGCTCTCCTTCTTCTCCGGCGGGTATTTATATGCCACCGCCCAGCGCGGGAACTTCGCCGTGCTGCCGAGATACTGCCGCTGCGCGAGATCGTTGATCTTAATGACCGCGCCGTCGATGTCGAACGGGAACGTCTCGCGGTTGTCGCCGATCCAGTCAATGCGCGCGCAGCAGGCATCGAGCGTTTCACAGCGCTGATACGGCACGACCGGGAAGCCCAGCGACGCCAGATAGTCCAGCGTTTCCGTGTGCGCGGCAAACGTGCGGTCGCTGTCAAACTGGAGGTTGAAGATGATGATATCGAGCTTGCGCGCCGCCGCGACCTTCGGGTCCTGCTGGCGCACAGAGCCCGCCGCCGCGTTGCGGGGATTGGCCAGCAGCGGCTGTTCGAGCAGCTCGCGCTCGGCATTGAGCGCTGCGAATACTTCGTGCGACATATAGACCTCACCGCGCACGATAAGCTTTGCGGGCGCGTTTTCAAGCGTCAGCGGCAGGTTGCGCAGCGTGCGGAGGTTTTCCGTCACGTCTTCGCCGGTGATGCCGTCGCCGCGCGTAGCGCCGCGGACGAACACCCCGTTTTCATACTCGAGCGACATGGACAGGCCGTCGATCTTCGGCTCGACGGAATAATCATGCGTCTGCGTGAGCGCCCCGTCCATGCGCGCGCCGAACGC
>VOFE01001172.1_pt1 | contig 16001 bp, 16 predicted proteins | sample 5384071 | NCBI WGS metagenome assembly VOFE01 (sample SAMN12384724, study PRJNA508395) | human gut metagenome | isolation source: healthy gut D | host: Homo sapiens
TTTTCCATCAGAAGATGTTCGAGAGCCGCCTCTTCTTTGTAGATAAACTGATAGACATGGGCGCGCAGATAATACTCTGCGATCCGCACAGAGCCGTGGTGGTAGGCCACGACCATAAGATCCGACTCCGTGCCGGCACGAATGACCAGTCCTGATATCCGTGCCGGTATTGCCCTGCTGATTGCTGCCATGAGCGCCAATGGTACCAGCCGCATTGACCAACATTGCTCAGATAGACCGTGGCTACGAGGGAGTTTGACTCAATCAGCTCGGGGATTACGCGTGTCACGGATTGAGTAAGGAAGATTCAATGGCTTTACTGATCATGATTCAAAGATTCTATGCGATATGATAAGACGAAGACGACGTTTATAAGATAGGCAAGTTGGGAAAGCCCCACGGCGTGAAGGGAGAAATCACCTTTGCCATTACCGACGATGTGTTCGACCGTGTGGAAGCGGAGTATGTGGTATGCCGTCATGGACGGAATACTGGTGCCTTTCTTTATGGAAGAATACCGCTTTCAAGAGGAGCGATACGACGGTCTTGATGAAATTCGAAGGGTGGATACGGAAGGAGCAGGCACGCCGCATGGTCGGATGGAAGTTTACTTTTCCGCAAGGCCCTGACGGAAGAGGCCAGGACGCCATGACGGGAGAATATCAGCCTGCTGGACGCCAACTTTACCGGTTTCACGCCTGATAGGACACGGTTCATGGTGAATTTGTAAAGAGGTTTAACGGTAGACGAACCTGACGTTGAAATGTTCTACCGGAAGTCGTTTCATCTTTGGCGGGACAGAAAGGCACATCATTGCCGGTGAAGACCTGCCCGGAGGATATCGACCATAAAAACCGTAAGATTTACATGCCCCACGGCCGCAAATGGCCTTTTGACGATACGGGGGACAAGAGAAACAAATTTAGAAGTTGGGATGAATACGAACGAGAAGAAAAAGATTGCGATTTTAGGTTCCACGGGCTCTATCGGCACACAGGCCTTGCAAGTGATCGAGGAGCATCCTGATTTGTATGAGGCGTATGTACTGACGGCAAACAACCGGGTGGAACTGAACTGATAGAACAGGCACGCCGTTTCATGCCCGAAGCGGTAGTCATTGCCAACGAAGACAAGTACGAAGGTGTGCGCGATGCGTTGGCCGACCTGCCCGACATTAAGGTGTATGCAGGCAAACAGGCCATAGACGAAATAGTGGAGGCCGGCCCGATAGACATGGTACTCACGGCAATGGTCGGCTTTGCTGGTTTAAGGCCGACCATCATGCGATTAAGGCGGGAAAAGCCATAGCATTGGCCAATAAGGAAACGTTGGTCGTAGCCGGGGAACTGATTAACCGTCTGGCAAATGATTATCATGCGGACATCATTCCGGTGGATTCGGAACATTCTGCCATCTTTCAATGTTTGGCAGGCGAGGTAAGTCCTGTAGAGAAGATTATCCTGACGGCTTCGGGCGGCCCTTTCCGCACGTTTTCCCATGAACAGTTGGCTTCGGTGACCAAAGCCCAGGCGTTGAAACATCCGAACTGGTCGATGGGGGCGAAAATCACCATCGACTCCGCGTCGATGATGAACAAGGGTTTTGAAGTGATAGAGGCCAAATGGCTGTTCGGCGTCGAGCCGGGACAGATACAGGTGGTGGTACACCCACAGTCTATCGTGCACAGTGCCGTGCAGTTTGCCGACGGGGCGGTCAAGGCGCAGTTGGGAATGCCGGACATGCGTGTGTGCCCATACAATATGCTTTTCCTATCCCTTGCGTTTACAGAGTTCGTTCGAACGTCTGGACTTGTTCCGGGTAGGCACGCTCACTTTCGAGGAGCCGGACACCCGTCGTTTCCGTAATCTCGCTTTGGCGTATGAAGCCTTGCATGAAGGCGGAAACATGCCTTGCATTGTCAATGCGGCTAACGAAATCGTCAATCGTGCCTTTTTGGAAGACCGTATCGGCTTCTTGCAGATGAGCGATGTGATAGCAAACACGATGCGGAAGACTTCTTTCGTAAAGGAACCCACGTACGAGGACTATTTGCAGACGGATGCCGAGGCGCGCCGGATTGCAGCGGAGTACGTCGGGGCATGTTAAACAAAAACAAAACAAACACAATATTACATGGATGCAACATTGATTAAAGCCCTCCAGTTGGTGCTCTCGCTTTCGATTCTCGTAGTGCTTCACGAGGGAGGACATTTCTTTTTCTCAAACTCTTCCGCGTGAAAGTGGAGAAATTTTTTCTTTTCTTCGATCCTTATTTCCACTTATTTAGTACGAAAGACAAGTGGTTTACCCGTTTGTTTCCCAAGTGCAAGGACAATGAGACCGCGTACGGTATCGGTTGGCTTCCTTTCGGAGGCTATGTGAAGATTGCGGGTATGATAGACGAGAGCATGGACACCGAGCAGATGAAAAACCGGTGCAGCCGTGGGAGTTCCGTGCCAAACCGGCGTGGCAGCGTCTGCTTATCATGATTGGAGGTGTAGTGGTCAATTTCCTTTTGGCTTTGTTTATCTACACCATGATTCTTTTTCATTGGGGCGAACAGTATATACCGGCCAAGGACATGACGATGGGATACCAGTTCAACGAACAAGCGGAAAAATTAGGTTTCCGCGACGGAGACGTCTTATTGGCGGTGGACGGTGAAGAAATCCGGAAATGGGACGGTTCCGTTTACCGTGCCGTATCGGAGGCCCGTGAGGTAACTGTGCTGCGCGAGGGCCGGGAAGTGAGTCTGACGATGCCGGAAGATATGAACATGTTGGAGATGCTTAAATCCAATCCGCCGTTCATGGTTCCTTTCATTCCCTCGGTCATAGATTCTGTTCTTCCTTCCTCTCCGGTGTATGAAGCCGGAATCCGTAGCGGAGACCGCATCGTGGCGATGGATGGAAAGCCGGTGGCTACGTGGAGCGACTTTGACGAAATTATGAGAGTACGCATGGAACCTTTGATGGCCGGCAGCCCGTCCCATGAGGATAGCGTGCGTCTCAGCCGCCTGTCTGTGGTTTACCAGTCGAAAGATGGCGCTCGTACGGATACCGTGACATTGGAACTTGGGGCAGATTACAAATTAGGATTGTTGAAACAAACCCTTTCGGCGTATTATAAACCTATAAAGGTGGACTATGGTTTCTGGGCCAGTATTCCGGCCGGTATCTCCCATGGGATAGATGTACTCTCCGGATATGTAAGCGACTTGAAGTACTTATTTACGGCCGACGGAGCGAAAAGTGTGGGCAGTTTCATCACTATCGGGAGCATTTTCCCTGCTACGTGGGACTGGCTGACGTTTTGGGAGACTACAGCCTTCCTGAGCCTGATGCTGGCTTTCATGAACATCCTGCCCATTCCGGCGCTGGATGGCGGTCACGTGCTGTTCCTCATTGCCGAGATGATTCTTCGTCGTCCGCCCAGCGACAAGTTCCTCGAACGCGCCCAAGTGGTAGGTATGGCCTTGATCATGGGGCTTATGGTGCTGGCTTGTTATAATGATATTGTGAGGTTCTTATTGTAACATCTTTGTCACATCTGATACAACGTTCCGGTAAATTCTTGATTTAGGTCAAGAATTTACCGGAACTCATTTCAAAATGATTATTCATCTTGCAGGATAAACGTCCTGTTTGTACCTTTGTATCACGAAAAGATATTAATAGGTAATGGTTTTAAGGTAAAGATACGCGTAGGTTACGGTTTGTTTAAGGTAAAAGATTATTTTTTCAGATGGATACATACATATGGCACGTATTGTTTGCCTGTCTGGTGGCGGCTGTGCTTTGCATAGGTACCTTGGTGGTGACGGTCAGGAACGGACATTTATAATGATAAGACGAGGAGGTTAAAGATGGAAGGAGAAATGCCGAAAGATCCGATGATGCTGATGAGTTTCATCAATATGAAGTTGCGGGATTTTTATCCGACGTCGGTACGGCACAATTGAAGTACTATGGTACGGAAGTTGAGTTTGTGGGTGCAAGAAAAGAATCGTATACACACGATTCCCGCAAGCCTATTGTAGAGGACGGAACGTTGGAGGATGACCAGAACCGCCGTGATTTTACCATCAATGCACTGGCTGTTTGCCTGAACCGGGTGCGTTATGGCGAGTTGGTCGACCCCTTTGGCGGTATTGGAGACTTGAAGGAAAAGACCATCCGGACTCCCCTCGACCCTGATATAACTTTCAGTGATGACCCTTTGCGCATGATGCGCTGTGTCCGTTTTGCCACCCAGCTGGGATTCTATATTGACGATGAGACATTCGATTCTCTGGAGCGTAATCGCGAACGCATCTCCATCATCTCCAAAGAACGCATTGCAGACGAACTGAACAAAATCATCTTGTCACCTATTCCGTCTAAGGGATTCATTGAGCTGGACCGCTGTGGTCTGCTGGAACTGATATTCCCGGAACTTGTTAGGCTGCAAGGCGTGGAGACGCGCAATGGACGCGCCCATAAGGACAATTTCTACCATACGCTCGAAGTACTCGACAACATCAGCAAGAAGACCGACAACCTTTGGCTACGCTGGGCAGCTCTTCTGCATGATATAGCCAAGCCTGCCACCAAGCGTTGGGAACCCCGTGCGGGCTGGACGTTCCATAACCATAATTTCATTGGCGAGAAGATGATACCCGATATTTTCCGCAAGATGAAGCTCCCTATGAATGAGAAGATGAAATATGTGCGCCTTTTTTTTCGCCATAGGAGACTGTTTTCTTCTTAATTTACTGTAATACAGCTTGATGTAAAGTCCGCCTCCGGACTGAGGAGAATGTCATTTGTTCTGCGCCAAACGAAAATCAATCTCAGCCAAACGATTTTTCATTCTCAGCCGAACGATTTTCCGTTCTCAGGAGATTTTCGTTTGGGGCGGAGGAACGATGAAAATCATATACATGTGAAGCGAAGGTTTTGAGTGGGCAACTTACGATTCGGCGGAGCAGGATGTTTTCCTGCTCCGCCGAATCGTGTAGCGTAAGGCTCTATCTTGTCAGTGAGAACCGCAGGCTGAACCCGAAATCTTGTGTGATGGTGGGATAAGCGTTGGACGAGAGCAACGGTTGGTTGCGCTGACGGTCGTAATAGAGGCTCAACGTGACGTAACGGCTCATCGTGTAGTCCGCGCTGAACGAGGCTTTGATGGCTTTGTTGCCGCTTGTAGCTTCAGACAGCGAAGTCTGGATGTTGCGCGTAATGGCGTCCTGGTTACGGAACGAGAAGTCGAAACGCAGGTTCAGGTCGTGGCTGATGACGCGGCTGTTTTTCGCCGAAGTACCGCTCTTGCGGGTATTGTTCCGGTTGTTAGCTGCATTCGTTTGCTTGTTGTTATTGCTCCTTCCGGCTTTCTTGCGTCGGCCTCCGAAGAGGGAAGAGAACTTGAAATCATTGATTTTGTAGCCCCATCCGATGACGAAGTCGTTGCTGCAAGCCTCATTCAACTGGGCCGCGGTCATGCTCAGGGGTGAGTACGCGCGTCTTGCGATATTCCACCTTGACAGTCATGTTGTTGTTCAACGTGAGGTCCAGTCCTGCCAAAGGCGAGAAGGCTTCGTTGATGGATGGAACTGATGTCGTACATGCTGCTCGGGATGATAGCATTGTCCGTAGTGTTTTGTATGAATCCCAGGTCGCCCATGTACTCCATCCAACTGCTGTACGTATTGTAAGCCCCACAGAGTAGATGCTCTTGTAGGAGTGGTTCAGGGTGACGCTCTTGAAGTGGTCCCGTATCCAAGGCAGGTAGGCCAGGCCTTTGTAGGATACGGTCCAGTTGGGCAGCATGCGTGCCAGACTCGGGAAAATGTCCAACGGGGAGTTGATGTCTCCTCCTCCGGTGTAAGCGGCCAGGAAAGCCGGTATCATGACGTCTGACGAATACTTGTCTACTGTACCGTTGGCCGGGTCGAACTTGCCCTGTAGTCCGGTAGCAGCCGGATAGGTGGCATTGGCATAGCGGGCTTCCACACGGCTTTGGAACGTGTTGAGGTATTGTTGGAAACGGGCGAATGTCTTGCTGCTGTATCCGTTTCCGGCGTCGCCTCTGCTTTCGAAGGCCGATTTGATGGAAATGGTGGTCATCGTAAAGCTGCCGCTTTGTGTGGTGGGCATGCCCGCATACATATATTGTATGCTCTTGTTACTGTTCACCGTCCGGCTGGCATTCAAGTCAATCTTCAAGTCCGGAATAGGTTCCAACGTGGCTTTAAGTTGGAGGTCCTCCATGGCGTTGGTGGTGGCCGGCGTACTGATACTGTCATTGTTGAGCAGCCATCCCGCTCGTTGGCTTTGTCGATATAGCTTTTTCGCCGGTGAGGCCGAACGCAAAATCCAATCCCGGTTGCATGCCTCCGCCCGTACGTTGTCCGAGCATGTCGCCCACGTTGGGCAGGAACCCCGGTAAGGACATGGCGAACGTGTTACGGTAGCTGACACTGACGTTGCGCACCATCATCAGGAAGCGTGTGGCTCCTTGTAAGTAGGGGTACCAGGGTTTTTCCTTTGCCGGTGTCTTGGCTATGACGTTGACACGCAGTTTTACGGAGTCCATGTTCAGGATGCGAATCTTGTTCTTATCCAGTTTCTTGAACTTGATGGGGTAGCGGCGTCCGGCAGCGGTTACGGCGGTGACGCGTATGCGGCGGCTCTTTTGGTTGTGCGCCAGTTCCACGGTCGTATCGGGTTTCAGGGTGATTTCACCGGCAAATCCCTTGAATTTCGGGTTTTTCACCTTGGCGTTGGCCGTACCTTTGGCGTTGTCCGCCGTTTTGCCGTCCGTTTTGTCCTTCCCGTCCTTGTTTTGCCCGTCCTTCCCGTTGGCGGCGGCTTCCTTCTCTTTTTTCTTTTTGTGCCTTGGCCTTCTCCCGTTCACGGTTGCTTTTGTCCTTGGCTTTCTTCCGTTCGCTGGCCGAGAATTTCTTGTTGACCTCTTTCAGGAAAGAAGAGAAATTGTACAGCGTTTCCAGATTGAAGCGTCCGTTTATCGTAGCCGAACGCTGGTTGTTGATGGTATTGCCGTAAGAAGTTCCGTCTTCCAGTTCCATGCCGCGTTCCCAGGAATAGTTGGCCGTGTAATTGCCGTCGAGGGACATCCACGAGAAACACGGTATTTTTTCGAGCGGTACTTTGTACGAGGCCGTGAAGTCCTGTTGGTAGTCGAGCGGAGTGCCGAATCCCTTGATGCTGTGCCATACGGAATCTTTCCACACTTGGTACTGGTCCGCATAGAGGTCCTTGTTGACCGGAACGTTCGGTTCTTCGATTTCCGCATGGGTGGCGGAGTTGAACGAGAAGTGAAGGTTTTTGGTCAAGTCCCACTTCAGACTGAAATCGCGGTTCCACAAAAACTCTTTGGAGAAGGGAGAGGGAGCGACGTCGGGTCTTCCAGATTCTCGATGTCCCGTTCCTGGTACTCGTAATAGTTGCGCAGGATGTTCGTGTTGAAGCTGATGTTTTGCGGCAAGTAGTTGAAGTTCTGGTCGCGGATGATGTCCCACCATTTGCTCTTGCTTTTAATCATCTTCTTGAACGGCTCGAAAGGCTTGTATTCGGGAGAATAGTTGTAGTTGAACGCTCCGTTCCAGTTTTTTTCCGTTTCCCAAGCCGTGGTTTCGCCCGTCTTGTTGGACTCGCTGTGCGAATAGCTGAACGAGAAGTTGGCGGGGTCGTATGGCATGGGGTGTTTGGGCGTGGCGATGTTGAACTTCACGTTGCTCAGGCTGAAGTTCTTATTCGTGGTCTCTGTGGTGGTCAGGCTTCTCAACGAGTCTTTTTCGTGCTCCGTGGTGCAAGCGTCGAGAGCGTCTTCCAGCAACATGTCCGTGTCGAGCGGATTATATTTCGGTTTGATGACCTCTTTGTTGAACGAATAGTAAATGGGCGCCGTGAAGCGTACTTTCTCCGGCAGCAGCTTGCCCAGTTCGAAGCTGGTCGTGATGCTGTAATTGTACATGTCTTCCTGGTTGCGTTCGCTCACTTTGTCTTCTATGCCTCCGAATCCGGCTGTTTCCATGTGTCCGGTCAGATTGACGGAACCCAGGTCGGAGAATTGTATATTCAGGGTACCCTGTGCGGCCCAACCGCCATCATTGCTGTATTCCTGCAGGCGAAGCTCGTTGGCCCATACTTCCACCGACTTGGTTGCACGGGCATTGTTACGCACGCCGATCATGATGGTCTTCACCTCGCCCAAGGTCGGGTTACCCATGACGCTTACCTTGTTGTTCGGCCGGTTGTCGTCGTAGACGGAGAAGAGTGTGGTCAGGTTGGTATTGCCGAGGCTCTTCTCGCGGTTGCGTGCCTGTTTCACTTTGGTGAACACCGAGAGGTCGATGTCCAGCATATTCTCTTCAGGCCATACGGCGCGGCACTGTTCGGCGGAATAAGTGTCGTAGCGTCCGGCTGCCGTCAGCTTCAAAGGGAATTTCGTATTCGTAGAAGTTGTTCTTGTAGTCCGAGCCGAGCCGGATGAAGATACTGGTCTGATTGTCTTCCGTTTCGGTTACATTCTCGGCCAGCGCGTTGGCATGGACGAACATTTGGAGGTGTTTGTACTGGCGCATGTCCAGGTTGGTGTTCTTGTACACGGCGCGGGCGTCTCCCGTAGCCAGGTTACGTACCGTCAGCGAGAGGGCCTGTTCGTTGTCTTCGGCCAGTTGGCTTTGTGCCGGATCCACTACGCGGCTGATGCCCGGAGGCAGTACGTAGTTCACCGGTGTCTTGTCGTTGTTTTCTTCGATGTTGACAGCCGATATTTCCATGCTTCCGTTCGTGGTGGGCATTTCGCCGGCATAAAGAGCCTGTTCGTAGGAACGCCATTCGGCTTTCACCAGATCCAGTGTGGCGAAACGAAGGATGACGGGCTGTTCGAAACCGGTGAGGAACATACGCATGAAGCGGATGCTGGAGAAATCGTTGATGTTGCCCACTTTCTTTTGGTATTCGGTAAGCGGTATGCGGAACTGATACCAATTCACCTCTTCCGTGTTGCCGTTGCGGAGCTTGACGCTTGCCGTACGTTTGTCCACGATATGGTTTTGCCCCACAATGAAGTCTTCCGGACGGATGCTGATTTTATATTGGTAATATTTCTCGTACTCGTTCAATGTGTAGTCCTGATTGATGTCTTCCACGTCGGGTGTGGTCTTGTATGAAGTGTCGTACGACTCGTTCGCGTTTTCGTTCGACCGCGAGTTGCCTTCCGGCAGGTTGATATACTTGTAACGGTCGAGGATGCTGCGTTGCTGGGCGTCGTAGTCCGATCCCCGGAAGTAGTGGTAATCGTCTCCGGCCGGGTCGTTCATCAACGAATCGTACACTTGCGGGCTCACTTTCCCTTGTACGGCCATGAGAAACTCACGGTAGGCGCCGAATGTACGTTCTTCTTCGCTGTTGAGTCCGTTCAATCCGATGTCCTGTCGTTCGCGTGCTCCGGATTCGTTGTTGAAAGCATAGACCACGCTGGTGGTGTTGGGCACGCGTCCCCACGCCGTTTCCGTGTAATAGTTGGAGTTTCCGTCGATGGGCATTCCGCTTTCGAAGAATTTCTTTCCGTCGTGGAGAATGTCTTCGCTCACTTCTCCCTAAGTTCAAATAGAAGTCACCTCCGTAGTCGCCGCCCTTGTCACGGGTGTAGATGAACGGGTCGAGCAACCAGAATTCTACGTATTCGATGTTGGCCGTCTCGAAATCGTTGGTGTCCAATTTACGCATCATGCCGCCCCAACGGGTTTTGGGGTTGGTGAGTCTTCCGTTGTAGTCCAAGTTCGGATCCAGGTTGTAGGCTCCCCCGTTCGGTAGGGTAGAAAGCGAGGTTCATTACCGGGAGCGAAGCAGCCGAGTTGTAACTGGTCTGTGTCTTGTTGGGATAGAGTTCCCGTTCGTACACTTCGCGTACATAGTGGTTGGAGAGTTGGTTCAGGTCGCTCTTGATATGGGCGGGCGTGAGCGAGGAGCTTTGACGCGTGAAGAGCGGATCCACGGTGTACCAGCTCAGCAGGGCGCGGTTGTAGCCTCCGCGCACGTCGTTGACGAGCTTGCTTTCTTCAAAGTCGGACGGCACGCTGGAAATCATCCAGTTGGTGGGCTGCATCACGCTGATGCCGTTTTTCGTGTTCTCGAAGTCGTCGATGTAGGAAGCCGACCCCTGTATCTTCTTGTTTTGCCCGGCAATGAGTTGGGCGAACTCCCCGGTAAAGCTGATTTGCGAAGGCTCGGTCACGTCGATGAGCGGTATTTTGTCTATCAGGTTGGTCAGCCATTGGCTTTCTTTCTTCCACGAGAGGTTGACGCCCCACAGGGTGTTTTTCAAAGGTTCTTCGCCCATGTTTACTTTTGTGGTGAGCGGCTGTTCGTTCAGGAACATGAACGTTCCGCCGAACGTGAAGTCCTTGCTCACGTCGTATTGCAGGTTGAATCCTACGAGCGTTTTGCGCTGCATGCCGTAGTTGTCGTTGCTTTCGAAGTCCACGCTCACGTTCGTGCCGGCATCGATGATGCTTTGGTTGATGATGGTCACCACGCCCATCGAGTAGTCCACCGTATAGTCCGTGTTTTCCGTCAGCGTCACGCCTCCCGCCGTTACGGTCACGGAGCCTTGCGGCACGTTCATGGCGCCGAGGCTGATTTCGGCACCGTTGTTTCCCTTTGTACTCTCCGGAGAGCAGGAATTTGTTCTTTTCCGCTATCTGTTTGGCCATGGTCTTGGTGGAGTCGTACAGTGCGTCGAAACAATATTTCTCGGCCAAGGCTTCATCATTCAGGTATTGGCGCAGGTGGCTTCCGAAAGGTTCGGTCACGGGGAAGTAGATGCGTCCTTTATTGATGGTGTATCCTTCCACATAGTCGAACTGTCCGTTCGGATTCGGACGGTTGTTGGCATCCAGACGGTCTAAGTTCATTACCCGCAGGAGCTTGGTGTTTTTGTATTTGGCTTCGGGAATGTAGGACACGTACACCCCGGCAGAGTCGCTTTGGTATTGGATGTCCAGCTTGAATTTGTCCTTTTGCGTGGTGGTAGCTCCCAGGCTATACACGTTTTTCATCATCAAGTCCCAGTTGCCCATCTGCGGTGTGTTCGATGTGTTTTTCAGGGCCTTGACGAACAGGGCTTGGGTATTGTCGGTCAGGTCGGCCGAGAACTCGCCCACTTGGTAGGTTGTGCCGTTGTAGGTGTATTCGAAGGCTACGGCCAGGACTTCGTCCGGTTGCAGGGTAAAGTTGAGCGACACGTAGCCCAATGAATTGTTTACGGTGTATTCCGAAGAAGACAACAGGCGTGCGCTTTGCAGCTTCTCGTAGTCCACGCTGCCTTCAAAGCCCGCGATGGCGTCCAGATCGCTCGACGTCTGACTGATGTCGCGTGCGGCGGCATGCTGTGTGGTCATGGTCGAATAGAGGGTGTTGGCGGCATTGGCGGCCACTTGCACATTACCTTTGCTCCAGATCGGGTTGGAGATATGGTCATGTTCGCCCAGATCGGTGAAGGCCACGATATTGCGGTTGCTTTCATAACTTCCCGTTTTGTTCGTCACCCAAAGTTCGATACGCTTGATGGTGACGCCGGACATGACGGTGGGCAGCTTGCTCATGTTCTGGTCATAATGTTCGCGGAAGAAGTGGGCGAGAAAGAAATGTCGGTTTTCTTCGTATTCGGTAGCCGAGAATTCGTAATTGTGCGTTTGTGTGCCTCCCTTGGACGACACGCTTTTCGAGGCCGATTTCTTTTGGGAAACGACCGTTTGCAGTTTCAGTTTGCCGAATTGCAGGTCAGCCCGCAGGCCGAACAGCGAGGAAGCGCCTTTGATGAGCGAGGTGGTGGGAAGCGACACGTTACCCCCTTCTATCAACTTGATGATTTCGTCTTCCTTGCCTTCGTAGCGCAGTTTCATGCTTTGCGCGTCGAAGTCGAACGTGGCGTCGGTGTTGTAGTTCAGGTTCATGTTGATTTTGTCGCCTACGCTGCCGTTCATGCTCATGTTGATTTTCTCTTCGAAATCGAATCCGAAGGTCTTCCGGCGGTTTTCCGAGAGGCTCGGGTTGTCCGTCTTCTTCAGGTTACCCCCGATTTTCAGTTCGGCGGAACCCTGGGTTTTGATACGCACGCCACCGGGACCGAATATTTTCTCGGCCGGTCCCAGGTCGAACTGCATGTCCGTGAAGTCGAATTTGTTTTTGCCTTCATTCTCGAAAGCTTCGCTGTTCTTTTTGCCGGTAGTAGTTCTGCAAGGACTTTTGCAGGCTCCATTCCTGATATTCTTCCGGCGACATCAGCAAAGGGGCGTTCAGGTAACTGTCGCCCACTTTGGTACCGATGGTGTAATTGCCTGTCGCCGGGTCGTAAACGGTATCCGTTTTCAGATTGTCCGGGTCTTTTAGGTCCAAGCTTCGTTTTTTCAGATCGTCTTCGTCGCGGGGCGCCGTCCGCTTCACGCTGAAACGTGGCCGGATGGTGTCCGGTTCGGCCGGAGCCGGGGATCTCGTTCCGGGATATATGCAAGAAAGCGGCACCTCCCATGTCCGCCAGTGCGTTGGCACTGATGGCCAGAAGGATGAGGTAGAGCCACTTTTTTGCGTAAATCGCTCCCGCTCGGCAGACTTCGAGCAAGCTCGGTCTGCGCTCGCTTACTCGCGATTTTCAAGTTTCTTTTTCATGCTGTTCCGTTGGGCTATGAAGCTTTCGGCTTCCTATAATCTTTTGAGGGCAAGTTTGATGACACGCTCCACGGCGGCCTCCGGTTCTTCTTTCAGGATGGCCAATGCGACCTTTGCGAGGGGCGGGCGGGAAGCCAAGCATGGTAAGGGCGGCCACGGCCTCTTCCAGTATTTCGGAATGTCCGGTTGCCGCGGTCGCGGAAGTGCCGGGGGCAGTCGTCCCTTCGATTTCCACCGATGCGATTTTGTCTTTCAGGTCCACGATGATGCGTTGGGCGGTTTTCAGCCCGATGCCTTTCACGGTCTTGAGCAGCTTGTCATTGCCGGAACTGATGACGTTGACCAATTCTGCCGGTGTGAGGGCGGAGAGAATCATGCGTGCCGTGTTGCCCCCGATGCCCGACACGCTGATGAGCAGCAGGAAGAGGGCACGTTCCTGGCGGGTGGAAAAACCGTAAAAGCACGTAGGCGTCTTCGCGGATGGCTTCGTAAACGTATAGTTTGGCTTCCTGCTTGCCTTGCAGGGCTGAAAATGTGTTCAAAGAGATGTTGAGGCCGTATCCCACGCCGTGGCAATCTATGACGGCGATGGCCGGAGTGAGTTCGGCAATCTGGCCCTTCACGTATTCTATCATGTTTTTTTGCTAAATATACTTTAAGAAAACGTGTCCGCCACCTCTTTATTGTGCGCACGCGTTAATTTTTATAGGGCATGCAGAAGAAATGTGAAAAATGCCGGACAACCCCTGACTTAATGTTTCATGAGGCGGGCGTATATGCATCCGGTTGTCCCGTCGATGGGAAATACGCGATTCTCGCGCGTCGGCTTTTGGGCAAAGTGTTATCCGGAAATGGAAGTAAGGTGTCAAAATGCACGTTTCCGCTTCATGCCGTGCACGGAATATGGGGCGGCTGTCAGGAAAAAAGCAAGGTTCTTGTATCCATTTGCCGGACGGTTTCGGAACCGGATTTCCACCGAATAATTCAGAAAAGCCGTTTTCCGGCCTTCCGTTCCCGTCTTTTAGCCGTCCGAAAAACGTTTTTCACGAGCTTTGTCCGTTTTTGTGCGGAGAATTTTTTTTCGCTTTCAAAAGATTGAAAAATCATTCGCTTGAGATTAAATGTTAAATATACGGTTTTGGAGTGCATAAACTCCGTATATACCCGTATATTTATTCATTTTGTCGCGCTATTTGGAGGCGTTTTTTCCTGCTTTTCTCGTAGGAAGTCATGAAAAGGCCGGACAAATCCGATTGTCCGACCTTACTTTGGGCGTGTGTTTATTTCAAGTACTGGGCCAGCGGGCTGTCTATGGTACGCAGACCTTCGGCTATGCTTTGCGCGTTGAGTTGCGCACCCTTGAGCGAGGTGTGCGTGTGGTCGCGGTTATAATAAGCTTTGGCGCCTTCTTGGTCTATCCGGTCGAGGGCGTCGGCCGAGATGTTGTCTGAAGTCCACGAACTCTACGGCGGTTTGGGCCACTACCTCCCGATACCATTTGCCGTAGCTGTCGTTGCGGCGTTCTATCTTTCCGCTCGGCCATTCGTTGCGGGGCGTGAGGGACACCAAATTGGCGTGGCACCCTTTTCGCGCACGTCGTCGATGAATTTTTCAGGTACCATCCGAAGGAGTAAATGACTTCGTTTAAAAACTTTATCTCCTTTGTTGACCCTGTAAACATGACTGGTATCCTGCGCGCAGGCAATGACACCGCGAGCCTTTGGCCCCGGTCGATGTCGCCGATGTCGTTATGGCCGAACTGTATCAACACGAAGTCGCCCGGTTGAAGGGCGTTGTAGACACGTTCCCAGCGGTTTTCTTCCAGATAAGTGCGTGTGCTCCGTCCGGCTTTGGCTTCGTTCGCCACGGTGATTTTGTCCGTGTCGAAGATGGTTCCCGCCTGACTGCCCCAACCCCACATGCCGTTCGGGTCTTTGTCCTCGTTCTTTACGGTGGAATCTCCCGTGATGAAGACCACGGGTTTGCCTTTCTCGCGTTTCACTTGCGCGGCGGGCGGTTCGAGGTTCGTCAGGCAAGCCTGCAAGGCTTTCAGCGCGGGGTGCGTGGAAGCGGCCAGTTCTTCGGCGGCCGAACGGGCGTTCAGGCGTGCGCCGAACGCACTGGTGTGGATGCGGTCCCGATAGAAGTGGTAATCCACCTTCCATGCCGAGAACCGGTCGTATTTCGAGGCCGATATTTCGTTCAGGTCTACGAAGGGTATGCCTTGCTCTTCGGCCACTTGCCGCGCCCAAAGTCCGAAAGTCCCGTCCACGCGTGCGATGTGTCCGGGGCGTTTCGTGTCCCATGCGTTGCGGGGCGTGAGCGAGAGCAGGATGGGGTGTGCGCCCAAAGCCTTGCATTCACGGACGAAACGGCGCAGGTATTCGCCGTAGCTGTAGACGGTTTCCTCCTCACCCGTCTCCTTGATGGTCACACAGAGCGAGTCCGTGGGGCTGATGCCGCGGATGGAAGCCCGTGCGCGGCCGCTGTCGAAAGGACCATTGTCGTTGTGCCCCAGTTCGATGATGACGTAGTCCCCCTTGCGGATGCCTTTCTTCACGTCAGGCCAAAGCTTGCGGTAGAACGTGCGGCTGCTCGTGCCGCCCAAGGCATGGTTTTCCACGGTCAGCTTGTCCGCGTCGAAATATTCGTGGGCGAAATACCCCCAGCCCCATTGGCCGTTGTCGCCGTTGCCTTTCGTGCCGGTGCGCATCGTGGAGTTGCCCACGAGGAAGAGCACGGGGTGGTTGCCTCTTTCGCGACGAACCGGGCACGGGCGTGCCGTGTTGGCTTTTCCAAGCTGTCGAGTGTGAGGTCCGTGACGTGGTTCACGTCCTCCATCGGGCGGAAGTCTTTGGGGTTTTGGGCGGTGGAACATAATCCGCATCCTATTAAAAGGGCGGAAAGCATACAGGTCTTCTTCATGTCAGTCAGTATTTCGATTGGTGTCGCAAAGATAATGTTTTGGACCGGATTCCAGCTCTTTCGATAGAGAAAACTCTTGTTCCGAGTGAATCGTCTTGCAAATTACGGTCTGAATGCCTTTGATGTGGAAGGATTGATTGTCGAACTGTTAGCTAACCATACAATAGGATAACGATTATGAATAATGTATTTGTATATTGCGAGATTGAAGGCACAACAGTGGCCGATGTGAGTCTCGAACTTTTAACCAAAGGCCGTAAATTAGCTAATCAGTTAGGCTGCCAGCTTGAGGCAATCGCTGCCGGCAACCGGCCTTGCAGGAATTGAAAAACAAGTATTACCCTTCGGAGTAGACAAACTTCACGTATTCGACGCTCCGGGCTTGTTCCCTTATACTTCCCT
>VOFE01001192.1_pt1 | contig 16001 bp, 26 predicted proteins | sample 5384071 | NCBI WGS metagenome assembly VOFE01 (sample SAMN12384724, study PRJNA508395) | human gut metagenome | isolation source: healthy gut D | host: Homo sapiens
CTGGATGCCCGGGATAGACTGGGGCACCAGCGGCTCCCGCTCCGGCGGCCACCAGCACCGCATAGGGCTCCAGCGCCGCCACGTCCTCTGGCGTAGCCTTGGTGTTCAGCCGCACGTCTACGCCCAGCCGGGCCATCTCATCCCGCTGGTACTGAACGTACCAGAGAATCTTATCCTTCTTCGGCGGTTCCGCCGCGTAGATCATGTCGCCGCCCAGCTCGGCCCGCTGTTCAAAAGAGGGTCACCTGGAAGTCCCGCAGGGCCAGGACCCGGGCCGCCTCCAGACCAGCGGCGCCGCCGCCGATCACGGCCACCTTTCGGCCCGCGCCGTCCCGGCGAAGGTCGCAGCGCTCCACCTCATTGCAGGCTTGGGCGTTGACGGCGCAGTGGATGCCCGTGCCGCCCATGAGGCCCTTCATGCAGTTGAGGCAGGAGATGCACTTGCGCACCGGCTCTCCCTTGCCCTCGATAGCCTTTCTGGCCCACTCCGGGTCGGCCAGGTGGGCACGGGCGGAGCCCACAAAGTCGCACACGCCGGTCTCCAGCAGTTCCTCGGCATAGGCCGGGTCCCGGATCAGGGCGGTGCAGACCACCGGGACCTGCACCACCTGACGGATACCGGCGGCCAGTTCCGCCTTCCAGCCCTGGTCAAAGCCGGCGGGCTCCCAGGCGGTGTTCATGGTCTCGTAGATACCGGCGCTCACGTCGATCAGGTCCACGCCGGCGGCCTCAAAAGAGCTTACAGTACTCCTTGGACAGCTCCAGGGTGATGCCCTCCTCCCGGGGCAGGCCGATATAATCCAGGTACTCACAGGCGCTGATCCGGATGGCGATGGGATAATCGGGGCCGCAGGCCTCCCGAATGCCCCGGATGATATCCAGGGCGAAGCGGGCCCGGTTTTCCAGATTGCCGCCGTAGGCGTCGGTGCGGTGATTGGTGTGGGGGGCTCAGGAACTGGTTGACCAGGTAGCCGTGGGCGCCGTGGATCATCACGCCGTCCACCCCGGCCTTCTGGCAGCGCACCGCACCATCCACGTACTTCTGGATCTCGTAGGCGATGTCCTCCAGGGACATCTCGTAGACCGGCTCATGGACGCACTGACACTCGATGGCACTGGGGGCCGGCATCTTCCGGTTGCCGTTGAACATGCTCATGCCCTGGCGGCCCGGGTGGTACAGCTCCACGAAGAAGGCACACTGATAGGGCCGCAGGGCCTCCATCAGCTTCTGATAGCCGGGAATCTGGGCGTCGTCGTCAATGCACAGGTTCCGGGGGTTGGCACGGCCCGTCACCGAGTCCACGGAGATGGCCTCGCTCATAATCAGGCCACGCCGCCTTTTGCCCGCTCGGCGTAAAGGCGATGTCTGCCTGGCTGACGGTGCCGTCCAGCTCGGACAGGGCGTTGCCGATGGACTCAAAGACGATCCGGTTTTTAATCTCCAGCGTCCCGATTTTACAGGGTGAACCAAGGATGTTTCCCATAATCACATCTTCCTTTCTTAATATTGATCCGCAGGGCCAGATTGGAACGTAGGTCCGCTTCTGCCAGCAGTACGGCCTATTATAAACTGACCTTTTCCCTTAGTTTAAAGGACATCCCACAAGGAAACAACGGTATCCCGCCCCACTTTTCCCGGAACGCCGTCTGATTTTACATTTTTAAAGGGCTTCCCTCCCCTCTTTCCGTCTATCTGCACACCACATCCCTCACATCCAATGCATCCTGCACATATCTCTGTTTCTCTTCCCGCCCGGCTGCCAGTTCCGGTGCCGTTTCCGCAAAAAACCGGCCAGACCCCACTTTGATCCGTCTGACCGGTTTCGTTCCGCTTATTCAGTTGCCGCCTGTTCCTGCTCCTCCACCAGCGGCGCTATGGTGGCATGCACGTGCTTTTGAATCAATCGCCGGACAGGCTGATGGGCAGATTCAGGTTCTTGGTCATGAACATGCCCTCCAGCAGCAGGAAGAGGGCGTCGGCATAGAAGCTCGGGTTCTCGCCGGTAAGATGGCGGGCAGTAATCTGCTGGTCGCACTTCTCCCAGAAGAAGTCATAGAGCCGCCGCTTCATGTCTACCAGATTGTCGATGGTGTCCTGAAACTCCTCCTTGTCGCTGGCAAAGGCAATGGCCTTGTACTCAAAATCCACATACTTGTTGTCCCGGATAATCAGGTGGAAGATGTCCACCAGGCACGTCTCCAGCGGCATGGTCTGGGGCAGCTGGCGAGCATAGACCCCCATATCGGCGTGGGCGATCACGTAGTCCACCGTGGCCCGGTACAGGGCTTTTTGTCGGAAAAATGCCAGTAAATGGTGCCTCTGGACACGCCAACCTGCTTGGCCACCCGCTCAATGGTGGTCAGTCATACCCTCTGTTGGCAAAAGCACTCAAACGATCCGCGCAGAATCTGATCCTTGGTAATCTGGGTATCTTCTTTTGTCTTTCTCATGTATGATGACTCCAAAAATCTTCATTTTTCACTCGTTGTCCACAGGGTCTAGACAATCCCCCCGAAAAACAGCATTTTGTTAAAGATTTAACTTATTTAGTTTACCAGCTTTTTAAAACAATGTCAAGTAATTCCTTTCGGCCTTTTTTCGATTCGCAACAACACTCGAGACAAAAGACCACCCACTCTGCCTGTTACAGAATGACGTGGTCTTCTGGTTTTGATTCTTCTACCGCTCCGCGGGACATGCCCAGGCGTTCTGCCGGAGAACAGCGGCCCGCGAAGTGCCGGGCCAGCCCCTGGCGTTTTCGGGGTGGTCGATGGGCAGGGCGGCAAAGAGCCGCCGGGCGGCGGTACCGGAACAGGCAAAGCCATCCGCCCTGTGGAGTTCCTCGGTGATCTGGCCCGGTGCATCACCAGCACCCGGTCGCTGACCCGCTTCACCCCCTGGATGTCGTGGGAGATGAAGAGCATGGGCAGGCCGGTCTCCCGGTTGAGCTGCCGCAGCAGCTCAGCAGCCAGTACTGGGTGAGCACGTCAGGCTGGAGGTGATCTCGTCGCAGATCAGCACCTCAGGGTCTACCCAGCAGGGCCCGGGCGATATTCACCCGCTGCCGCTGGCCGCCGCTGAGCTGGATGGGGCGCTTTTGCGGCACCGTCGCTCCAGCGGCAGCCGGTCAGCATGGCCCCGATCTCCCGTTCGCTCGGGCCTGGTCCCAGTCGGTTATAGCGCACCGCCTCCCGGAGGTGGCCCCCACAGTCATGGTGGGGTCAGGGAGGTGGTGTCCTGCAAAATCAACTGGCAGGCCCAGTGGAACTGCCGCCGCGCCCGGCAGCCCGCCCTGGTGGGCGTCCCGGCCCCGGAACAGCACCTGGCCGGAGGTGGGCCGCTCGTAGCAGCACAGCAGCCGCGCCAGGGTACTCTTGCCGCAGCCGCTCTCCCACCAGGCCCAGAATCTCCCCGGGCCGCAGCTCCAACGTCACGTCCCGGGCACCTGCTCCGGCGGTAGGATTTACACAGCTGTTCGCACCGCAGCATCATGTCTCTTCCTCCTTTTTTCCTCTTCTGCGCTTTTTACGCTGGCCGCCAGGAGGGCTTTTGTATATGCCTCCCGGGGTGGTCAAAGATGCGGAACACGTCGCCGGACTCTATCACGGCGCCCTGGCGCAGGACCACCACCTGGTCCGCCAGCTCCGCCACCACGCCAAAATCGTGGGTCACCACCAGGATGGTGATCCCCAGCTCATGGTTGATGGCCCGAAATTCCGCATAATCTCCTTTTGCACGGTCACGTCGAGGGCGGTGGTCGGCTCGTCGGCCAGAATCAGGGACGGCGCCGTAGATGGCGCAGGCGATCATCAGCCGCTGGAGCATCCCGCCGGAAGCTCAAGGGGTACTTCTTCAATAGGACCTCGGGCGGGCCAGCCGCAGCCGCCCATCACCTCCCAATGCCCCGCTCAAACGCCTTCCGCTCCACCTTCCGATTCCCTCTGGCCATCTGGTACAGCTGCTTCCCACCCGGATGGAGGGTTAAAAAGGGTGATGGGGTCTGGAGATGGAGAACATCCCTGGCTGAAAGGTCACCCGGCTCTCCAGGCCAGCTCCACCCCCTCGGGCAGCAGGCCCAGGGGGCGGCCATGGTGAGCTCTTACCGCTGCCGCTCTCGCCCACCAGGCAGGTGATCTTCCCTGCCGGGACGGAAAAAATGCACGTTGTGGGCAGCTCCACCCCATCGATGGACAGGTCAGCCCTCCGCCGTCAAAATCGCCCCGTTCACGGCTCATCTTTTTACAGCCACGAAGGCCATCCGCTTGTGGGGATTCAGCAGCCGGTAGCCCAGGGGCATGGCAGCCTTCTCCGTCGGTCCACCCGGGTCATGGGCAGCACCTCCACCGAGGCAAACCCCGCCTCCCGCAGCATCTGGGCCAGCCGCCTGGCGTTGCGGCTCTGGAGCGTATGGGGAGAGATGCCTTCAATTCCTCGCCGTAGTCCCCTGATGGGAGAAGGCGTTGCGCCGCTCCTGAAGGCTCAGCAGACACCAGTAGAAAAACACGCTGATCCGGTCGGGCAGCCGGTTGTAGTGCCAGTTGCCCTCCAGCACAATCAGCTTCCCGCCGGGCTTGAGCACCCGCTTCCACTCGGCGATGGCCTGCTTCCGGGTGGGGCAGGGTCAGACCAGGTGCCGGTTGATCACCACGTCGTAGCTGCCGCTGGCTTCTCCGGTGTCCTCGGCGTCCCCACGGCGAAGGTCGTTGTCAACCCGCCGCCTCCGCCTTGTGCCGGGCCACGGCCAGCATGTTTTCCGATAGATCGGGCCCTTGCACTGATGCCCCAGCCGGGCCAGCAGCAGCGTGATAATTCCGGTGCCCGCGCCCCCGTCCAGCACCTGGCGGGGGTCTCCCCTGCTCCACCAGCTGGTCCAGCAGGCGCAGCCACTCCGGAGTTTCGGCCTCGCTTTTGATGCCGTGGGCGTAGCAGTCGTCATAGGTCTCGAGGCCCGGTCCCAGTTCCCGGCAATTTCTTCCTTAATATGCTTGTCGTCCAACATACGGTTTTCTTCCTCACAATACAGATTGTTGTTTCAGATACTCCCCGGTGAAGTTGACGCACAGGGAGCTGACGATGATGAAAATCCCGGGAACAGCACCACCCACCACCGCCCGGCCAAAATATAGCTCTGGGCGTTGTTGATCATGTTGCCCCAGGAGGGGACGTCGATGGGAATCCCCACCCCTAGGTAGCTCAGGGCGGTCTCGGTGACGATGGCGCTGGCAAAGGTGAAGGTGGCGATGACGATGAGGCTGGACAGGCTGTTCCGGGGCCATGTGGTGGAACAGGATCACCCGTCTGGGGATGTTCAGCCCCTGGGCCAGCAGGACGAAGTTGGTCTTTTCAGCTCCAGGAACCGGCCCCGGATCACCCGGGCCGTGGTCATCCAGCTGGTGAGGCTCATGATGATGATCAGTCCCAGAATCTGGTTGGGGAATACCATCTGGAAGGCCAGCACAATGATGGTGGAGGGATGCTGTACACCACGTCCACTGCCCGCATCATCACGTTGTCCACCCGGCCCCCTACGTAGCCGCTGACGCCCCCGTAGACCAGGCCGATGAGGAGGGCCGCCGCGGTGGTCACCGCCGCCACCCCCAGGGACACCATCCCGCCGTAGAGGACCCGGGCGAACACGTCCCGGCCCAGGCTGTCGGTGCCGAACCAGTGGGCGGCGCCGGGGGCCTGGAGCACCAGCCCAGGTCCACCTCGGTGGGGCCGTACACGGTAAAGAGGGGGAGAGCAGGCACAGGGCCGCGATCCCCAGAAAGAGCAGCACCCAAAACCGGTTGCTGTGTGGTTTCCGCCGCTTCATCCCGTCACCGACTTTCTCAGCTTGGGGTTCAGGGCCAGGTCGATCAGGTCCACCGCCAGCATGGACAGGATCACCACCAGGCCGGTGATGATAATCCCCCATCAACACCGGATAGTCCTTGGTGGGGATGGCCCCACGATCATATTCCCCAGCCCCGGGTAGGCGAACACGGTCTCCACCACCACGAAGCCGGAGAAGAAGGAGGGCACATGGGTGCCGGCGGCGTAGTTGACAAAGGGACCAGGGCGTTTTTCATAGCCCCCAGTAGATACGGCCCAGGGGAGACCCGGTTGGCCGGGCCACGGTGACGTAGTAGCTGCCCAGCTCCTCCTTCATCCCCTCCTGGATGAACCGGGAGAAGGAGCCCACGTGGCTCAGGACGATGGTGATCACCGGCAGCACCAGGTGGCGCAGCCGGTCCCCCACCCCCCCGGGTAAACAGCGAGGAGGTCCCCGACGGGAAAAAATCCCAGCTGGACGGAGAATAGGAAGATCAGCCCGATGGCCACCAGGACGCTGGGGACCCCGTTGGCCACGATGCTGGCCACGGTGATCCCCGGTCCAGGCAGGACCCCGGGTGAATCCCCGCCCACAGCCCCCAGGGCCAGGGCGAGAACCACGGCGAGGAAGAAGGACAGGGAAGAGCACCAGGGTGTTGGGCAGGCGCTGGGCCAGAATGGCGTTGACGCGCTCTCGCCGCTGGCGTAGGGTAACCCAGCCGCCCGGCGTACCTCCGGAGGCCAGTTGCCGTAGCGGATGAGCACCGGCTGGTCAGCCCCAGATTTTCATTGATGCGCTCCCGCTCGCCGGGTGAGCCGGTCCATCTGGCCGCCGTAGATGGCGGCGACCGGGTCCCCCCCTGGCGCCGCGTTGATCAGGGCGAAGGCGAAGCCGCTCATGAGCAACAGGACGAGAACGCTCTGTAGGATTCGTTTTACAATGTATTTGCCCATGGTCGGTTGTTAATTCAGCTCCACGTCTCGATGTTCCAGAAGATGCCCGCGCCGTGGTGGCCCAGGGTTTTTTGGGTGTTGATGCCGGACACCCGGCTGTTGGCCCCGTAAGAGGGCGGTCAGGTAGCAGATAAAGTCGTAGGCCGGGTCCTCCGCCAGGGCTTTCTGGAAGGTCTTGTAGGCATCGTACCGTTCTTTCTTGTCCGCAGTCACCCGGGCGGGTCAGGGTTTCGTCTACGGTCTGGTTGCTGTAGGCGCCGTAGTTCACCGAGCCGTTGGTGGTGAAGAGCCGGTAGGTGTCGTTGTCCGCGTCAAAGGGGCTGCCCCAGCCCAGGACAAAGGCGTCACACTGGGCGATGTCGATGGCGCTCCAGTCCCAGGCATCCACCTTGCAGTCAATCCCCAACTGCTTCCACTCCTCCACCAGGTAGGTGGCGATGTTGACCCGCACCTCGTCGGTCACCGGGGCGGTCAGGGTAAAAGCTCAGCTTCTTTCCGTCCCTGTCCCGGATGCCGTCGCCGTCGCTGTCGGTCCAGCCCGCCTCGTCCAGCAGGGCCGCGGCCCGTTCCGGGTCGTAGTCGTACCGCTCCACGTCATCCGTCCGGAATTCGTTCCGCTGGAGGGGGTATAGGCGGCATCGCCGTAGCCGTGAACGATGAGTCCACCACCGCCTGCCGGTTGGTGTCGTAGCACAGGGCCTGCCGGACCTTTTTGTCGGCAAAGACATCGGTGGCCGCAAAGTTGAACATCACGCATCGGTAGTCGGCAGTGGTGATCTCATAGACGGCGGTGTCCGCGCCCCTTTTTTCAGCTCCTCCACCTCCGGCTGGGCTCCACGTAGGCCAGGTCCACCTCGCCAGTGGAAAGCTGGAGGGCCCGGACGTTGTAGTCGGGCAGGTAGGTGAAGACGATGTTCTTGATCTTGGCCTTGTGGCCATAGTAGTCGTCAAACCGGGTCAGTACCAGCTTGGAGTCGGCCTCATAGCTGACGAACCGGTAGGGGCCGCAGCCCACGGGTTCTGGTTGAAGGCGGCGGTGTTGATATCCTCCCCCTCCTTGAAGCAGTGGGCGGGGACGATACCGATGGTCAGCTTATCCAGCAGGGCCGGGAAGGGCTCCTTCAGGGTGATCTTCAGGGTGGCGCCGTCCACCTTCTCCACTTTGTCCACCAGGCTGAAGTCCTCCCGCAGGGCGGAGTTGGTTTGATCCTCCATCACGGTCTTGATGGTAAAGATCACGTCCTCCACCGTCAGGTCGGTGCCGTCGTGGAACTTCACGCCGTCCCGGAGAGTGAAGGTGTACTCCAGCAGGTCGTCGCTGACCTGATAGTCCGTGGCCAGGTCGCACTGGGGGTTGCAGTCCTCGTCCGTCCGCATCAGGCCCCGGTACAGCATGGGGCCGCAGTCCTGGGAGTCCAGCATGGGGTTCAGGGTGTCGTCCATAAACTCCGCCCCGTAGATCAGGGTGTCGCTCTTGTCCATGCCTCTGCCGCAGCAGGAGCGGAAGCGGCGCCGGAACCGGCTGGCAGACGGTGCGCCGCCGCAGCCCGTCAGCAGGCCCAGGGTCATCGCGCCGCTCAGCAGGGCGGCAGCCGTTCTTTCCACATCATCGTTCCATTCTCCTTGTCTCTTGGGATCTCTGCTCCGGCCGGTACAGATTCGTGATACTAGCATAGTACCGCAGTGAAGCGCCCGGCGGAAGCCCCGGGGGATATTTTTTCGATTTCCTCCCTTTTCCCTCCTTCCGCTCCCCCGTTTCGTCTAAAAAAGGAAGATTGGTATTTTCTTAAAAATTCCTTTAGGCCGTTGCACTTTTCCCGTTTTATAGTATACTGTTAAAGATCATTACCGTATCTTTTTTTCGGTACGCAGGAGGATACCATGTCTGACTACAACAGAAATAACAACAACAACTCCTTCGACCCGTCCTGGCTGTTTATTATCATCGCCTTCGCAGTGTTCTGGCCGGTGGGCGTGGGGCTGCTGATCTATAAGCTCTCCCAGTCCGACAAGGTTCGGGAGGCCAAGCAGGACTGGCTCAGCTCCCTGGACGAGATGGCCCAGCGCCACCCCGGACAGCAGGCCTACCGCCCGCCGGAGCAGGCCCAGGCCGCCGCGTCTAAAACGCCGCCCCGCCAGGCTCAGCAGACCCGCCGTGCCTCCTCCACCACCCGGTCCGGCGCCGCTAAGGGGCGCCGCCATACCGCCGCTCCCCCCTCCCGGATTGCCAGCGGCACCTGGCAGACGGTTCTGGGGGCCATCCTCGCCATCCTTTTTCGGCATCGGCGCCTGCCAGTCCTTCTTCACCTGGATGCCCGGCGACCTGTGGTTTGCCATCCGGGAGGCCGTCGTCCCCTTCATCTGCACCGGCGTGGGCTGCGGTCTCTTTGCCTGGGGCCGGATCAAGCACCGCCAGGCCCGCCGCCTGCGCAAGTTCCTGACCATGGTGGGCAATCAGAAGACCATCGACATCCGCGCCCTGGCCGCCGCCTTTCCCACCAGCTACTCCCGGGCCTGCGACGACATTCAGGACCTGATCGACGGCGGCTACCTGGGGAAAAACGCCTACATTAATATGGCCACCGGCCAGCTCATCCTGGACAGCGACGGCTTCCAGGCTCCGCCCAGGCCCGCGCCCGAGAAAAAAGCCGCAGTGGACCCGGACCAGCAGCTGCTGGCGGAGATCCGCCGGGCCAACGACGCCATCCCCGGCGCCGAGATGAGCCGGAAAATCGACCGCATCGAGGAGTGTACCCAGCACATCCTGGAGCACCTGGAGAAGCACCCGGAAAGTCCGCCGAGCTCCACACCTTCCTGGATTACTACCTGCCCACCACCCTGAAGCTGCTGGGTACCTACGCCGAGCTGGACCAGCAGGGCATCCAGGGGGAGAACGTCACCGCCACCAAGGCCCGGATCGAGTCCATTATGGACAGCGTGGTGGAGGGGTTCGAGGCCCAGCTGGACAAGCTCTTTGAGGGGGACATGATCGACATCTCCGCCGACATCGCCGTGAACCAACGACGGCGTAACCATCGCCAAGGAAATTGAACTGGATGACGCTTTTTGAGAACATGGGCGCTCAGCTGGTCAAGGAGGTCGCTACCAAGACCAACGACGTGGTCCGGCGACGGTACCACTACCGCTACTTTGCTTGCCCAGGCCCCTGATCCGGGAAGGCATGAAGAACGTAACCGCCGGAGCGAATCCGATGGTTTTGAAAAATGGCATCCAGAAGGCTGTCGATACCGCTGTAGAGGCGATCGGCAAGAATTCCAAGAAGGTTGACGGCACTCATGATATCGCCAGAGTTGCCTCCGTGTCCGCCGGCAACGAGTTCATCGGCAATCTGATTGCCGAGGCGATGGAAAAGGTCGGCTCTGACGGCGTGATCACCGTGGAAGAGTCTAAGACCGCCGAAACCTATTCCGAGGTCGTGGAAGGCATGATGTTCGACCGCGGCTACATCACTCCCTATATGTGCACCGATACCGACAAGATGGAGGCTGTTTTGGATGACGCCTACATTTTGATCACGGATAAAAAGATTTCCAATATTCAGGAAATCCTGCCCTTGCTGGAGCAGATTGTGCAGTCCGGCAAGAAGCTTCTGATTGTTGCCGAGGACGTAGAGGGCGAGGCCTTGTCTACCCTGATCGTCAATAAGCTCCGCGGCACCTTCACGGTAGTAGCCGTCAAGGCTCCTGGCTTCGGCGACAGAAGAAAGGAAATGCTCCAAGATATCGCTATTCTCACCGGCGGCCAGGTAATCTCTGAAGAGGTCGGCCTGGAGCTGAAGGAAGCCACTATGGCTCAGCTGGGCCACGCCCGTCAGGTTAAGGTCGACAAGGAGAACACCATTATTGTCGGCGGTGACGGAGACAGCGACGCGATTAAGGGCAGAGTTGGACAAATCCGTTCTCAGATTCTCCAATCCCATCGTATACGCACCTATCATTGAGTTTCTATGGAGAGGGCGTGATGTTATGGCTGTATGAAATGCTTGCAACGTACATCCCTTTGAGAAGATGCCACCACTGGTGATATTCCCTTCTCTTGGGTCCCTGTCGAAGATCTGTACACGAATGCAGTGAATGCGATCTACACAGTAAAACTGAAAAGGAGAACCAGTACTTGGGGTGTCTCTCTTTCTAATAACGCTACCAGTTCCTAAATGCTCCTGTGTCTACCTGCATTTCACGAAAAGGAGTTTATCTATGATAAGAAAAGTGTCAATCGCTCTGGTTGCCGCCGTTGCTCCACTGGTATTGGCCGTGGCGATCGGTGAGATCACCATTCAGGTGAAGCAACGCATCACCGACTGGTTATATGGCGGGCTTTCCCCATAGTCCTCTGGCACCTGGCATGGGGATTCTGGCCGCGCTCCTCTTCTACCTGGTTGCCGCAGTCCTGCCCAAGTACGGCGGGGTTCCCCCATCTGGGGCGCTGGAATCGGCGGTGTGCTGGTCCTGGCCCAGTCCCTGGTCTATCTGGCGCCGGAAGTGTTCTGGAACATCATTCCACTCCACTTCCACCTAGAAACTCCCGCCTTTTCTGCCTGTGGACTATTTTTGACTGGAAACATCATCTGCATCATCCGAACCCTGCGGCGGAACCGAGTTCAAGCGGAATCCTGACCCCTGTCCCAATAAACGAACCGCCCCAGCCAAGGCGCGGTGGTCATAAAACAGTTATTCGGCACAGCGTTTTGGTTCGCTGTGCCGAATGTTGTATTTTTAGGGAGCTCATAATAAAATAGGAACAGTTCAACAAATCGAAATTTAGTGGCGAGTCGCCGCTGACAATGCGTGCGGCAGCTGGGCAATGCCCGTTACACCATTGGTGCCGCTCGGCAGCGTTATGGCTTAGAAAAATCAAAATTTTGGTGAGAAGGTTGCTTTATGGATTTTTTGTTTATAGCAGTACCTTTTATAATTGCTATCATTGTAATCACTATCGTGGCAAAACGAATTGCATCACACAACTTCAAATGCAAGCACTGTAACAAGGAGTTTTGTATCAATTGGTATAAAGTAATCTTTACGGAACACAGTAGTGATGAATATCGGTTGGTATGCCCTTTTGCAATACAAAAGATTGGTGTACGGAGCAACCGAAACACAAATAACCAGTGTCCAATTTATCGAATAGATTAAGGGCACTTCTATACACCTTTCAGTGTATCGATGTGCGGTTTTGCGCCGCGCCAAAGCCTCCCTCTGATGAGGGAGGTGGCAAAAATCTTTGATTTTTGACGGAGGAGAGACTATGAAGGAGTACAACAAATCAAATATCCTCTTGCAAAAGCCTTGCGGAAAAATATGACACCTTGGGATCGAAAACTGTGGTATGACTTTTTAAGAGCTTACCCAGTGCGTTTTCAACGGCAAAAGCCATCGGCAACTTCATTGTAGACTTCTATTGTGCAAAAGCCGGACTGGTCATTGAACTTGACGGCGGCGGACATTACACACCGACCAAGCAGAAAAAGACCTGCTGCGCACCAAAGAATTGGAAACCATGAAGCTAAGGGTAATGAGAATCTGCAATTTGGATATTGACCGCAATTTCAGAGGCGTATGTGAATATGTCGATAACGTCGTGCAGTATTCTCTCCCTCAGTCAGCTTCGCTGACAGCTCCCTCATCAGAGGGAGCCTTCGAACCTTGATGCAAATAACAAACCCTCCCTATGGTCGAAACCATAGGGAGGGCTAACTGTTTTACGAACACCCGCCTAATGGGCTGGGGTGGTTTTGCGCTGTCCGGTAGGTTTTCCGCCCATCCGTGCTACAATGGAAAAAACAACCGCCTACATTCTGCACTGCACAGAGAGGAGCTTTCGCTTATGTCAATTCTGGAACTGGTTGTCAACTCCCGCGCCGGGAAGCGCACCCTGCCCGACTGCTGCAACGAGGAGACCTTCGCCGCCGTCCGGGCCTTCCACCGGACCCTGCCGGGCTACGCACCCACACCGCTGGTCCCTCTGCCCGCCCTGGCGCAGACCCTGGGCGTCAAGGGCATCTACCTGAAGGACGAATCGAAACGCTTTGGCCTCAACGCCTTCAAGGCCCTGGGGGCCTCCTACGCCATCCACAAGCTCTTCGGGGACCATCCCCAGGGCCGCCCCCTCACCGTCACCGCCACCGATGGCAACCACGGCAAGGGCATGGCCTGGTCCACCCACCTGCTGGGGGCCACGCAGTGGTGTTCATGCCCGCCGGGACGGTGGACAGCCGGGTGGAGGCCATCCGGGCCATCGGGGACACCGAGGTCACGGTCACCCGTGAGAACTACGACGGCACCGTGGCCATCGCCGCCGCCTACGCCCGGGCCCATGGGGGCCACCTGGTCCAGGACACCGCCGTCCCGGGCTTCGAGGAGGCCCCACGGGACATCGTCCTGGGCTACAGCACCATGGCCGCCGAGGCCCTGGAGCAGATGGCGGCCCTGGGGGCCGGGAGCCCACCCACACCTTCCTCCAGTCCGGCGTGGGCTCTATGGCCGCGGGTGTGGCCGCCTATCTGGCGAAAACCTGTAAAACGCCCCCGGCCATGGCAGTCGTCGAGGCCTGGGAATCCGCCTGCGCCCTGGAGTCCATCCGGCAGAACCGGCTGGTCACCATCGGCGGCCACACCCAGACCTCTATGGCCGGGCTCAACTGCGGCACTCCCAACCCTCAGATCATGCCGGTGCTCCGGGAGTGGGCGGAATACTATCTCCGCTGCCAGGATGAAGTCACCTTCCGTGCCATGTGCCGTCTGGCCCACCCCGGCCCCGGGGAAACCGCCGTGGTGTCCGGAGAGTCCGGCGCGGCGGGACTGGGCTGCCTGATGGCCCTTACCGAGCGGCGGATCTGGCAGAGGCCCGGGCCGCCATGGGGCTGGACGAAACCTCCGTGGTGCTGCTGTTCAGCACGGAAGGGGATACCGACCCCGGTCACTACCGGGAGGTACTGGCCCAGGGCTACTGAGGCTGTAAAATCAGCTTTACCGCCCCGTACATCCCCGCGTCGTTCCCCAGAGCGGCCAGGGCGAAGGGGTCTCCGCTGCCCCGTGGAACACGCTCTTCCGGTACTGGTCCCGGACCGGCCCCAGCAGCACCTCCCCGGCCCGGGCCACGCCGCCGCCCAGGAGAATCACCTCCGGGTCCACCGCGCAGGCCACATAGCTCAGGGCCAGCCCCAGCCACCGGCCCGCCTCCTCCGCCGCCAGTCGGGCAATGGCGTCTCCCGCCCTGGCGGCGTCCAGCACAGCCTTGGCTGTGGGGTCCCCGGTCCAGCCCCGCCGCCGGGCCAGGCGCACAATGCCGGTGGCCGAGGCGTACTGCTCCAGACAGCCCGCCTTGCCGCAGCGGCAGGGCTCCCCCTCGCCGGGGTTCACCTGGATGTGTCCGATCTCCCCGCCGGAGCCGTGGGCGCCGGTGAGTATCACTCCGTTCACTACGATGCCGGCCCCCACGCCGGTGCCCAGGGTCACCAGAAGCAGGCTGCGGGCACCTGTTCCGGCGCCCTGCCAGACCTCCCCAGAGCGGCGGCATTGGCGTCGTTGGCCGCCCGCACCGGCAGGCCGTCCAGAAGCCGGGACAGCTCCCGCTCCACCGGCGTCACCCCCAGCCCAGGTTGACACAGCCGTTGACGATGCCCTCCGGTCCCACCGGGCCGGGGACGCCTACGCCCACTCCCTCCAGCCGGTCCATAGAAACCGGGCCTTTCCTCAGCCACCGGGCCAGATCGGGCAGAATCTCCGCCCCGCCCCCTCGGTCCGGGTGGGCAGGGTCCAGCGGTCCAGCAGTCTGCCCTCCCGGGAGAACAGCCCTGCCTTGATGGTCGTGCCGCCGATGTCCACACCGTAGGCATAGGGGTTTCATGGTACGCACCCCTTTCGCTTTTGATTGTCTGCATTATACCACATACCACCATGGGACAAAGGGGGAAATTTTTCTTCATTTGTCCCCTTTTGCTGTCCCCTTTTGTGTGCTACAATGAATGATTGAAGGATACTTCTTGACTACCTAAGATTTGAGAAGAGGAATGAGGAGTTTGTTATGACCAAACAAGAAAAGCGGCAGTTGCAGCTGACCGCCTGCGACGTGCGCAAGTCCATTCTGACCGCCACCCACAGCGCCAAATCCGGCCATCCCGGCGGCAGTCTCTCTACTGACCTGTTCACCTATCTCTACTTCAAAGAGCTGCGGATCGACCCCGCCAACCCCCGCTGGGCGGATCGGGACCGGTTTGTCCTGTCCAAGGGCCACACGGCCCCCGGCCTCTACGCGGCGCTGGCCCTCCGTGGCTTCTTCCCGTAGAGGACCTGACCACCCTGCGCCACATTGACAGCTACCTGCAGGGGCACCCCAACATGAACACCGTCCCCGGCATCGACATGTCCACCGGCTCCCTGGGCCAGGGTATGTCCACCGCCGTGGGCATGGCCAAGGGCGCCAAGCACCTGGGCAAGGACGTGAACGTCTACTGCCTGCTGGGCGACGGCGAAATCGAGGAAGGCCAGGTCTGGGAGGCCAGTCTCTTTGCCCACCACTACAAGCTGGACAACCTGTGCGCCATCGTAGACGGGAACGGGCTCCAGATCGAGGGCCCCACCGAGGAGGTCATGGGCACCGCCCCGGTGGATGAGAAATTCGCCGCCTTCGGCTTCAACGTCGTCACCATCGACGGCCACGACTACGACCAGATCGAAGCCGCCTTCGCCCGGTTCCACGCCAATGCCGGCTCCGGCAAGCCCACGGTGATCCTGATGCACACCGTCAAGGGCAAGGGAGTCAGCTACATGGAAAAACCAGGCCGGCTGGCACGGCAAGGCCCCAACGACGGGGAATACGCCCAGGGAATCCAGGAGCTGGACGCCCTGCGGGCAGAATTGGAGGCGAACTGAGATGGCTGACGTAAAGAAAATCGCAACAGAGAGCTACGGCAACGCCCTGAAGGAATTGGGGGCCGTGGCGGAGAACCTGGTGGTCCTGGACGCCAGACCTGGCCGGTGCCACCAAAACCGGCACCTTCCAGAAGGCATATCCCGACCGGTTCTTTGACTGCGGCATCGCCGAGTCCAATATGATGGGCGTGGCCGCGGGCCTTTCCACCATGGGACTGGTCCCCTTCGCCTCCACCTTCGCGATGTTCGCCGCGGGCCGCGCCTTTGAGCAGGTGCGCAACACCCTGGGCTACCCCCACCTCAACGTCAAGATCGGCGCCACCCACGCCGGCATCACCG
>VOFE01001264.1_pt1 | contig 16001 bp, 23 predicted proteins | sample 5384071 | NCBI WGS metagenome assembly VOFE01 (sample SAMN12384724, study PRJNA508395) | human gut metagenome | isolation source: healthy gut D | host: Homo sapiens
CGGCGAGGACAAACCGTATGTTTCGGCCATTCGCGACATCATCCGCGATTCCGGTTTCGACAAAGTAACTTTATTCCAATGTGACTGGAGTTCCAACTTACCAAAACGGACTGGACGATTTGGTATGGACCATGAACTTCGGTACCGGCGCCAATATCGAAAACGAATTCAAGAAGTTGGGCGAGTTGCGTCCCGAATCTCCCCAAATGTGTTCCGAGTTCTGGAGCGGATGGTTCGACAAATGGGGCGGGCGTCATGAAACGCGCGGCAGCAAGGAAATGGTCGGCGGACTGAAGGAAATGTTGGACAAAGGCATTTCTTTCTCGCTCTACATGACGCACGGAGCTACCAGTTGGGGACACTGGGCCGGTGCCAACAGTCCCGGATTCTCGCCCGACGTGACTTCGTACGATTACGATGCTCCTATCAACGAGGCCGGACAAGTCACTCCTAAATACATGGAATTGCGCGAGATGCTGGCCGGATATAGCGACAAAAGTTACCCTCCATCCCCAAAGAATTCCCTGTAATCAATGTTCCCAAAAATACAGTTTACGGAAGTGGCTCCCTTGTTTGAGAACCTCCCCTCCCCTCCTCATGCGTCGATGGACATTCAGACGATGGAAGCGCTCAACCAAGGATGGGGTTCCATTCTTTACCGTACCAAAACGGCAGTGCCTACCCAAAGTGTGCTGACCATAACGGATGCGCACGACTTCGCGCAAGTCTTTATCAACGGGAAACTGATCGGTTCCATCGACCGTCGCAACCACGAAAAGACCATGTTGCTGCCGGCCATGAAGGAAGGAGACCAATTGGATATCCTTGTGGAAGCCATGGGACGAATCAACTTCGGCCGTGCCATTAAGGACTTCAAGGGCATCACGGAGAAAGTGGAATTGAGCTACACCATGAATACCGGCAGCCAGGTGACCGTCAACCTGAAGAACTGGCAGATTTACACCCTCAGCGACAGCTACCAGGTGCAGAAGAACATGAAATATGTTCCGCTGAAAGACCAGAAAGTACCGGGATGCTACCGTGCGACTTTCAACCTGAAAAAAGACCGGCGACACGTTCCTGAATTTGGAAACATGGGGCAAAGGACAAGTGTACGTAAACGGACACGCCATCGGACGCTTTTGGAAAATCGGTCCGCAACAGACGCTTTACATGCCCGGATGCTGGTTGAAGAAAGGCGAGAACGAGATTATCGTACAAGACATTGTAGGTCCGCAGGAAACCGTGGTCGAAGGTCTGTCAAACCTATCATCGACAAACTGAACGTCGATGCGCCGAACACGCACCGCAAGGAAGGACAAACTCTGAATTTGGCCGGCGAAACGCCTTTGCAAGGCCGGTGAGTTTGCCCCGGGCAACGGTTGGCAGGAAGTCCGGTTCGACCAGCCCGTAACGGGACGTTACGTGTGCATCGAAGCCTTGAATTCCCATAACAACCGCGAATATGCTTGTATCGCAGAATGGTATATGCTCAATGACAAAGGCCAACGCATCAGCCGCGAGCCATGGACAGTGGCATACGCCGACGACGAGGACATCTCTTCGGGCAACAAAACAGCCGATAAGATTTTCGACCTTCAGGAGTCTACGTATTGGAGTACCAATAAAGACGTGAAGTTCCCCCATTACATCGTATTGGATTTGGGCGCAGAGCAGACATTAGGCGGTTTCCAATATCTTCCCCGCGTGGAACAGGGGCACCCGAAAGTATCAAAGGTTACACAATCTATGTAAAAGAGCCAGCCTTTCAAATTCTAAACCGTTAGTCTGGCATTTATCAGAAAATGGCATGCTTCTTTTGAGAGGCATGCCACTTTTTTTGTATTTAGTTTGGATATGTCGTCTAAAGACGTACCTTTGCATCGCTTTTGAGAAATCACATTCTCTCAAGTCTCGGGGTGTAGCGCAGTCCGGTTAGCGCACCTGCTTTGGGAGCAGGGGGTCGTGGGTTCGAATCCCGCTACCCCCGACCATCAGAAAAGGCACTGTAAAACAAGCTTTCAGCGAGTTGACAGTGCCTTTATTTTTATTCAGCCAACAAATGACCGTCATGAATAAGTCATACCACAAAGAGATACTGCACATCGCTCTCCGTCCATCCTTTCCAATATCACCGTTCCCCTGCTCGGGCTGATAGACCTGACCATTGCGGGACATCTCGGTGCCGCTTCGTATATCGGTGCCATAGCCATCGGCGGTACGATATTCAATATGATCTATTGGATTTTGCATTCCTGCGGATGGGAACCAGCGGGATGACTTCACAAAGCCTACGGTGCCGACAATAAACAAGAAATCCAACTGTTGCTTTATCGTTCTTGGCTACTTCACGGGCATAGCCATCCTCATACTCCTCCTGCAAGGCCCGTTACTTCATCTGGCCCTGTCCGTCATGTCGCCCACGAAAGCTGTGGCGGATTTTGCTTCGGTATATTTTAGAATCTGCGTATGGGCGCCCGGCCGTGCTTGGGCTTTACAGTCTGACCGGATGGTTCATCGGATTGCAAAATGCAAAATACCCGCTCTACGTGGCCATCGTCCAAAACCTCGTCAACATAGCGGCCAGCCTGTTTTTCGTCTTCGTATGGCACATGGACGTGGCCGGGTGGCTTTGGGAACGGTCATCGCCCAATATTGCGGACTGACGCTTTCCCTATATTATTGCCACCGTATGCACCGTAGGCTCGGCCTTCCTTATACATTCGTCCCCTCTTCCGTATTCCGGAAAACGCCATTAGCCGTTTCTTCAGTGTCAACCGCGACATTTTCCTGCGCACCCCTTTGCCTCGTGTGCGTCACTCTCTATTTCACCTCCGCCGGTTCCCGTCAAGGGAATATATCTTAGCGGCCAATGCCTTGCTGATGCAATACTTCACCCTCTATTCCTATTTCATGGACGGTTTCGCCTTTGCCGGAGAAGCCCTCTCGGGCAAATGTGCCGGTGCGGGAGATTATCAGGCCCTGAAAAAGTCATCCGTAACCTGTTTCTTTGGGGAAGCGGCGTGGCACTGACCTTCACCTTATTCTATATGGCCGGCGGAAAGGCTCTCATGAACCTGCTCACCGACGAAGGCTCTGTCATCGCCACTGCTTCCGACTACCTGCCTTGGGCTGTCTTCATTCCCCTTGCAGGTCTCTCGGCATTCATTTGGGACGGTGTTTTCATCGGACTCACGGCCACACGCTATATGCTCCTGTCCATGTTGGGCGCCACCCTGACTTTTTTCAGCGTCTATCTCAGCCTCTTCCCTATATGGCAAAACCACGCACTCTGGCTGGCTTTTCTCCTCTATTTATTCGTGCGAGGCCTCATGCAACACTTGCTATATAGAAATAAAATCTTAACTTTGCATCCTACAAACTAAATACACGCAAACGCAATGAACTACGTAGGCATACTTATCGGCTTAGCCACCTTCCTGATTATCGGCCTGTTCCATCCTTTAGTCATCAGGGCGAATACTATTTCGGAACCCGATGCTGGTGGGCTTTCCTCGTGACGGAATCCTGTGTGCCGGTTTGTCCCTTTATGTGGAAAACGTGTACTTGAGTATTATTTTCGGTGTCATATCGTTCTCTTCCTTTTGGGGGATACTCGAAGTGTTCGACCAACGCAAACCCGGGTACTGAAAGGCTGGTTCCCGAAAAATCCCAAACGGTTGAAAGACTACGAATAAGCCGCCTGTCGTTTTTTCATCATTCACATTCTCTCCCCTTCCCTCACGTCAAAGATTTTTCCTGCTGAGAAAAAAGCCTCTCCATTTTTCTATATTCCTCTTTTTCAAGCTCTTGAATACAGCATAAAAATGTGCGCCAAATGAAAAATCATTCGCCTGAGATTGATTTTTCATTCTCCTGCAAACGATTTTCCGTTTGCCGCAAGATGATAAATCGCTTTCATACAAGCCTTTTTTGTCAAACTTACCGACATATCCGAAAGAATAGTCACACGTTACATCCTTTCATGCTGTCGTGTGCATCATAATGTTCCCACTGTTTGGAGGAAGACAAGGCGAGGGGCTGTCTACAAGGTAAGGGCATTGGCCGTCTTACGTTTTCTCCTCCCCCGTAAACGACAGTCTCATTCGGCCTTTAACTTGTAGGAAATGAAGTTCATGCAGACCGCTTTCGATACGCGACCGCATTTTGTAACGGAAATTTGGGAAAGTATTTCATTTTTTATCGTATCTTTGTTTAACACAACGTACATGAGTTGTTTATTATGAATGGTTTAGATACCCAAAAGCATTTATGAACATGGATAGAAGAACATTATATAACCAATTTTTGCAGCAGTTCCCTATTGAGAACTTAGAGGCGATGACATTGGAAGAATATACTAACTTGGACAAAGATAACTCTTTCTGTTACTGGCTTGAATCTAAAAACTTATGATTTGGGTTCTATATGGGGCGGTTCTGCATATAAGTTTGGAATCTTTAAGTTTGACAAAACGCCAAAGCAAGATAATTCCAAATATGCCCATGATGAAAAATATTCTTGGGTAGCCGTTTAGGAAGCACGTCGAAAGAGGCATTCAATAACGTCAGAAATGCAATTGTAAGGATTGCCAATCATGCACGCAATGCGGAGTGGGACGAAATAGAGAAGATAAATGAATTGTGGCCAGTAACTACATGGAAGATTGCCTTCCTATACTCCAATGAACAATTGCTACCTATTTACGACAAAGACAATTGGTTGGTTCCTATTGCCGCTCATTTCGGCCTATCCGACGCAAAGAAACATTCAAGAGCAGAGTTGTATAATTATCTGTCAGAGAAAAAAGGAGACAAAGACCTATACATGTTCTACGATGAACTGCTTGCCATCATGGATGTAAAACAATCCAACAAAGAAACTAAAGTTTGGCTCTTCGCTCCAGGAGAAAATGCTTCTATGTGGGATGAATGCAAAGAATCTCAGACAATGCGTTTAGGATGGAATCCTATTGGTGACATATCCGAATTCAAAAATAGAGAAGAACTGACCAAAGCATTGCAAGTGGCATATAATAAGGCAGATGCTACGTTCAAAAATGACAGTCTCGCCTTATGGCAATTCGTACATGAGCTACATGAGGGGGATATTGTGTATGCCAAGAAAGGCATTAACAAAATTATAGGCCGGGGTATCGTTAAAGGTGATTACTGCTATGACGAAAGCTATTTGACTTATCGCCATATCAGAAAAGTAAAATGGACCCATTATGGAGAATGGGAGTATTCTCAGCATAAGCTTGTACAGAAGACCTTAACTGATATCAGCAAGTATCCTGAATTTGTAAAGAACCTAAATGATATGGTTGTAGGAGGGAAAGATATAGAGGTGCCAGCGCAAGCTGCAACATCAAAACAATATTGGTGGTTGGTTGCGTCTCCTGATGTATGGAAGTTCTCTGACATTAACGTTGGTGATATAATCGAATACACGCTGTTAAATGAGAATGGTAATAAACGAAGAGTGTATCAAAACTTCTTGGATGCCAAAGTTGGAGACATGGTTATTGGTTATGCTTCAACGCCAACATTACAGGTCGTCGCATTGGGTGAAATAGCCAAAGATACTGATGACAAACACTTGTACTTCAGAAAAACCGAGCAACTTCTCACCCCGATTGATTACTCAATTATCAAAGGCTATGAAGAGTTGCAAGGCATGGAATGCATGGTTGGAGGCGGACGCGGAACTCTCTTCAAGGTTACAGAAGATGAATACCAAGTCTTAATGGAAATTATCCGTAAAGAGAACCCTCTCTCTGCAACAAAAATCTCTCGCTACATATACAGATTTTGAATTCTTAAGCGAAGTGTTTATGTCATCTTCGAATTGCAGAGATTAAAAGCCTTGCTTAGAAACAAGAAGAATATCATACTTCAAGGAGCACCTGGTGTAGGTAAAACGTTCACCGCTGAAAGATTGGCATATACGCTAATGGGGACAATAGATAAGCAAAGAGTTGAGATGGTACAGTTCCATCAGAACTACTCATATGAAGACTTTATTCTTGGTTATAAGCCAAATCCGGATGGCGGATTTGAACTAAAGCATGGGATTTTCTATAAATTCTGCAAGAAAGCATTGAATACCCAGACAAAGACTTCTTCTTTATCATAGACGAAATCAACCGGGGAAACCTTAGTAAGATATTCGGCGAGCTGCTTATGCTTATTGAAAACAGCTATCGAGGGAAAAAAAAGAAATAAAGTTGGCATACACGGATGAACTGTTTACCGTACCAAAGAATCTTTATATCATTGGAATGATGAATACAGCGGATCGTTCTTTGGCTATGATTGACTATGCACTTCGTAGAAGATTCAGTTTTTTGAGATGGTACCTGGCTTTACGACAAAGGGCTTTAAGAACTATATGGCATCATTGTCAAATGAGAAATTTAATAGAATCATAGGCGGAATACAGGCACTCAACGAGGCTATTTGCCAAGATGATTCATTAGGCAATGGCTTTTGCATCGGACATAGCTATTTCTGCAATCAGGAAGAATTCAGTTTGGAATGGTTGGAGAATGTAATTGAATACGATATAGAGCCGATGCTTAAAGAGTATTGGTTCGATGACATACAAAAGTATGAATCACACATTAATGCGTTAAGGAACTTATTGAAATGATAATAGACAAGAACATCCCCCATAAAGAATATTTTTTATATGCTCACTTATGCTTTCAAAGGAATTGAAGCATAACAATTATGAGTATATATCCGGGGAAAAATTGGATAATATCTATGACTTATTTGCCGAAATTCTTTCCAAGGGCGTGGCGTATCGATTGAAGCAAAAGGATTACATAAAGAATTTGTCCTTAAGGAAGACACTATAACAACTCTTAGAGGCAAGTTGAATCTGCAAGGAACAATTAAGGAAAAATCTCTCAACACTCCCTGTCTTGTCTTGCGAATATGATGAACTCACAATCAATAATGTCTTTAATCAGATTATAAAGTCAACTGTTGGCGTGCTCATAAGTAAGTCAGATGTCAAAATGAGAGAAAGAACAATCTTAGGAGATTAATGCTATTCTTTGACGGTGTTGATGACACAGACCAACCTGTAATAAGATGGAATCTATTAAGATATGACAGGAATACCAGAACCTATCAGATGATACATAGCCTATGTTACTTCATTATGCAAAACCTTTTGCTATCTACAGAACATGGTAATACAAAGTTGCCTCAATTCTCGGATGAACATATGAACCTATTATTCCAACGCTTTATCATGGAGTATTATAAGAAACATCATCCTGAGTATAAAGCGGCTGCAAAACAGATAAAATGGAATTTCAGTGATAACAGTGCCAGTTCATCCAACATATTGCCGATTATGCAATCTGATATAACACTGGCACTTGGCGAAAGAACGCTTATCATTGACACTAAATATTACAGTAAAAACCTACAAGAACATTTAGGTAAGTTCACCATACACTCTCCTAATATCTATCAAATTCACACATACGTTATGAATGAAGATAGAGGGCATACTGGAAATGTTGATGGCATGTTACTATACGCAAAGACGGTAGCTGATGTTCAACCTGAAGGTAATTACCGTACTAATGATGGGAATATTTTAATGGTGAGAATTTTAGATTTGACTCAAGACTTTGAGAGTATCAAATACGATTTAGAAGATTTGGTAAACTATAAAGTGATTTAAACAAATCTATTTGGTTTCAATAAAAATATTCGGTAGAAGAATTTTATACTGCACATACCTTCAAAAAAGAGTTCCGCGAAACAGGAAATCCTACCTCCACGGAACTCTTTTCCATCTCACCCAATAAAAAGGGGGGGGATTTTTCAAGTGACTGGTTACTTGTCGCCGAAGTAACGGTTGTACAGACCGGCGAAACCACGGCCATGACGAGCTTCATCCTTCGCCATTTCATGCACAGTGTCGTGAATGGCGTCCAAATCCTGCTGTTTAGCCATCTTGGCCAAATCCATCTTGCCGGAGCAAGCACCGCTTTCAGCCTCCATACGCTTTTTTCAGGTTCGTCTTCGTGTCCCAAACCATGTCGCCTAACAATTCGCAGAAACGAGAAGCATGGTCGGCCTCTTCAAAAGCATAACGCTTGAAAGCTTCCGCAATTTCAGGATAGCCTTCGCGGTCAGCCTGACGGCTCATGGCCAAGTACATTCCCACTTCTGTGCATTCGCCTTCAAAGTTAGCCTGCAAACCTTTCTTGATTTCAGGGTCAACGTCCTTGGCAATGCCGATGACATGTTCGGTCACGAAAGTCAATTCCGTATCTACCAATTCCTTGAACTTTGAAGCCGGAGCCTTGCACTGCGGGCACTGTGCCGGAGCTTCTTCGCCTTCATGAATGTAACCACATACCGTACATACAAATTTCTTTTTTCATTTTCTTTCGTTTTTAATTTAAATTACACATTCGTTTATACTTTATTTCTCTGCCCGTACCTTTCAGGCTCACGCCTCCATCGCACAGGCTTTGCATACACCTTTATAATAGACATGCGCTTCATCCACCTTAAAGTCCGAACCCTTAGGCAAGAAATCTTTCAAACTTTCCGGAAGAGCCACATCGAATAATTTTCCGCATCGTTTACACATAAAATGTGCATGGGGAACGACCACCCCGTCAAAACAAACTTTCTTCTCATCAATGGTCAACATCAAGGCAGCTCCATGCTCGGAAAAAAGCCGTAAGGTGTTGTACACGGTTGTCTTAGACAACGTAGGTATCACTTTACACAAAGCCACATACACCTCATCCACTGTGGGGTGCGTATGATTTTTAAGCAAATAATCCATAATTGCTATGCGCTGTACGGAAGGGTGAATCCCGTAATTCTGCAATGTATCCAAAGCCTCTTTGTTGACCATGTCCAATATAAATTTGTAATGTTTACAATGCAAATTTAGTGTAAGTTCCGTTCCGTGCAAGCCTTTCTGTGTTTTTTTTTGATAAATAACAGTTTTTTTTGCTTTTATTGATACCTTTATATTATCTTTGCCCCACAAATATCAAACATAGCAACATGAATTACGGATTTGTCAGAATTGCCACAGCCATCCCCGGCGTAAAAGTAGGAGATTGCAAATACAACGCGCAACAAATTGAAAGTTTGATTATTCAGGCGGAAGGTAAAGGCGTAGAAATCATTTGTTTTCCGGAACTCAGCATCACTTTTTACACTTGCGGCGATTTATTTGCCCAACAACTGCTGCTTGACGAGGCGGAAATGTGCCTTATCAGCATCCTCGACTTCACCCGCTCATTAGACATCATCTCTATCATAGGACTGCCTGTCGCTTACCACGGTACGCTGCTGAATTGTGCGGCAGTGATACAAAAGGGAAGATTTTAGGGCTTATCCCCAAAACTTATCTGCCCAACTATAAGGAATTCTATGAACAACGTTGGTTCACATCCGGCGATGTGCACGGAAACAGCAATGTATTGATTTGCGGACAAATGGTGCCGCTGAGCCGCCACCTGGTCTTCAATACTCCCTCTTGCTGTTTCGGAGTGGAAATCTGCGAAGACGTATGGGCTCCCATTCCCCCCAGTTCCGAATTGGTACTCCAGGGAGCTGAAATCATTTTCAACCTCAGTGCAGACAACGAAGGCGTAGGCAAACAGGACTATCTCAAAGCCTTGTTGGCACAACAAAGTGCAAGATGCCTCGCCGGTTATGTATTCTCGGGGGCAGGATTCGGCGAAAGCACACAGGATGTTGTTTTTGCCGGTAAGGCACTTATCTACGAAAAATGGAGTGCTGTTGGCGGAAAACGAACGTTTCTCTTTTTAAAGAACAACTGGTTTACAGCGAAATAGACGTAGAATGCCTGCGTGCGGAAAGACGTGAACACCACATTCAGCGCTTCTGTAGCCCGGTTGAAATCGCACGACGTCATACAGATAGACACCGAACTGTTTGCTTCCAAAAACATTGAATTAAGCCGTAAAGTCAATCCGATGCCTTTTGTTCCGGCAGGAAAGGCACTGGATGAACGATGAGGAAATCTTTGCCCATACAGATAGCAGGGCTGGCCAAAGATTGGTACATACACAAACCCAGACCGTAGTCATCGGGATTTCCGGCGGACTGGATTCCACCCTTGCCTTATTGGTCTGCACCAAAACGTTCGACAAATTGGGACTCTCGCGCAAAGGCATCGTCGGCGTGACCATGCCCGGCTTCGGAACCACCAACCGTACTTACACCAATGCCGTCAACCTTATGAAAAGCCTGGGGTAACCCTGCGAGAAATCAGCATCAAAAAGGCCTGCATACAACATTTCGAGGACTTGAATTTCGACATGGCCAACCATAATGTGACGTATGAAAACGCACAGGCACGCGAACGTACGCAGATTCTGATGGATGTGGCTAACCAGATGAATGGCATGGTAGTGGGAACCGGCGACTTGTCGGAACTGGCTTTGGGATGGGCCACGTACAACGGCGACCACGTGAGCATGTATGGCGTCAACGCCTCTATCCCCAAGACGTTGGTGAAACATTTGGTCAAGTGGGTGGCCGACAGCGTCATCGACGAATCCTCCCAAGCCACCTTGTTGGATATCGTGGACACACCGATTAGTCCCGAACTGATACCGGCAGACGAAGATGGCAACATCAGCCAGAAAACAGAAGACTTGGTCGGTCCTTACGAACTGCATGACTTTTTCCTGTATTATACCTTGCGTTTCGGCTTCCGCCGTCCAAAATATTCTATCTGGCCCAATATGCTTTCGCTGGAAAGTACACTGACGAAACGATAAAGAAATGGCTGACAACGTTTTTCCGTCGTTTCTTCTCGCAACAGTTTAAGCGTTCCTGCCTGCCCGATGGTCCTAAGGTGGGAAGCTGTAGCCTGAGCCCTCGTGGAGATTGGCGAATGCCCAGCGACGCGTCGGCTACGGCATGGGTGGATGAATGCAATAATCTGTAAGCCTGACCCCATATCAAAAAAGAAACGGTGTATTCCCCCTCTTCTGGCAGAACACACCGTTTCTTTTTATTCCATCTGACACTTCCCTCTTCTACTCTCCGTCGTCTTCAAACCTCAATGTCTCCACTTTCTCCAGTCTCGATTTCAGGCGTGGCATACTCCCTTTTCCGGATGCGCAGCGTCATGCTGCAATCGTGTTTCATACCCTTGACGGACAATAGACGGCTCTTCCTCCTTGACAATGCGCATGACGGAGTTCATGAAAGGATACTCAAAGAAAAACGTGATTTCCTCGTCCACCGTTTTTCTATAATCCGGGCCGCCTGTATAGCCTCGATAGCCGCCGCCTTGTAGGCTTGTATCAGACCGCTCGTCCCCAACTTGATTCCACCGAAATAACGGATGACGACAATCAAAACATCCGTCAGTCCGTAAGAATTAATCTGTCCCAGAATCGGCTTGCCCGCTGTGCCGGAAGGCTCTCCGTTATCATTGGCGCGGAAATCTTTACGTTCGGGCCCCAGCATATAGGCGTAGCAACAATGGCGCGCATCGTAATACTTCTTTTGATAGAACTCCACTTGCTCTTTCACTTCGTCTACCGTATGCACAGGATGAATGAAAGCCAGGAACTTGCTCCGCTTCTCGCTATATTCTCCTTCCGCCGCTGCTGTTATCGTCTTATATACGTCATTTCCTTCCATATCCTTCCTATTCAAAAAACTCCGGCCGCCGGGTTCCACCGGCAACCGGAGTTGTAAAGATAATTATTTTTCTTTATGAAAGTTTATGAATCACCAGTCCGCTGCGTAATTTCGGCTCGAACCAAGTAGCTTTTGGGGGCATGATTTTCCCACAATCCGCTATATCCATGATTTGTTGCATAGACACCGGATACAATGCCAACGCCATTTTTCATCTCGCCGCTGTCGCAACGCCTTTTCAGTTCCTCCAAACCACGCAGTCCTCCTACGAAGTCAATCCGCTTATCCCGACGTAAGTCCTTAATGCCCAAAAGCTCATCCAAGATAAGCCGGCTACTGATAGTCACGTCGAGCACGTCTATCGGATCGTTTTCATCAAAACGTCCCGGAAGTACACGCAACCTGTACCATTTTTCATCCAGATAAAGCGAAAACTCATGCGGCTGCGCAGGTTTGTACGCCGAAGCGCCCATGCAAGTCACTTCGAAATCCTTCTCCAAAGCCTGCAAGAACTCATCTGAGGTATAGCACCCCAGGTCTTTCACCACGCGGTTGTAATCCAAGATAGTCAGTTCGCTTGCCGGGAAGCACACGGCCATAAAATAATTATATTCCGCCTCGGGGTGCGTCCCTCCATGGGCTAAAGCTTTCTCTTGTCCCACCAAAGCTGCCGCAGCCGTGCGATGATGGCCGTCTGCTATGTACAATGCGGGAATGGCTGCAAATTCTTTCGTAATCGCATCAATATCCGCTTCATTGTCCACAAGCCAGAACCGATGGCGGAAACCGTCGATCGGGGCCACGAAATCATATTCCGGCTCACGCCTTGCATATCGGTCTATCAAAGAAGCCAACGCGGCATTATCGGGATAAGCCAGAAAAACCGGTTCTATGTTCGCATCCGTAATACGGATATGCTTCATACGGTCTTCTTCCTTTTCGTGCCTCGTCAGTTCGTGCTTTTTGATTATCCCGTCCATATAGTCCTTGACCGAAGCTCCCAACACGATGCCGTGCTGTGTCCGCCCGTTCATGGTCTGTGCGTAAATATAATACATGGGCTTAGCGTCTTCCACCAACCAGCCGTTACGCTGAAATTTGGCAAAATTCTCTGCCCCTTTTCATACACACATGAAGCGTATTCATCCGTTCCTCCGGAAAATCTATCTCCGGACGGATCACATGATAGAGCGACATCTCGTTGTCGCCTGCCTCTATACGGGCTTCTTCCGAACTGAGCACGTCGTACGGACGACACTCTACCTGTTCCACCAAATCCTTAAGCGGACGAAGCCCCTTAAACGGTTTAACCCAAGCCATAGCCCCTATGATTATTTATTTACCTGATATTTCGTACATCCGTCCTTGAAGAATGCGGCAATCTGATGCGCCGCAGCCACTCCGGCATTGATATTGGCCTCGGCTGTTTGTGCACCCATCTTCTTAGGTGTAGAGAAATAACGGCCTTCCAATATACGGAAATCCGCATCCGCTTCCGGCATGATGTCCGTGACATACTTCAGGTCTGTACGATCCTGCATCAATTTCAGCAATTCCGGTTCATTAATGACCTCTTTCCGAGCCGTATTGACCAACACTCCTCCCTTGGGCATCTTGCCGACCAAGGCATAATTGATGCTTTGACGCGTCCCGCCGTAGCCGGGATATGCAAGGAAACCACTTCGCACTTTTCAAACAATTCATCTTGCGAAGAGACTGCCTTCACCCCATCGGATTCTATAGCCGCCGCAGGGCAATATGCGTCGTATGCATAAACATCCATGTCGAAGCCTTTTGCGATATGCGCTACGCGACGACCGACATTACCGTATGCCAAGATTCCTAATTTCTTTTCCTTTCAACTCCGTACCGGCCTTCCATTATAAAGTTACGTACGGCGAATACCAACATACCGAACACCAGTTCGGCTACGGCATTGAATTCTGACCGAGTGTTCATCACCACCACCCCGTGTGCGGTGGCAGCCGCCAAATCTACGTTATCGTAACCGGCTCCGGCGCGGACAACGATCTTTAAGTTCTTTGCCGCATCAAAAACTTCATTATCTATCTTGTCACTGCGGATTATCATGGCTTCCACGTCGGCCACTGCCGCCAGAAGTTGTGCCTTCTCCGTATATTTCTCCAATAAAACGATTTCCAATCCGGCTGTCTCTGCAACCTCTTTGATACCGTCCACTGCAACTTTTGCAAACGGTTTTTCTGTAGCAATCAATATTTTAGCCATAGTTATTTTATTTAAATACATCCCATAAACAAACAGGCACACCTCTGTATAAGGCGTGCCTGTCTTTATAGCCTTTTAATGTTGAGCTTCAAAGTCCTTCATACTTTGTATCAATGCCTGCACGCCCTCTATCGTCTGTGCATTGTAGCATGAAGCACGGAAACCGCCTACGCTGCGGTGGCCTTTTTATACCCACCATGCCACGTTCTGTAGCAAACTGCAAAAAGTCGGCTTCCAATTCTTTGTATTCGTCGTTCATTACAAAACAAATATTCATATATGAACGGTCTTCCGCCTTTGCCGTTCCACGGAACAACTTGTTACGTTCAATTTCGGTATACAACATGTCTGCACGCTCTTTTGCACGCTGAGCCATAGCCTCTACCCGCCGTTTTTCTTCACCCATTCCAAATTCTTCATGGCACAGTAAATGGGTACAACCGGAGGCGTATTGAACATGGAACCGTTTTTCACATGGGTCATGTAATCCAGCATTGTGGGAATCTGGCGGCTTACTTTATTCAAAGCTTCGTCCTTTACGATAACGATATTCACTCCGGCCATAGATACGTTTTTCTGTGCTCCGGCGTAAATACAATTATATTTGCTCACATCTACCGGGCGAGAGAATATATCTGACGACATATCGGCAATCAAAGGAACAAGACTGTCCAAATCATAACGCATTTCCGTTCCGAAAATCGTATTGTTTGTCGTAATATGCAGATAATCTGCATCAGCCGGTATCGTAAAGTTTTTCGGAATATAGGTATAGTTGTCTTCGGCTGAAGAAGCAACTTCAACCACTTCACCGAACAACTTTGCTTCTTTCATAGCCTTCTTGGCCCATGTACCTGTATTCAAATAAGCTGCCTTCTTCTCCAAAAAGTTATAGGGAACACGACAGAATTCCGTACTGGCACCTCCTGCCAGAAAAACAACCGAATAACCGGCCGGTAGGTCGAGTAATTCTTTTACCAATTCTACAGCCTTGTCTACTACAGGCTGGAAGTTCTTTGCCCTATGGCTAATTTCCATCAGGGAAAGACCGCTACCCTCAAAATCAAGCATGCATCTGCTGTTGCCTCTATTACTTCACGCGGCAACATGGATGGACCTGCATTAAAATTATACTTCTTCATCTAAATTGTAAAACTTAAGATTAATTATCAGTTACTCTAAGCATAACATCTGCGAAAGTAGAAAATAAAATCCATAAAAGCAACGATTGAGGCCACATTTTTTTAAGTCAAGTGCTTTTTTTGCTATCATATATTATAAAAAAACAGCTTTCTGCCCTTACAACTCGTAATCTTATTTTGTCTTTTCTATAATCGTCTTGATGCCTTTTATCTTTTGCCCGGACACGGCGGCCAAGGTTTCTTTTTAGCAAATTTCGCCTGATAGCGACAAAAGCATAGTGTTCTTTCACATCTATACGCCCGATATCGCTCTTGCCCAATCCTCCTACCTTTGACAGAAACCCCACAATATCCACCTTGTTGATTTTATCCTTTTTCCTTTTCCAATATAAAGTGTTACCCACTGGGGCTTGGCAGGATCGGGCTTAGGCCCTTCCCACACATAGTCTTCAGGAATCTGCTGTATAAACTCGGGCAAGTATTCCTCCGGCCCTAATATGAGAAAGACATTTCCGGAAGCATCCCACCGCGCCGTCCGACCGTTACGATGAATATAAGCATCTTCATTGAGCGGCAAATGATAATGGATAACATGGTCTATATTGGGTATATCCAGTCCCCGCGCGGCTAAATCCGTTGAAACAAACACATTACACGATCCGTTACTGAACTTGTAAAGCGCACGCTCACGGTCCTTCTGTTCCATTCCTCCATGAAACATCTCACACGAGATTCCTGCTTGAAGCAAATAACGGTAAACTCGTTCTACACTTTCACGGTAGTTCACAAAAACCAAGGAACTTTTATCTCCCAAATAGCACAAAAGCTTAGACAAGACCTCAACTTATCTTTCTCTGGAGATTTCACTGTATAAACCTTTATACGTTCCGGAATCTGCTCTTCATCTTCAAATTCAATTTCAAAAAAATCT
>VOFE01001297.1_pt1 | contig 16001 bp, 18 predicted proteins | sample 5384071 | NCBI WGS metagenome assembly VOFE01 (sample SAMN12384724, study PRJNA508395) | human gut metagenome | isolation source: healthy gut D | host: Homo sapiens
GCATTTTGCATTCTGGGAAGCGCCACATACCGGATATCCGCATCAGAAGACACGGAGGCGATCCATTCCTTAATTCCCGGAAGATCTGTCATCACCACTCTGTTTCCACACGCCAAGGCTTCGATCACAGTAAGCGGGATACCCTCAAAGAAAGAAGGCAGAACAAAGATATCACTACTCTGATATACTTTCGCAAGCTCCGGTTGAGACAATCTACCTAAAACTTTACTTTGCACGGACATTTTTCTGCCAGCCCTCGATCATTTGATACTCTTCTTCATTCCCCGTACTTCCCGCCAGCAAAAAGGCGGATACGGTCCATATCCAGCTCCTTCTCATTTTCCAGAAGCGCCAGCGCACGAAGAAGACTCATAACGCCTTTCTTTTTTCAGCAATCTTTCCTGCGAACACCAGACTTGTAACACCTTCTTTGTTACAGCTTCCATCTGCCAAATGAAAAATCTGATCATTGTATCCCATCCCCACGCGGGTAATTTTCTCCTTGCTCACCGGATATAAGGCAAGAACACCTTCCTCCTGCGCTCTCTGCGGGACAAAGATATGATCAAACCGCCCGATTTGCGCGCGGATAAACGCTCGCTCAGATCTGTTTTCTGCATTTGTCTTAAATCTGTGTTATGGCAAAATCCGTAAACCTTTCGCTCGGAAAATGTTCCCTCACCAATGCTGTCAGCAAATACAGGTGGTGACAAAGAATGAGCTCCGGTTGAAGTTCCTCTACAGCCCTTTCAATTACGCTCATAAAAAAAAGACCGGAACTGCTCAACCATCTCAGGAGACATCTCACAGTATTTGGTACTTATGTAAGGCATCTCGTCTGACATTCCAACGATCGGATACGGAAGTCCTTTAATCTGGTCATGTGTCTGATAATCGATCAATTTCACATCATCTCTTGTAAACTGATAGAAATCCCTAATCTCCGGATTCAGCCAGAATTGCGGTGCCGGAAGCGGTTCACGGCTGATCAGTTCTTCGATCATCGGTACATGTCTGTCGTAAATATGTGCATCTGCGATCACATGTACAAATTCGCCCACCTGCATATCGCATACCTGCGCGAGCATATGAAGCAGCACAGCATACTGGCATACATTCCAGTTATTTGCAGCCAGAACATCATTGGATCTCTGGTTCAGGATTGCATTCAATGTCAGTTTCTCATTTCCCGGTGTCTGCGTTACATTGAACGTCATGCTGTATGCACACGGATACAGATTCATCTCATGAAGATCTTGATGGACATAAATATTTGTCATGATCCGGCGGCTGTAAGGATTGTTCTTCAGATCATAGAGTACACGGTCTACCTGATCCATCATTCCTTCTTTGTAGTGATGCTTTACGCCCATCTGATAGCCGTATGCTTTCCCGATCGATCCGTCTTCATCTGCCCAGCTGTCCCAGATATGGCTGTGCAGGTCATTGATATTATTTGATTTCTGCTGCCAGATCCAGAGAAGTTCATCCGTACAGCTTTTAATCGCGGTTCTTCGAAGTGTCAATGCCGGAAATTCTTTCGACAGATCATAACGGTTCACGACTCCGAATTTTTTGATCGTATACGCTGGTGTCCCGTCTTCCCATACCGGTCTTACCTTTTCTCCTCTGGTATCGGTACCGTTATCGATGATGTCACGGCACATGTTGATAAACACTTTATCTGCATAACTCATTTTTACATCTCCTGTCTCTCTGCTTTTCGTTCTGTCTACGGATCACTGATATTATAAAGGACCCGGTCCAGCATCTTTTCCAATGCTGCAATTTCTTTTTACTCATTCCGATCGTAAGCCGCCGGTCGATCTTCTTCCGGTAGTTATCCATTTTTTCTGGATATCGTATGCTTTTTCTGTCGGGTATATGTTCTTGCATCTTTTATCCTGATTACTTGGAACCGCCAGAATGAATCCCTTTTCATCCAGCCTTTTTTAAGATTCCTGTCACCGTCGGATTCTTAAGACTTAGAGCTTTCTCAATGTCTTTCTGATTCATGAATTCTTTGCTGCTGCCAAGAAGGTAATCCAGCACCGCACACTGTGACGATGTGATTCCAATCCCGCGGAGCAGATTATTGAATTCTTTCTCGTAAATATTATTAATCTGTTTAAACATAAATCCAACGGGTAATCGTTCTTTCATCCTTTGTCTTCTCCCATTCCCCTGTAAACATCATCCGTCCGGGAAGATTCACATCCCCGGACGGACTCATTCAATCAATTTATTTTACCATATTCCAACAGGCTATGCAATCTCATCCATCGCACGAAGCTCTTTTAGCGCAAACCCTATTGCAACAATTCCTGCTGCCGTACAGATGATCGACACCGGAAATGCGATATTGGTCGCCGCATTTCCCAGAAGTCCGACTCCTGTCCGATGAAGATCTGGTCTACAATATTATATAATGAGCTCACCAGCATACTGATAATTGCCGGAATTGCAAATTTCGCGATCAGTTTTCCTTCTTTTTCTGTCTCCAGAAGATTTTTTTTTTTTCTGTTCCTCCATCTCATCTTCACTCCTTATCCGATTATAAAAGACGGAGCTTGTTACGGTCTCCGTCCTTTAAAAATATTCTGCTATTTATGCTTTTCTATTTATGCTCTAATATTCACGGATCACAGTTCCGATCTCACGTGTCGTATCCATATCCGCCAAATGTTCCAGTGCATCTTCCAGATGCTTTTCCTTTACTGCTTCTGTCACGATAACCAGTTCTGCCGCATCATCTGCCTCCGTCTTCTGGATGACTCTGGCAATACTTACCTTATGTACTCCAAATACACTCGCGATTGCTGCAAGCACACCCGGTTTATTATCCACCAGCATACGGATATAGAATTTATTCTTTACTTCTTTAAAATCCTTTACCGGTGTGTCACGATAACAGGTGCAGCTGATTCTTCCCGTACAATGATACTGAATATCACGGATCACATCGATCACATCACCCATGATCGCGCTGGCTGTCGGAAGTTCTCCCGCTCCACGTCCATAGAACATCGTATCATCTGCTGCATCGGAATGTACGAATACTGCATTAAAGGAATCTCTGACAGATGCAAGAGGATGCTCCTTCGGAATCATCATCGGATGTACTGCAACTTCTATACCACCTTCTGTATTATGTGCGACACCGAGCAATTTGATCACGTCACCGAATTCTTCTGCGTACTCTACGTCTTTTGCCGTAATCTTCGTAATTCCTTCTGTATGTCCATTAAAGAATACAACTCTGGAATGAAATGCGATGGATGCCATGATCGCTACTTTACGTCCGGCATCCAGTCCTTCGATATCGGCTGTCGGGTCTGCCTCAGCATAGCCAAGCTCGGTAGCAAGTGCCAGTGCATCGCCAAAATCCATGCCTTCTTCGATCATCTTGGTCAGGATAAAGTTCGTTGTACCATTGACAATACCGATGACTTCCTGGATCTCATTTGCCGCCAGACACTGCTTCAGTGGACGGATGATCGGGATTCCTCCTGCTACCGCTGCCTCAAATAAGAAGTCCACTCCACTTTCTTCTGCAGCTTCCAGAAGTTCATGTCCATGTGTTGCCACCAGATCTTTATTTGCAGTTACAACATTCTTCCCTGCATGCAGAGCTTCCAGAATCATAGTTCTTGCAGGCTCAATTCCGCCCATCACCTCGATCACGATTTGGATTTCATCATCGTTAATGATATCTTCCCACTTATCTGTTAAAAGAGACTGGTCTACGCCTTTTCTCTTCTTATTCATGTTATGTACCAGTATCTTCTGGATCTTAAGACCTGCCCCTGCTTTCATTGCCATCTCATCTTTCTGGCATTCTACAAGCTTATATACACCACTGCCAACCGTTCCAAGTCCCAAAAGACCTGCTTTTACTACTCTTTCCTGAGATGCTGTCCTGTTTTGCCATCAGCATAACCAGACGGTCAAGACCGTAAGCAAGTCCTGCGTGAGGCGGCACACCGTATTTAAATGCATTCAGAAGGAATCCGAACTGCTCCTGAGCCTGTTCCGATGTGAATCCAAGTACTTCAAACATTTTACTCTGGATCTCCTGGTTGAAGATACGGACACTTCCGCCTCCGATCTCATTTCCGTTCAGTACAATGTCATATGCTTTCGCACGCACTCTTCCCGGATCACTGTCGATGTACTGAAGATCTTCTTCCATCGGCATCGTAAACGGATGGTGCATTGCCGTAAAGCGGTTCTCCTCTTCGCTCCACTCAAGAAGCGGGAACTCTGTACCCACAGGAATTTGTATTCGTTTCTTATCAAGGAGTTCCATCTGGCGGGCAAGTTCCAGACTGAGTGCTCCAAGTGTATCCCATACAACTTTATTCTTATCTGCCGCGAAGAGAAGAAGGTCTCCATTCTCTCCAGCCATCGCTTTAATCAGCGCTGCTGTCTCTTCTTCCGTCATGAATTTTGAGCAAAAGAAGATTTTACAGTTCCGTCTTCATGAATTGCAATATAGGCAAGTCCCTTTGCGCCGTAATCTTTCGCAAAATCAACCAGCTTGTCGATCTTCTTGCGGGCCATTCCACCCTGTCCTTTTGCGTTGATACCGCGAACAGTTCCACCATTTCAATTGCATTCTTGAATACAACGAACTCGCAATCTTTTACAGTCTCTGTAACATTCGTCAGCTCCATACCGAAACGGATATCCGGCTTGTCAGAACCGAAGCGATCCATTGCCTCCTGCCATGTCATTCTCTGGATCGGGAGTGTACATCTACCCCCAGTACATCTTTGAATAGATGTGCAAGCAGTCTCTCATTTGACCTCGATGACATCATCAACATCTACAAAAGATAACTCCATATCAATCTGTGTGAATTCCGGCTGACGGTCTGCACGTAAGTCTTCGTCACGGAAGCATTTTGCAATCTGAAAATAGCGGTCATATCCGGAGCACATCAGCAGCTGTTTGAATATCTGCGGTGACTGCGGAAGTGCATAGAAGCTTCCCGGATGAATACGGCTCGGTACCAGGTAATCTCTTGCTCCTTCCGGTGTACTCTTGATCAGGAACGGTGTCTCGATCTCAAGGAATCCTTCTTTTGCCATGAACTGACGTGCGAGGGTAGCCACACGGCTTCTCATCATCAGGTTTCTCTGGATGTCCGGTCTTCTAAGATCGAGGAAACGGTATTTCAGACGTACTTCCTCTTTTGTCTTGGAATTCTCTTCGATCGGGAACGGAGGTGTCTCAGATTCAGATAAAATTCTGAGTTCTTCCGGTTTGATCTCAATCGCACCTGTTGCAAGATTTTCATTAACTGCACCGGAACGTTTTTCAACAGTTCCCACGATTGCTACAACAAACTCACTTCTAAGCTTTGCTGCCTTCTCAAGAAGCGCTTTATCTGTACTTCCCTCTTCAAAAACAACCTGGATCAGTCCGGAACGGTCACGTACATCTACAAATACCAGACCTCCTTTATTGCGGTTCTTCTGTACCCATCCCATGATGGTTACTTTTTCTCCTACATTGGCTGCTGATAGCTCTGCACACCGATGTGTTCTTTTCAACCCTGTCATTGACTCTGCCATTCTAATTTATCCTCCTGCGATTTTTCTCTTTAAAACGCCTTATAAATCCATAACGGAATCTTTGTAGCAGTCTGTGATATCTTCATATCCTTCTTGCGATCAACTGATCCTTCTGGAACTTCTTGTTCTTCTTCATATTGACCACCAGAACCTGTTTCCCGGCTGCGCGGTCAGCTTTTGCCATCTCAAGTACTTTGAGGATGCCTTCCTTGTGCATATTCTTTTCAAGAAGATATGCTTTTTTCTGGCGCTTGGAAGGAATCTCATATCCATTTTCCAGAAGCAGCATGACAATACGCTCAAATCCGATTGAGAATCCACATGCCGGTGTGTCCTGCCCTGTGAATTTACCGATCATCTTATCGTAACGTCCGCCACCTGCAACAGAGCCGCCAAATTCATCCATCGTTACTTCAAAAATGGTTCCTGTATAGTAAGATTGTCCACGTACCAGCGTCGGATCAAATTTTACTTTGAAATCTGCCTCTTTTGCACTTTCTACGCTGGAAATGATCATTTCCATGCTGTCAGCTGTCTTCTCATCAAGGAATCCTGCCAGCTTTTCTTTGCAGAAACGGATTCCATCAACATCCGGGTTGATCTCATCAAAGAGTCCAAGATAAGTATCTACATTTTCTCTTGTATAACCCATCTCAACCAGTTCTTCGCCTACGCCTTCTGCGCCGATCTTGTCCATTTTATCGAGAATGATAAAGACTTCGTCGAAATCTTTCTCTTTAAATCCACTGTATGCCGCCATTGCCTTTAAAATATTACGGTCATTGATACATACCGTAAAGTTGTGGAAGCTTAACTTTCCAAGCATAGCTGTGGTTGCAAGAATCAGCTCAATCTCTGCAAGATTTCCCGGTTCACCCAAAATATCGATATCGCACTGCATGAACTGTCGGAAACGTCCTTTCTGCGGACGGTCTGCTCTCCATACATTGCCAATCTGAAGTGCCTTAAACGGTGACGGCAGTTCATTTGCATGATTTGCAGAGTATCTTGCAAGCGGAACTGTCAGGTCATAACGAAGTCCTCCGTCTACCAGATCGATCTCTTCTTTTGCCTCAGCAATTTTCAGTTTTTCCCCTCTCTTCAGAATCTTGAAGATCAGTTTTTCATTGTCGCCACCCTGTTTGCTGCACAGGTTCTCAATGTGTTCCACACACGGTGTCTCTATGGAAGTAAATCCAAATGTCTTATAGGTATCCTTGATCATCTGGATCACATAATCTCTGATTTCCATTTCTTTCGGGAGCATGTCTTTCATGCCGGTAACCGGTTTTTTCTTTAATGCCATAACCATTCTCCTTTTCGCTCTATCATCTCATCGATACGGGAAATATATTCTCCCACATCTCTGACATTTTCTATTCTTATCAGATTCGTCATCCGCCCGTTTTTACTTCCGGGCGCCGGAATCTCATACGGAAGCACCACCTTAGTCGATGCGCCTGCACCGGCAGCAACGATGGTCTGCTTTTCCTCCATAATAAGTATATTGTAAATTCCCGCTTTGTCAACCTCTGCATAACCAACATTCTCAAAATTTCCCGCAATATTTTTCTGACGGTACAGATAATACGGATAAAGTCCCATCTCACCGGCCGCCTTACGTGCCATATCGATCATCTCTTCCAGCTCTCTTGCCATCTGTTTGTAATTTTGTTTTTCTGTGCTTGCAGCCCGTTCGCGTGTCAGTCTCGAACCATGTTTCATTGCAAGTGCATGGACCGTCAAACTGTCCGGTGCAAGCTCTTTGATCTGACGAAGAGTATCTTCCATTTCCTCCGGATGTTCTCCCGGAAGACCTGCGATCAGATCCATATTGATATTGTCGAATCCCAGTTCTCTTGCCAGATGGAAAATGCGGACTACATCTTCCACTGTGTGACGTCTTCCGATCACATCCAGTGTCTTCTGCTGCATGGTCTGTGGATTGATGGAAATTCTGCCAACTCCATGCTTTCGGATCACTCGCAGCTTGTCCTCAGTAATACTGTCCGGTCTTCCGGCTTCGATCGTATATTCTTTCAGATGTTCAAAGGAAAAATGTTCTTCCAGGAAACTCAAAACCCGGTCCATCTGCTGTGCACTCAGGGTTGTCGGCGTACCGCCTCCCATATAAATCGCATTAAGATGCTTTTCTTTTGAAACCTCTGCAATGAATGCAAGCTCTTTTAAAAGTGCATCTACATATTCATCCATCCGGTCCTGCCATTTTGCAACCGGATAAGAAGTAAAGGAGCAGTAACTGCAGGTTGTCGGGCAGAACGGAATTCCGATATAAAGACTGTATCCATTTTCATAATCCAGCTTGTCAAGCTGGGCTTTTTCCCGCTTTGCAATCTCGATACCAAGCATTGCTTTTTTCTCGCTTACCACATAGGTATCATGCATATACCGGATGATTTCTTCCTCAGAAGAACCTTCTTCCAGTCTTTCCATGATCATCTTTGTGGGGCGGACACCTGTCATATTCCCCCATGCATGTTCTTCTCCGGTCTTTTTGACCAGGGTCTGATATAATTTTTTATTGATATAACGCTTTTGTTCTCTTTTTTCGCTGATGTCTGCGATTTCAGCCTCTCTGCAATGAAAAAAGGTCCACCGGACCTTTTTATCACATGCCTGCTCTTCCAGATCCGGTTCCTCTTCTGCGGTCATCTCGATCAGAAGTTCCTGTTCTGGATCTACCTTCTGGCTGATCTCGGCATCAGGAAGAAATGACTTTACGATATGATACATATCGTAGGTGAAACGTTCATTCTTACAGCTGATCCGAATCATTTCTTTGCTCCTCTATACATACGGGTTGTTCACTTTTTTCGTTGCCAATCGTTGTTGCGCCCATATGCCCCGGGAATACCTTTGTTTCATCCGGAAGCAGGAACAGCTTTTCCTTGATCGAACGAATCAGTGCAGAAGTGCTGCTGGTTGCAAAATCACTTCTTCCGACTGAACAACAGAACAATGTATCTCCACTGAAAAGTACTCCCTCTTTTTCTACATAGTAGCATACGCCGCCCTGGGTATGTCCCGGTGTATGGATCACCCGGAAATCTTCTCCGATCAGATGAAGCACATCTCCATCATGGATCACGTTTCCACCCGGGTAGCTATAGCCATTTGTATATACCGTTGACTCATTCATAGACGGTGTGTGAAGAAGCTCCAGATCAGATTCTTCTACGTAAACCGGCATTTCTCCATACCGGTCAATCACTTTATCGATTCCCATGATATGATCAAAATGTGCATGAGTCAGAAGAATTGCCTTAATTACAAGCTCTTCCTCTTCGATATAACCGATCATCGCTTTTTGACAGGTTTGCCGGATCAACGATCACGGTCTCTTTTGTTTCTTCATTAGTAACAATGTAACAATTGGTACTGATAATTCCTGTTACAAATTTTTCGATTTTCATTTCTTTTTACCCCACTGCTCGTTCTATATCCAGCACGCCGACGATCTGCCTGAGCTTTCCGATCACTTTTCCAAGCTCCTCTCTTCCCCGGACAATAAATCCGGCTTCGATTGTTGCTGTTCCCTGTTTGCTGGTTCTTACATTCATAGACTTCACATCAATATTCATCTCCGTGAACACCTTAGACATATCCATCAGAAGTCCCTGCCTGTCATTCGCATACATCTTAATCTCAGCCAGATAGCTTCCGGTATCTGTACCTTCCTCCGGTTTTTCCCATTCTGCCGAGATCAGACGCGCTCTTTCCGCTTCTGACAGATGAATGATATTGACACAGTCCGTCCGGTGGATCGACATTCCGCGTCCGCGGGTGATAAAGCCAACGATCTCATCTCCCGGCACCGGATTGCAGCATCTGGAAAAACGCACTGCCATATCGTCGATTCCCTTGACCACGATACCACTCTTGGATCTGGTGATATGCACCTTGTTCTTTGCCGCTTCCGCAACCTTTTCCAGAACACTTTCGTCGGTCAGTTCTTTTCGGTGATCCTTACTGTATTCTTCTGCAAGACGGTTGACGATCTGCCCTTCCTTCAATCCGCCATGTCCAAGTGCTGCAAGGATCGAATCCCAGTCCTTAAAGCCGTACTTTTCCTGCACGATCTGCATATATTTCGGTTTCATCAGATCTGAGAGTACAAATCCTTTTGCCTTACAGTACGTGGCGAGCATTTCCTTACCACGTACAATATTTTCTTCTTTGAATTCTTTCTTAAACCACTGGTTGATCTTGTTCTTCGCCTGGGTACTCTTGACGATACTCAGCCAGTCACGGCTCGGTCCTTTGGAGTTCTGCGAAGTCAGGATCTCGATTCGATCCCCGTTCTGGATCTTGTAATCGATATTGACCAGCTTGCCATTGACTCTGGCACCTACCATCTTGTTGCCGACCGCAGTATGGATCGCATAGGCAAAGTCAACCGGCGTAGAACCGTTCGGCAGGTTCTTGACATCTCCGTTCGGTGTAAAGCAGTATACATCCTCTGCAAATAGATCCAGGTCTCCTTTCAGAAGATTCAGAAATTCCCGGTTGTCTGACATGTCTCGCTGCCATTCCAGGATCTGACGAAGCCAGCTCAGTTTCTCTTCTTCCTTCGCCTCAACGCTCTTCTTTCCATCTTCAGACTCTTTATATTTCCAGTGTGCCGCAATACCGTATTCAGCAGTTTTATGCATCTCTTTTGTACGGATCTGGATCTCAAACGGCTGACCGATCGAACTCATCAGAGTCGTATGCAGAGACTGGTACATATTCGCCTTCGGCATTGCGATATAATCTTTAAATCGTCCCGGGATCGGCGTATACATCTCATGAATCACACCGAGTGCCGCATAGCAGTCCTTTACAGATTCTACGATAATACGGACTGCAAACAGATCATAAATCTGATCTATTGTCTTGTCCTGATTGACCATTTTCTTATAAATGCTGAAGAAATGCTTCACACGTCCGTTCACTTCTGCATCAATGTTCGCATTCTTCATATGCGTGGAAACCTCATCCACGATCTGCTGGACAAATTCTTCCCTTTCCGTTTTTCTTGCATTGATCTGCTTTACCAGATCGTTAAAACCTCCGGCTGTGAATACTTGAGCGCCAGATCGTCAAGCTCTGTCTTGATCTTGGAAATACCAAGCCGCATCGCGATGGGAGCATAGATATCCATGGTTTCTCTTGCTTTCTCCTGCTGTTTCTCTGGTCTCATATATTGCAGGGTACGCATATTGTGCAGACGGTCGGCAAGCTTGATGATGATAACACGGATATCTTTTGCCATCGCAAGGAACATCTTACGAAGATTCTCAGCCTGGACCTCCAGCTTATCCGCTGAATAGGAAAGCTGTCCCAGCTTTGTGACACCGTCTACCAGAAGAGCCACCTCATCTCCGAATTCCTGACGGATTTCTTCGTCCGTCATCACCGTGTCTTCTACCACATCATGAAGGATGCCGGCAACGATCGTCTCTTTGTCCATCTCCAGTTGTGCCAGAATGATTCCTACCCACAGAGGATGGATAATATACTCTTCTCCGGATTTCCGTGTCTGCCCTTTATGCGCATCTCTTGCAATATGATATGCTTTTTCGATCATAGAGACGTCCGCCGAAGGATGGTACTTTCTGACTCGCTCGATCAGACTTTTTATAGAGCAGTTCCGGATTCTGATAATCTTCCACATCCTTTACCGCATGACCATCTACGATCTCCAGTTTTTTATGTGTTGGTTCGATCAGCATCTCCTGCTGGATTCCGATATCGTCTGCCATAGCCTTCCCTTCTTTCTCATTAGTTTCCCGGATACTGGATTACGGAATCTACTTTGTATCCTTTCAGTTTTTCCCGTCCTTTTAATCCCATCAGTTCGATCAGGCAGAGAACTTCTACAACCTCACCGCCAAGTCCTTCGATCAGTTTGATCATTGCTTCTGCCGTACCGCCTGTTGCCATCAGGTCATCTACGATCACAACCTTGTCTCCCGGTTTGATCGAACGCTTGTGGATCTCGATCTCTGCACTTCCATATTCCAAATCATACTTGATCGATGCTGTCTCGCAAGGAAGCTTTCCTTTTTTACGAATCGGCACAAATGCTTTTTGCAGATTATATGCAATCGGCATTCCAAAAATAAATCCTCTGGACTCCGGTCCGATCACGATGTTGAAATCCATGCCTTCAAGCCTATCCTGCAGTTCCCGAATGGAAAGCTGAAGCCCTTCCGGATCTTCAAGAATGCTGGTTACATCTCTGAAAATAATTCCTTTTTCCGGATAATCCGGAATGCTGACAACATATTCTTCAAGTTTTTTCATCTTTCTTCTCCACCTTACCTACAAATATATGCAATATCTATTAGTATAGCATAAAATTGCTGTTTTTCAAATTATTTATAATTTTGGATCACAATCTGTGGCGTACGGACTCCCTGATACTCATTGATATCAGGATAATAGGTAAATGCCATAACAATTCCATGCCCATGTCCGCGCAGCAGACACTCACAGGCAATATCTCCAAATTTTTCACGCACATATTCCACAAAGGTATTCACATCTCCAAAATACATGGCATCCATCCTTGTACCGTGAAGATCCTTCACCTGCAACTTCAGCACATTTTTATTCTTGCCAAGGATTCTCGCACTTTCCACCTGTACCTGTCTTTCTGCAAAGACCGGACGTGCATTTCCTTTGCCAAATGGTTCCAGAACCGCAAGCTCTCCGATAAATTTTTCATTGACACATTCAAACGGGAGCTGCATATCTATGGCAATCTTTTCATTCAGATCCTCTGGTGTGATCCCGGATTTTTCGTTAATCTCCTTACGGAACTGTTCCAGATTCTCCTCCGGCATGGAGAGACCTGCCGCCATCTTATGCCCGCCAAATTTTGACAACAGATGCTTTACCCGGTTCAGTCCTTCATACATGTGCCAGGTCTCGATCGATCTTCCTGAACCCTTTAAACCTTCCGCGCCCTTCGTCAGCACAAAGACCGGACGGTAATATTTTTCCCGGATCCTTCCTGCCACGATCCCGGCAAGACTTTCATGACATTCCGGCAGGTAGACCACCAGCACGTCTGCATCCTTAAGTTCACTGTTCTCCACCTGGATAAACGCCTCTTCTACCGCCTGCGCCGTCATATCCTTCCGGCTGTCATTGAGTGCTTTCAGATCACCTGCCAGCAGATCCGCCTCCGCCACTTTCTTTGCCTCCAGAAGCTCCAGGGCACGCTTTGCTGTATCCAGTCTTCCACTGGCATTCATACACGGACCGATCACAAATCCAATGTGATACGGAGACAGCTTATCTACATTCACACCAGTACATCCCATCAGCGCCTTCAGTCCCAGATTCTCCGTCCGTTTCAGCATATCCAGTCCCTGTTTAACGAAAATACGGTTTTCGTCCACCAGATCCATAACATCACCGATCGTTGCGATTGCCACATTTTCCATCAGATAATCTGCATCTTCCGCATCTTTTCCCATGGCTTCCATCAGAGCCTCCACCAGCTTGTAAGCAACCGCAGCCCCGCACAGCCCTTTGAACGGATAAGTACAGTCCTCCTGCTTCGGATCCACAACCGCATCTGCCTCCGGCAGAATATATCTTCGTCCCGCGCCAATTTCCGTATACGGGACCTCATGATGATCCGTCACCACAATCGTCATTCCCATACTTTTTGCATAGGCGATCTCCTCTGCCGCCGCAATCCCGTTATCACAGGTAATGATCGTATCCACGTCGGCCTCCAGCGCCCGGTCGATCAGGTTCCGGTTCAGACCATACCCGTCCTTCATACGATCCGGAATGTCACTGTCCACATCAGCTCCGAGCATCCGGAATCCCTCCAGAAGAATATAGGTCGACTGGATTCCATCAATATCATAGTCTCCAATGATCCTGATTTTTGCATTTTCTTTTATCTTTTCTCCAAGAACCGCTACTGCCTTGTCCATATCCTTCATCAGCATTCCATCGTACAGATCGGCGATCGTACCGTTTAAATATTTCTCGATCGCATCATCCCCGATCACATCCCGGTTTCTTATCAGGGAAGCCACTCGCGGACTGATATGGAATTTCTCACTGATATGCTGAAAATCCGCTCCTTTTCTCAGAAGTACCCAGTTCTCCATTTTCTCTTTTCCTTTCTTTGGTAGTCAGATAATACAAAGATGCCGGAGGATTCTCCCCCGACACCTCATTTTCTGTCAGTTATTTCTTTTTCGCTGCTTTTTTGCCGCCGATTTTTGTTTTCATTACATACCATAATGCACCGGTGATACATACAGATGAATATCCGCCACCTGCAATACCAACCATGAGAGGTGCTGCAAATTCTTTAATAGAGCTTACACCCATGATATAAAGAACCGCTACCATGACAAATGTAGTAAATGTTGTGTAAATACTTCTTGTCAGTGTATAAGTGATACTTCTGTTTACAAGCGCTTTCAGATCATCGTTTCTCTTCATGACCCGAAGCTCTTCACGGATACGGTCGAAAATAACGATCGTCGCATTGATAGAATATCCAAGGATTGTCAGCATACATGCGATAAATGTATTACCGACAGATGTTCTTGCAAGTGCATAGAATGTAAGCACAAATAACAAATCGTGTAAAAGAGCAAGAACCGCACTTGATGCGAAACGTACATCTTTGAACCGGAACCAGATATAGATCAGCATACAGATTGCTGAAATGATAACTGCAATGATCGCATCCTGTCTCATCTCGGAGCTTACCGTAGAACTGATATTTTCTGCTGTAATTGTCGATGTGTCTACACCAAATTTATCAGCAAGCGCATTGTTAAGTGCTTCTCTTTCGTCAAGATTCAGCGTCTGTGTCTTGATGATGATCTGATTGCTGTCTTTTACTTTCTGTGCCTGTACATTGTGATCTCCGGTCACATCTTCTACAACCGGAACGATCTTTGAATCAATCTCTTTGATCGAGTAATCTTTATCAAATGTTACGGTTGTAGCCGTACCGCCCTTGAATTCCAGGCTGTAGTTCAGCGCACCTTCACCTTTTCCCGACTGGACTCCCATTGTTACAAAACCTGCTGCGATCACAGCAATTGATATTGCAAAGAAAATGGCTTTCTTTCCGAGGAAGTCGATAATTTTTCTTTCTTTTTTGAATTTCTTCGCATAAAATTTCACATCACGAAGACCAATCGCATACAGAGAGAAAATGATGATTCTGGTAATAACAAGTGCCGTAAACATTGACACAACAATACCAAGTGCCAGTGTCTGTGCAAATCCTTTTACAGAACCTGAACCCTTGAACCAGAGAATAGCTGCAGCGATCAGAGTTGTTACGTTACCGTCAACGATCGCAGACATTGCTTTGTGGAAACCATGTCTTCAGGGAAGTCGCTTAACACTGATACCTGTTGTCACTTCTTCACGCACACGGGCGAAGATAATAACATTCGCATCCACCGCCATACCAATACTTAAAATGATACCTGCAATACCCGGAAGGGTAAGCGTGATATGACAAATGCATTTCAAAAGCATCAGATACGACATATCCTGTATAGATCAGCAGTGCAAGACTGATGCCAAGTCCCGGAAGCCATGTATAAGATCATAAACAGGAATACCAGGATCAAAACCGATGGCACCAGCCATTAAGACTTGTGCTGATTGCCTTCTTCTCCGAGCTGTGCAGCTACTACATTAGAGCGAATGTTCTTCAAGTTCCAGATTCAGTCCACCGATACGGATTGTCGATGCAAGGCTTTCTGCTTCTTCGTAGCTTGAAATCTTATTGATAACTGCCTGTCCGCCTGTGATTGCAGACTGGACAAGTTGGTGAACTGCAACGGTCTGTCATAGATAAATAGATTGGCTTTCAAAATTAGCTGCAATTTTTTGCGATAAACTTCTGTGTTCATCTGTAAACTGAAGCTGTACAACATAATTTCTTTCTTTGTAACTGTCGTCCACAACCTGCCTGTTATTCTTTGATATCAGAACCTGTCAGAACTGCTTCGTTTGCAGTTCGTACCATTTTTAACATCTGTTCCTTCAATTGTATAGTTCTCACCATCCTGGAACGTCTGAAATCCAGGGAACCTGGCTCATCCAAAGTTCATCCAGAATCTTATTGGCATCTGTAACAGAGGAATCTCAATATTGATCCGGTCGTCTCCTTCCTGATATACACTCGCCTTCTGTGCTGTACTGCTCGACTCTTCGCTGCAGCTTATAGATTGTATCACTCATCTCTTCTTTGGTCGGATTCTTATCTTTTGCCTGATAAGTGATGCTGACACCGCCCTGCAGATCCAGTCCCAACGGAACATTGATGTTTTCATCGCACCGAGTCTTAGATTTTCCAATTGCGATACAGATAAAACCAAGACCGACGATGAAGAAAATAATCAGATTGATGAC
>VOFE01001318.1_pt1 | contig 16001 bp, 22 predicted proteins | sample 5384071 | NCBI WGS metagenome assembly VOFE01 (sample SAMN12384724, study PRJNA508395) | human gut metagenome | isolation source: healthy gut D | host: Homo sapiens
CGTGCAGCACGGATTGATCCAGAGAGACCGTATTTTCTCCGTATCCGTGCTTCTTCCGGATAAGCCGGGTGAGCTTGCACGCGTGGCAGAGACGATCGCAAATGTCCAGGGTAATGTTGACCGTTTGTAACTCGAAAGTGGAAATCTTCGTGCAATGGCACTCGATTTACTTTCTCTAACAAACGCTGCAAAGTGTCTTCGGAACGCTCCTGCTAATGCACCTGCTCAGGAATATCCTGCTTTCCGCTGGTACCATCTCAGATAAGAAGTTTTTTCTGACTCCAGTAAGAAGTTTTTTCTGACCCACAGCGTAGTCACTCAACAATGCAAATTTAAAAAAGAATCGAAAAAAGCCGGATGGCTATTGACTAAGATACTCGATCGTAAAGTCGGGGGCAAAAGCCCCCGACTTTGATTTAAGATTGCTCCGTGATGGCCTACCCAATATTCGCATATCGTGGGATTATCAAAGATATCATATCGAGCATAAGGTCTTTCACCCACCTATGAGCAAGCTCATTAGACTTTTGACCCTGGCATCAAAGTAAATATGTATTTAATATTTGACTAATCATTCATCTTAGTTGATAGCCTTCCGGCTTTTTACTTCTTATTGAAATTTCGTTTTGTTGAGAGAAACTGTTCTGGCATGAGGAAAAATTTTCTGATTTGAAAAGCCTAATATCCGCCCTTGCTGTTGCGTGAGCAGTGCATTGACAAGGAGCGTTCCGAAGACACTTTGCCCAACTTGTTAAGGAACGTAAACAGGAGTGCCTCTGCACGAGTGTTTCCACGTTCCTGTTACAAGTTGTCAACGGGCTGAGGTAAAGCGGGTCCTGCACTGCGATGCAACAGAGCGTGAGAGACTACTTGGTTGATAATTTTTAACAGGGTAGTTTTTCCTGTACCATTATCACCAATGATGGCAACGTGTTCCCGCGATGGATCTCAAAGCTGATATCCTGAAAAAGTTGCTGGCTGTCAAAGCGTTTGGACAGATGTTCAACTGTCAGGACGTCCGATCCGCTGATACAGGACGGCTCAAGAGAAAAGTGCATTTCGCGGACGCTTTCAACAGGCTTTTCAACAGGAGTGATACGGTCAGCATTTTTCCCGGCTTTCAGCCCGCTTGATGGATTTCTCCCGGTTGAAAGAACGAAGTTTCTCGATGACTGCCTGCTGATGCTTTATTTCACGCTGCTGGTTCATGTATTCTTTCAGGCGGGCATCACGGATCTGTTGCTTTTTCGCTGCATAGGCTTTGTAGTTTCCCATATACATACGAATATGAGCCTGATCGACCTCAATGACTTTTGTTACGACACGGTTCAGAAAATACCGGTCATGGGAAACAATCAATACGGCCCTGAATAATTTAAAAGATACGTTTCCAACCATGCAATGGAATTAAGATCCAGATGGTTGGTCGGCTCGTCCAGTAAGAGGATATCAGGGCTTGTCAGAAGCAGTTTTCCAAGAGAGACTCGTGTCTTCTGACCTCCTGAGAGGGTATCGGTCTGCTTGGAAAAATCATCCTCTGTAAATCCAAGCCCCTTCAGGACACCGGTGATTTCACTTTCACAGGCATAGCCATTTTTGGCCTCATATTCAGACTGAAGCCGGTTGTATGTATCCAGCCGGTTTTTCAGATCTTCCCCGGTTAAGGATTTCAGTTCCTGCTCGATGGAACGAAGCTGGGCTTCCATTGCAAAAATATCGGCTTTTGCACTTTTTACTTCCTCATAGATTGTATTGCCGGATGTCAGATCCTGACGCTGTGCAAGATAACCGAGAGTCTTCCCTTTGGCAAGAATAACATCGCCACCGTCCAGGGGTTCCTCCCCGATGATCATTTTCAGAATCGTAGATTTCCCGGCACCATTGATCCCGACAAGAGCTGCCTTCTCCCGGTCTTCAATATGGAAAGAACCGTCGCAGACAATGGTATGTTCGCCGAATGCTTTATTCAGATTGTGACAGGCTAAAATCATAATCAATAAACTCCTTATATCATAATTCTTATTTTAAAATGGCTCTTCATTATTATAAAACTCCAAGTATCTATTATATCGAAAATAGCCGAAAATACAAGAAGTAGGAAAGTAAAGTTTGACAGAAGTTTAACTATTCTATATAATGTTGGGTAGATTATGATGTGGAGGGCAATGGAAGTGGAACAAAGAAAATATCACGTGCCGTAATTTCAAGGCTTCCAAGATATTATAGATATTTGGGAGACCTGCTTGAAGCGGGTGTAGAGAGGATCTCATCCAATGACCTGAGTAAAAAGATGCAGGTAACAGCATCCCAGATCCGGCAGGATCTGAACAATTTCGGCGGATTCGGCCAGCAGGGCTATGGATATAATGTAAAGTACCTTTATACGGAGATTGGAAAGATCTTAGGATTGGATAAGGATCATAACTTTATTATCATCGGTGCCGGTAATCTTGGACAGGCACTGGCAAATTATGCATCATTTGAACGGAATGGATTTATTTTAAAAAGTTTATTTGATGTGAATCCGCGTCTTGAGGGAGTGACGATCCGGGGAATCCCTGTCAGAATGCTGGATGAACTGGAAGGATATCTGCAGGAAAAATGATATTGAGATTGCAGCTCTTACACTTCCCAAGTCAAAAGCGGAGGAAGTAGCGGATGTCCTGGTAGCGAATGGGATCAAGGCCATCTGGAATTTTGCACATACGGATCTTACACTTCCCAAGGATGTCATTGTGGAGAGTGTACATCTTGCTGACAGTCTGATGAAATTGTCTTATAATATCAGCCAGCACAATGAAATTCAAAATAGCAGAGGACTGCTGCGGGTATGGTCATAGCTGGACCGTCCGCAGCAGTTTGTCTTTAAAAGAAAGGGGACTGCTCATGAGATATTTACCGGACGGAGAACAGATGAAGAAAGCAGATCAGTATACGATCCAGCAGATCGGTGTACCTTCTGTGGTTCTTATGGAGAGGGCAGCATTAAAAATTGTTGAAGTACTGGAAGAAAAGAAAAAGGATTTAAGGCGACCACTGATCGTATGCGGCAGTGGAAATAATGGCGGAGATGGATTTGCTGTGGCAAGACTTCTGGCTGAAAAGGGCTGCCATGTGGATGTGCTTTTTACGGGAAGAGAAAGCTCTATGACGGAAGAATGCAGATTGCAGGCTCAGATCGACAAAAATCTCGGGATTAATTTGTTTACAGAAATCCCCGAGAAAGAGTATACTGTGATCATTGATGCAATTTTTGGCGTTGGTCTGTGCAGAGAAGTTGCAGGACACTACAGAGATGTGATCGGATGGATGAACCGGCAGACGGCACAGAAGGTTGCAGTGGATATTCCATCAGGAATCTGTTCTGCTACAGGAAAGGTGCTTGGTATTGCATTTCAGGCGGAACTGACAGTATCTATGGCATGTCAGAAGCGTGGCTGTGCTTTGTATCCGGGACAGATTTGTGCGGGAGAGGTTGTTCCGGTAACGATCGGGATTGATCCCGAGTACTTTTTTTGAACAGAAAAGTGTCTGCATGACCTATGATAAAAAGGAGCTGGGAAATCTGCTGCCGGAAAGAAAAGAGGATTCGCATAAGGGCAGTTTTGGCAGAGTTCTTATGATCACCGGCAGTCCGGGAATGGCAGGAGCAGCTTATCTTTCAGCTACAGCAGCGTATACGGTTGGTGCCGGACTTGTCCAGATCTATACAGCAGAAGAGAACAGGCAGGTACTTCAGGGACTTCTTCCAGAGGCGATCATTTCCTGCTATAGAGAGTATGATGAAGAGAAACTGGATCAACTGATCGGGTGGGCAGATGTCATCTGTATCGGCTGTGGATTAGTGATGCAGATGGACTGAACCTTCTTGCAGGAAGGAAAGATCTGTATAAAAAACTTGGGAAAAATATGATCCTCACCCTCATATGAAAGAAATGTCAAGGCTGACCGGATGGAGTATTGATACGATCATGGAAGATCGCTTCCAGGCACTTGATCAGATCATAAAACAATCCGGACCGGATACAAAATCCTCCATAATCTGTGTGTTAAAAGACAGTCGTACTGTTGTCGCACAGACAAATCGGCAGAGATTTGTAAATCTCGCTGGTAATAACTCTATGGCAAAAGGTGGTTCCGGAGACGTTCTCGCCGGAACGATTGCAGGACTTCTTGCACAGCATATGGCACCATTTGAAGCCACTACTGTGGGAGTTTTCCTACATGCCTGTGGTGGAGATGAAGCGAAAAAGAGCAAAGGAAGTTACAGCGTATTAGCAGGGACCTGATTCAGGGTATGGCCGATGCAATGAAGAATGCAAAGGAGTGCAGATAAATTATGAAACAGTATAACAGAGTATGTGCCCGGATCAATTTGGATGCCATTGCATATAATATGGAGCAGATGAAAAATCGCATTGGTCAGGAGGGACGTTTAATAGCTGTTATCAAGACGGATGCATACGGACACGGAGCAGTTCCTCTTGCGGAAATGTTTGAGGAAACGCCTTATATCTGGGGTTACGCTGTAGCATGCATGGGAGAAGCAAGAACTTTAAGAGCACATGGAATCAAAAACCAATCTTGATTCTTGGCTGTGTTTTTCCTGATGAGTATGAAGAAATGGTTGAGAAAGAAATCCGTGCAGCAGTTTTTACAGAAGAGATGGCCAAGGGAATGGCTGATGCTGCCGTAAGGTCAGGAAAGACCGCATTTCTTCACATAAAAATTGATACAGGAATGGGACGAATTGGATTCAAAGTAAGCAAAGAGAGTGTTGAGACAATTTCCAGAATCAGCAAACTTCCTAATATTAAAATGGAAGGAATGTTCACACACTTTGCAAAGGCAGATGAATTTGACAAGTCTTATACATTTGCCCAACATGAAAAATTCCTCTGGATGAAAGAACAGTTAGAAACAAATGGCGTTCAGATTTCCTATTATGATTGTGATAACAGTGCCGGAATTATTGATTTTCCGGATATGAAGCATGATCTTGCCAGAGCCGGGATCTCTATTTATGGAATGTATCCGTCAGATGAAGTGAAAAAGATGCTGTTGACCTGAAACCGGCACTGGAATTAATCAGCCATATCAGCTTTGTAAAGGATGTGGAAAAAGGAACTTCCATCAGTTACGGTGGAACTTTCGTCGCGCCAAAGAAGATGCGGATCGCTACGATTCCCGTCGGATACGGTGACGGATATCCGCGTTCCCTTTCAAATAAAGGCTATGTTCTTATCCATGGAAAACGTGCAGACATTGTAGGAAGAGTCTGCATGGATCAGTTTATGGTAGATGTAACAGAGATTCCGGAAGCAAAATTCATGGATCCGGTTACTCTGGTCGGAAAAGACAAGGACGCCGTTATCCGTGTAGAAGATCTTTCTGATCTGAGTGGAAGATTCAATTATGAATTTGTCTGTGATCTGAGCAAGCGTGTTCCGAGAGAGTATTATAAAAACGGTACGATCGTAAAACAGATTGATTATTTCGAATAACCGGAATAATTGAAAGAATCCGGTTGACATGCATACATCCGATAAAACCGGAGATACTTTAGTATGTTCTTAGAAAAAAACAAAAGGTTCTGAGAAGAATCAGAGAACAAATACGAAAAGTAACTGGAATATCGGAGTGTGAATGAATTGATAATTAAGCGGGGCGACATTTATTACGCAGATCTTAGTCCTGTCGTTGGTTCGAACAAGGTGGAATCCGGCCGGTACTTATAATACAGAATAACATAGGCAACAGACATAGTCCAACCATCATAATTTGCGAATATCAAGCACAAAAAAGAAAAAAATGATGCAGCAAAGGGAAAGATCTTTACAAAGATCGGCCGTGAAGCTTGCGATTGCAGTAAAAGAAGGTGGAAGTGCTGATCCGACAAACAATTTCAAACTTTCGTGATGTGATCGCAAAGGCAAAGCAAACAATATGCCGAATGATACCATCGAGCGCGGTATCAAAAAAGCGGCAGGCGATGGAAACAGTGTTAATTACGAGACAACAACGTATGAGGGATATGGACCAAGCGGCACAGCAATTATTGTAAAGTGCCTGACGGATAATAAGAATCGTACAGCAGCCAATGTGCGTAATGCATTTACCAAGGGACAGGGAAGTATCGGTACACAGGGTTGTGTATCCTACATGTTCGATGAAAAAGGACAGATTATCATTGACAAAGAAGAATGTGATATGGATGGTGATGATCTGATGATGCTTGCACTTGATGCAGGTGCAGAAGATTTTTCCGATGCGGATGACAGCTTTGAGATCACTACCGCTCCGGAAGATTTTGATGCGGTACATAAGGCACTTGAAGAGCAGAACATTCCGATGGCATCTGCGGAAGTAACCATGATTCCACAGACATATGTGACGCTGACCGATGAGGCTGATATTACAAATATCGGAAGAATTCTTGATTTCCTGGATGACGATGATGATGTTCAGGAAGTATATCACAACTGGGAACGAGTAAAATTACATACTGTAAAAATGGGCGTCATACGCAAAACAGGGTTTTAAATTAGGAGGCAGGATGAAAGAAAATCTTATTTGCAGTCCGAATGTGTTCCTTTTATTAAAACAGGAGGACCACTGATGTATGTGGGATCTTTACAAAGCTAAAACATTTGATCACCAGCATTGGGATCGTGTTGATGGGAAGACTTTTACAGCTGTATTCTTGAAAAATACCGGATAGTTTTTTATATGTGACCCATTTTTATATGGATGCGGTTCTTATATTCCAAAGATCTAAATATGTAGGGGGTTTTAGCAATATAAACTGGATGGACAGTCACCTATTATTTCATTGATAATGAGTATTTGTAACTGTTTCGTACCGTATGGAGATATGCGTATGATATTGAAAAATGGCGGTACTTCGACAAATCGGTTTGTCCACAATCCGTAAAATCGGTTTCCGCCCGGATATCATTCACTGTCATGACTGCTGGCAGAGGCCGGACTGATTCCTGTTTATTTAAAGAAGAATTTCAGGCAGATTCTTTTTTGGAGAAACGGTCGATTATGACCAATCCGGCATTGAAGTTGTTTTTGATTTGGGATGTAAAAAATTTGCAGGGAACGGGATTGCACATGATCTGTTTGTTCCGTTAATCGTAGATAATAAATTTGCAAAATATGTCAACTGTCGTCCTTGTTTGAATGGGCAGATATATTACTCATTCAACTACAAAATACATGGATGGACATGCAGACTGTGTTGGCGGTGATTAAATCGTTGATCTGCGGTCATTTTGACTGGGCTGCTTACGGAGTAAACAATTGATTTTCCGGACTTACAACACCGGATGAGACTTATCAGGAATTGTGATACACAAAAAGTTTGGACAAAGCTGCTTATATGAACAAAAGCAACATCACAGCTTGATGAAGAGATCTTGGAAGAAATCCATGATCAGAATGCATTTCTTCTGAACCTTGGACTCAGAGAGTCTTCATTTGAGAATGCCAAGACATTGACGGACTGGTAGATAAAGATGGCTCTGGTATCATCGGGACATGGGAAACAGCATGGGTTAATATGTTCCGGCACTTACGCATGGAAATATCCGAACCGGGTTTCTGCAAATATATGCCTGATGGAACATGCGGTGTTATTACTTTTGCGGCAGCGGATGCGGAAGAGAATGCCTTCCCGCTTTAAGATGATGGACAAACTGATGATTTCTTTGCGATTGGAACGTCCCATGTAGCAGAAACCGGAGGATTAAAAGACACGGTTCAGGCTTACAATGAATAGATAACAGGGAGATGATTCTCCTTTACAAATTACAACGCTGACGAAATGCTGCAGGTGATTAATTATTCCAAGCATATTTTCTATGACCGCAAGCGCCAGTGGAACCAGATGGTAGACCGTGGAATGGCAAATGATTTTTCATGGAATGCGTCAAAATTCCGCTATGAGGGACTGTATAATTATCTTCTCGGTGAATAAAACAGAAAATAATTCATAAGATAAGAACGGATACATTTGTATCCGTTCTTATTTTTATGAATGGCAAAGGTGAAAAAACAATGGGAGATACCAAAAAGAAAATGATAACATTATTGAATTCGGACAGGCAATGTTACATGCAGACCGGAGAAATACAACCATTTATCTGTTATCAATTATCGGAGAAATTGAAGGACACGAATGTCTTCCGTCAACTTCAAAAACGACAAAATATGAACATGTCCTGCCACGTCTGGCAGCGATTGAGGACGATGAGAGTGTAAATGGCGTTTTGTTATTGCTCAATACCATGGGTGGAGATGTGGAGAGCGGACTTGCGATTGCGGAAATGGTCGCGTCGCTTTCGAAACCTACCGTTTCTTTAGTGCTTGGTGGGAGCCATTCCATCGGTGTTCCGCTGGCCGTTTCCACAGATTACTCTTTTATTGTTCCGAGCGGAACCATGGTGATCCATCCGGTACGGATGAGTGGAACCGTGATCGGGGCAAAACAGACATATGATTACTTTAAACAGATGCAGGATCGGATTGCCGGATTCGTGGCTTCCCATTGTCACGTTTCGGAGGAACGGATGACAGAAATGATGATGAATACGCAGATGCTGACCAAGGATCTCGGCACGATTCTTGTCGGGAAACAGGCAGTGTCTGAAGGCATTATTGATGCTGTCGGGGGAATTTCGGATGCATTTGCAAAGCTGTATCAGCTGATAGGGGAAAATAGTTAAAAATAATTAAAAAAGCTGATGGGTGACATTCTGGTGTAAATATGATAAAATAAAAAGACTTTTGTATGATGGAGTGTGTCCAATGGCTGCGGGAAACCGTAAATCATCAAATAAAAGAAAAACACAGACAAAAAAAGAGCGTATGGCGGAAATGGAGAAAGCACAGGCATTTCGCGTGGAAGTAACGTTGTGGATTGTTGTTGTTGCAGCTGCGCTGCTGCTTTTTATCAGTAATCTGGGATTCGGAGGAGCCGTTGGCAAAACCGTCAGCGGCTTTCTTTTTGGTATGTTCGGACTTATGGCATATGTTCTTCCGGTGCTGCTTCTTGTGGGCAGTTTTTTTGCGGTATCGAACCGTGGAAATAAGCTGGCAGCCGTAAAATTGATTGCGGCAATTGTATTTTTGGTCTTTTTATGTACATTTATGGGACTGGCCATGAATGGAAACGACCGGATCCATCCACTTGACGCATATACATATTGTGCAGAACGGCATACCGGTGGCGGCATCATCGGCGGATGTCTGGCTTATTACATGTGTCAGGCATTTGGACTGATCGGGTCTTTTATTATTGACATTATCGTGCTGATCGTCTGTATGGTACTGATTACAGAGCGTTCGGCATTGCGTGGAATGCAAAAAGGCGGCAAAAAGGTCTATGAATCCGCAAAGGAAAGCAATGAAAAGTATCGGGAATACAGGGAATACCGTGCACAGGAGCGGAAAGAACGCCGCATGGATCATAAAGTGTCCGGAGTATCCATCGATACACGGATTGAAGAAAAAGGCAAAAAAAATAAAAAGAGAAAATCGGATGAAATGGGAGAACTGTCGGCACCTGCATTTGATATGATGCCGGATACCACAGTATCTCCGATGCCGGAAAAAATTTCTTCTCCGGCACCAGTGGCGGTTTTAGAAGAACCCGCGGCAGAAATACAGCCGGAGATTTCGGGGGGATTTTATGCCGGATACTTTTCCACCGGAACCGTCGCAGGCGGCACCGGTTCCGGAACATATTGCAGGATTGGCACCGGCCAAAGACGTATTAAAGCCGGCAGAAAAAACACAAAAAAAGAAAAACGAACAGGAAATCCAAAACGAAGTACAGAAAGTAGCACAGGAAATGGAGACGTCGGGTTTGGAACACAAACCGGACAAAGCATATGTTTTTCCATCCATAGATCTGTTGAAAAAGGGAGAAGGGAAAAAAGTCTGCCAATACTGAACATCAGTTGCGGGAAACTGCGGATAAGCTGCAGCAGACTTTAAAGAATTTCGGCGTGAATGTCACGATTACCAACATCAGCTGCGGTCCGGCAGTGACAAGATATGAAATTCAGCCGGACAATGGGTGTGAAGGTGAGCAAGATTGTCGGGCTGACCGACGATATCAAACTCAATCTGGCAGCTGCGGATATCCGTATCGAGGCGCCGATTCCGGGAAAAGCAGCGGTAGGAATTGAAGTTCCGAACAAAGAAAATGTTATGGTTTGCTTTCCGTGACCTGATCGAATCGCCGGAATTTCAAAGACGGCAAAGTCCAAGATCAGTTTTGCAGTTGGAAAAGATATTGCAGGAAAAGTTGTTGTGGCAGATATTGCAAAAATGCCGCATCTCCTTGATCGCAGGAGCGACAGGTTCAGGTAAATCTGTCTGCATCAATACGATTATCATGAGTGTTTTTTATAAAGCGCAGATCCGGAAGATGTGAAGCTGATCCATGGTAGATCCGAAAGTTGTAGAACTGAGTGTATATAACGGAATCCCGCATCTGATGATTCCGGTTGTAACTGATCCGAAAAAGGCTGCCGGGGCTTTGAACTGGGCAGTTGCCGAGATGGAAAACGTTAAGCTTTTCGCTGAGTACAATGTGCGTGAAATCAATGGATTAACGAAAAGGTAGATTCCATTGAAAACCGGGACAGGAGCGCCAGCAAAAGATGCCACAGATTGTGATTATCATTGATGAGCTTGCAGATCTGATGATGGTAGCTTCCAATGACGTGGAAGGGCCATCTGTCGTCTTGCACAGTTTGCCAGTGCGGCGGGCTCCATCTGATCCTTGCTACCCAGCGACCCAGCGTGGATGTCATCACGGGACTGATCAAGGCAAATATGCCGTCAAGAATTGCATTTTCAGTTTCATCGGGAGTGGATTCGCGTACGATCATTGATATGAACGGGGCAGAAAAGCTGCTGGGAAAAGGAGATATGCTGTTTATCCATCAGGATATCCAAAACCCAGGGTGCAGGGCTCCTTCGTTTCAGACGAAGAAGTTCAAAAGTTGTGATTATTTGATTGACAAGAACGGAAACTACCTCGTATAACAGTAATGAACTGTACAGAAGAACAGATTTCGATGCAGGCAGATCTTCCGGGCCAGGGAATGTCTTCTCCGGGACAACAGGATGCGCAGGAGAACAGCAGGGATGTCTATTTTACAGAAGCAGGACAACTGATCATTGACAAAGACAGGGCTTCGATCGGAATGCTCCAGAGAATGTTCAAGATTGGGTTCAACCGTGCTGCAAGGATCATGGATCAGCTTGGCAGAAGCAGGAGTGGTCGGTCCCGAAGAGGGGACAAAGCCGAGAAAAGTGCTTATGTCAAAAGAAGAATTTGCAGGAATATATGCAGAATTTCAGACTTCATGTAAAATCTAAAAACACCAAAAGGATACAAAGGGAGGGAAAGATGAAAACGGATATTCAGATTGCTCAGGAAGCAGAAATGAAACACATCAAAGAGGTAGCGGTACAGGCCGGTATTTCAGAAGATGAACTGGAATTTTATGGAAAATACAAAGCGAAAACTTTCCGATGAACTGATTGGGAACAGAAATCAAACAATAACGAGGACGGAAAGCTGGTTCTTGTTACAGCCATTAATCCGACCCCGGCAGGGAGAGGGAAAGACGACAATTTCTGTAGGTCTTGGACAGGCATTTGCAAAGCTTGGCAAAAAATCAGTGATCGCATTACGCGAACCATCTCTTGGACCATGCTTTGGAATCAAAGGAGGAGCAGCCGGTGGCGGTTATTCACAGGTAGTGCCTATGGAGGATATTAATCTTCATTTCACGGGAGATTTCCATGCCATTACTTCTGCCAATAATTTGCTGGCAGCAATGCTTGATAATCATATCCAGCAGGGAAATGAACTTGGCATTGATACAAGACAGATTGTATGGAAACGTTGTGTCGATATGAATGATCGTGTTCTCGAAATATTGTTGTCGGACTTGGACGCAAAACAGACGGTATGGTCCGTGAAGATCATTTTGTTATTACAGTCGCCTCCGAGATCATGGCAATTCTCTGTCTTGCAGATGATCTTGCTGATCTTAAAGAAGACGTCTGGGAAGAATTATTGTCGCTTATAATTTTAATGGAGATCCGGTGACAGCAGATGATCTGCAGGCAACCGGTGCCATGACTGCACTTCTGAAAGATGCAATCAAGCCAAACCTGATTCAGACACTTGAACATACACCGGCACTGGTCCATGGTGGACCGTTCGCCAACATTGCACATGGATGCAACAGTGTGCGTGCCACAAAGATGGCTCTGAAGTTAAGTGACATCACTGTCACAGAAGCCGGATTTGGTGCAGATCTTGGAGCCGAGAAGTTCTTTGATATCAAGTGCCGGATGGCAGGATTGAAGCCAGATGCAGTTGTCCTGGTCGCAACAGTACGTGCATTAAAATACAATGGCGGTGTTGCAAAGGCAGATCTTGCAGAAGAAAATTTAGATGCACTTGCAAAAGGAATTGTAAATCTTGAAAAGCATATTGAAAATATTCAGAAATATGGTGTGCCGGTTGTTGTTACGCTGAATTCTTTTGTATCAGATACGGATGCAGAGAATGCATTTATTGAAAAATTCTGTCGTGAACGCGGATGCGAGTTTGCCCTCTCAGAAGTGTGGGAGAAAGGCGGAGAAGGCGGTGTAGATCTTGCGCAGAAGGTTCTTGAGACACTTGAGACAAAAGAAAGTGATTTCCATACGCTTTATAATGATGAGCTTTCTCTGAAAGATAAAATCCGTACGATCGCACAGGAGATTTACGGCGCACATGATGTTGTATATGAACCTGCAGCTGAGAAACAGCTCGCCAAGATTGAATCTATGGGATTTGGTTCTTTCCCGATCTGTATGGCGAAGAACCAGTATTCCCTGTCAGATGATGCGAAGAAGCTTGGAAGACCTGAAAACTTTGATATTCATATCCGCGAGGTATATGTAAGTGCAGGAGCCGGTTTTGTTGTCGCACTGACGGGCGCTGTTATGACAATGCCTGGACTTCCAAAAGTTCCTGCTGCAAACGGAATCGACGTTACAGATGACGGAAAGATCACCGGACTTTTCTAAAGTTTTTTATGATTGGCTGCCGGTCATAGTATTTTTTGACCGGCAATGCCAATTGTTTTCGTGGAGTTAGATAATTAATTAAGGAGATACACATGGCACAGTTGATAGATGGTAAATTAATCTCTCAGCAGATTAAAGATGAGTTGAAAGAAGAAGTCGCACAGTTTAAGGCAGAAGGCATTGATATTTGCCTTGCTGTTATTCAGGTGGGAAGTGATCCGGCTTCTTCTGTATATGTCAGAAACAAGAAAAAAGGCATGCGCCTATATCGGAGTAGAATCAAGGGCATATGAACTGCCGGAGGATACGACAGAAGAAGAACTGATCAAGTTAGTAGAAGAGTTAAATGCGGATGAAAGCGTAAACGGAATTCTTGTACAGCTTCCGGTACCGGATCATATTGATGAAGATAAGATCATCCGGACGATTTCTGCTGATAAGGACGTGGATGGATTCCATCCTGAAAGTGTGGGAAGACTCTGGATCGGGGAAAAGGGATTTTTATCCTGCACTCCGGCCGGAATCATTCAGCTTTTGAAAAGATCGAATATTTCGATCGAGGGAAAAGAATGTGTGATCATTGGACGAAGCAATATTGTCGGGAAGCCAATGGCAGCCCTTTTGCTTCGTGAAAATGGAACTGTAACCGTTGCACATTCCCGAACAAAAGATCTTAAAGAAGTAACAAAACGAGCAGATATCCTGATTATTGCAATTGGAAAAGAGCGTTTTATCACATCTGAATATATCAAAGAAGGAGCTGTTGTCATCGATGTAGGAATGCATCGTGATGAAGCGAACCATCTTTGCGGAGATGTTGATTTTGTGGATGTTGAACCTCATTCTTCTGCAATCACACCGGTACCGGGCGGTGTTGGTCCAATGACAATTGCGATGCTGATGAATAATTGTGTTGAAACAGTTCGTAAGTAGGAGGAACTTGTAAATGAGGTGTACACATTGCGGAGCAAATATACCAGATGGTCAGTTGATCTGTCCCAGTGTGCAATGCTGAAGTACAGATGGTCCCGGATTATAACCCGCTGGATGACGTTCTCGCACGCGAAGTGAAAGGCTCAGTAGCCGGAGCTACACGTCAGATCCAGGCAGATGTAGTCCGAAGACAGAATGTGAGCCAAAACCAACAGAACAGAAATCGGCAAAATCAACGATCGAATTCTAATTCCACACACGTCTTAAGCCAGGCGGAACTGGATAAAGTAAGAGAAGCGAAGAGAGCAGCTACGGCGCCGAGAGCGCAAAGACAACGTCAGAAAACAGATGCAAAGCGTTATCAGGATGCCCGTCAGTCAACAGAGAATCTGCGCCGGACATCTACTGAAAGCAGACGCCTGCAGCAGATCAAAAACAAGAAGCCGCAAAGAAAAAACGCCAAAAAATTTTTACGGTTTTTTTCCTGCTCATTCTTCTGTTGGTGTCGGAATTTATATCGGATATCAGAATTCCTATACAGGCATGATCAAAAAAGGGAATGCCGCACTGCAGAATAGTAACTATACTTCTGCAGAGAATTATTTTAACAAAGCAATTATAAAGGATAAATCAAAGGCAGAGGCTTATACCGGACTTGCTAATATCTATGTTGCCCAGGATGATCTGGACAGTGCAGAGAGCGTCTATCTCAACGCACTGGAGACACAACCGTCGAATGTAAATCTCTATAAAGCTGCAGTAAAATTCTATGAGAAAACAGAACAGCCGAATAAGATTTCTGATCTCCTGCAGGATTGTGAAGATAAGAATGTATTATCTGCTATGAATGATTATGTTTCATCTGCTCCTGAATTCAGTTTGAAAGAAGGAACCTATGATGAAGTACAGCAGGTAACATTAACATCTGCTACAGGCGGAACGATTTATTATACAACAGATGGTTCTGATCCGACGGAGTCAAGTACAGAATACAAAGAAGCTGTTTTGCTTCAGTCCGAAGGTGACACAGAGATCCGTGCAATTGCTGTTAACAAAAAGGGAATACCAAGTGCTGTTTCCAGTGCGAAATATTCCATTGAATTTCCACTTGTAGACGCTCCGGCAGTTTCTCCATCAACCGGACAATATAGTACAGCCACTCAGATCACGATTACGGTACCGGATGGATATACGGCATACTACACGATGGACGGTTCAACTCCAACCGCATCCTCTGAGAAATATACTGACCCGATTGATATGCCGAAAATTCACAAACAATTTCTTTTTCAGCAATTCTCGTGAACGATAAAAATGGAAAAGCAACGGAAGTAACAACACGAAACTATATTACTACATATTAAGTAAACTGTGTAAAGTAACTAGAAAGTAACCTTGATTTTGGAAAATGTTATGTAAATTTTCCAAAATAGGGTTGCTTTTTTTCGTATACAGAGTTATAATAATACCTGTTAAAAAATAACAATACTACATAAAAAGGAGAGATTTGTTATGAGTAGATTTTGTTTACCAAGGGACATTTATCATGGAAAAGGCTGTCTTGAAGAACTGAAAAATCTGAAAGGAAAGAAAGCCTTTCTTGTAGTTGGTGGCGGATCTATGAAGCGTCAGGGATTCCTGGACAAAGCAGTGAACTACCTGAAAGAAGGCGGAATGGAAGTAAGGCTGATCGAGGGTGTTGAGCCGGATCCGTCTGTTGAGACCGTTATGAAGGGTGCAGAGGTGATGCGTGAGTTCGAGCCGGACTGGATCGTTGCTATGGGCGGTGGATCACCGATTGATGCTGCAAAAGCAATGTGGGTATTCTACGAATATCCCGGAGGTCTCCTTTGAAGACCTCATCACTCCGTTCAGTTTCCCTGAACTGAGACAGAAAGCAAAATTTGCAGCAATTCCTTCTACATCAGGAACAGCTACAGAGGTTACAGCATTCTCCG
>VOFE01001382.1_pt1 | contig 16001 bp, 23 predicted proteins | sample 5384071 | NCBI WGS metagenome assembly VOFE01 (sample SAMN12384724, study PRJNA508395) | human gut metagenome | isolation source: healthy gut D | host: Homo sapiens
GATTAAATATTACGTTTTCTGATGAAGGTATTGTGGAAACGCTGGAGTATTATTATGTGCAATAATTACAGGGTATCTTCATTTTCAGCATATAGAAGCTCATTAATCTGATAAATGGAAAACTGATGATTTTTGCCCCAAATAAGCAGGCTGTCACGCTTCTGTTTTGGATATAAAGGAGCAAATCCTGCATATTTTAAAAGTGCCTGTGTTTCGTCGAGAGAAAGGTTCATTCCAAAGGAAATGGAAATCAGCTTGTCGCGGAAGGGATACGTTTTCCAGAAAAATCTGATATCCATAAATTTCATTGAGTTCAGAATTTTAATGACCGTTGATTTTTCAGAGATTTCTCTTCTAACAGTTGGTTCAAATAGTCACAAACAGCAGAATCAATCAAATAATCCTGTTCGTTGTTTATGTATTCTTTGACAGACGAACATTGATTTAGTGCGTCCATCAGTTCATCCGTTGGTTTTTTAATCATCTTTATCACCTCGTAGAGAGTATATCATGGGAAAATCAGGTTGGCAATGGGAGAAAGTTATGTATCAGTGGCTGCTAGAGAACTTGAAAAAGTATTATATTTTTTTGTGAAAGTATTAAAGAAAAAAGAGAGCGGGGAAGTGCTTTTGTATAGGCATAAGCAATTGGGGAATTATGTGGTAGTTAAGAAACTAAGAGGAATTTATCCTGCTTATGAAAGATTGGTAGGTGTGAAGCAAGAACACCTGCCGTTAATTTATGAAGCGTGCCATATTGAAGAAGAAACGATGATTCTGGAAGAATTTATACCGGGGATCACGATTGCAGAACGATTGGAACAGGAAACATTATCAGAAAGTTATGTAAAGGAAATCATAAGTCAGGTGTGCGACGGCTTATATGCGCTGCATTTGAATCAGATTATCCACAGGGATATCAAACCGGAAAATATCCTGGTTATGAAAAACAGAGAAGTGAAGATTATGGATTTTGATGCTGCTAAAATTTATAAAATGTATTCACAAAAAGATACGAGAACGGTGGGGACAATCGGTTATGCTGCACCGGAACAGTACGGAGAGGCTCAATCGGATGCAAGAACGGATATTTACGGACTTGGAATTATGATGAATGTCATGCTGACCGGAAAACACCCTGTGAATGAAATGGCAATCGGGAAAATCGGAAATATCATAGAAAAATGTATTATGGTAAATCCAAGTAAACGTTATAGGGATGTAATGGAAGTGAAAGAAAAACTAAATAAACTTCGTTACTAAGCTGCGTGCATAGTACAAAAGAACTGCCTGTCATTATAATGATGATAGGCAGTTTTTCTGCTAGTTGGATGAATGGGAACGGGGGTAAGGTTTCTTTTCATCCGTCAGTCCGGAAAGATAGTCCATGCTTGTGTCAAGGGCGAGGGCTATTTTCCGGCATTGTTCAAAGGTATAGTAACGTTTGCCATTTTCTATCTTGGAGTAATCGCTTTGGTCTATACCAGTTAAATGTTGCATCTTGATTTGCGTGTAGCCACGTTCTTTGCGTAAGTCTTTTAAGCGTGACAATAGGTATTGCACCTCCTTTTTTGTGGAGTGTTGAAATATAATTAAAGTTATGTCACGATGACCTATTGACTATTAGGTGTAATTGACCTGAAATGTAATGAGGATGAGAGAGATAACGAAGGAGGAAGGTTTTATGGATAACTTAATGAAAGAAGAAAGAGAAATTTTCAAAGGGCGCTGCAAATATGCAGTATCAAAAAGGTCCGGCAAGTGTATTGGGATATAACAAAGGAGGACATTTGACACTGACGAATCAAAGGCTGATTTTTATAGCGCATGCTATGAATATAGGTCAAAAAGAATATTATATTCCATTGAGTGAGATTAAATATGCACAAAATGGTTTTCACATTTTAACACCGACTCCCAGTATGATAAAAATTGAATGTAATAGTGGGGAAATATATAAATTTGTCGTAAAGGGAAAGAAAAGAAACATGGAAAAATTGATCATGCAGTATGCGTTGGAAGTAAAACAAAAGAAGACGGTAGAATCAAATGATAATGTGTCAGTAAAATTTTGTAGTAATTGTGGGAATGAAATTTTGACGAATACAAAATTTTTGTGGGAATTGTGGAATGCAGATACAACAATAGATAGAAGTAAGAAAAGAGGGGTAAATATGGGAAAAATATGTGTAAAGTGCGGCAATGAATTAAATGATAATGCGAAATTTTGCTCTATATGCGGAAATAGTTTGATACTTAATAATAGCAATCAAGACCAGATGGAAATGCAAAAAGAGAATGTGCTGAAGAAAGTAAAAAAAGGTGTAGGAGGATTCGTTAATACAATTAATGAGATGACAGGTCAGGAGGAAATGTTGAAATTCGTTTAAAGGAATTAGTTAGTGGAGTATTAAAGAAACACTCCCTGGCGGAACGAGAAGAACTTTTCATTTGTGGAACGAAAAAACAACTCCGAAAGAAAGTGAAATGGTTGCTGACTGGCCGAAACCTTGGTTGTTTTCAAGAGTTTTCTGCTCTTTTCAATTGTATTTATAGGTCTTCTTATCGTAATAATGGAATTTGGAAATATGAATGGTATTCCGGGAGCTATGTTTGTTGGTGCGTTGGCAGTACCGTTTTCGCTTGTTGTTTTCTTTTGGGAAACGAATGTGCCAAGAAACATCAGTATTTTTGATGTTGTATCTACATTTTTGTGGGTGGTGTTTTATCATTGATTTCAACACTATTGTTGTATGAGGTAGTAGGTGTTGGCGAATTAGATTATATTGGTGCAATTCTAGTTGGAATAGTGGAAGAGATAGGAAAAAATCATAGTTGTTGGACATTATATCAAAAAGCAAAACACAAAATATATCTTGAATGGATTATTGTTGGGAGCCTGTGTCGGGGCAGGATTTGCAGTATTTGAGACTGCGGGGTACGCTTTTAATGGTCTGCTGTCTTCTCAGGATATTTCATATATGATTGATATACTGTTCCTGCGTGCAGTTCTCTCGATAGGAGCACATACAGTGTGGACAGCGATAGCGGCAGTAGGACTTGTTTTTGGCGAAAGGAGAGAATGAGTTTGATAATAATGATTATTATAAGCCCCAGTTTTTGAAATTTTAATACTTGTAATTGTTATGCATGCCATTTGGGATATGCCAATTACGTTCGGAAGTTCTATACATTTGATACAGATATTATTGTGTATTATTGTGATTACTGTTGTTTTAATTTTACTTAGTTCAGGACTGAGACAGGTTTCGTTAATTGCAGATAAAGCGAGAAAAAATATAAGAGACTCCTTCCCAAATATGGCATACAATACAGATGAAAATGATATTAGGGAGGCAGAATGATGAGTAAATACTGTGAACAGTGCGGAACAGAATTAGAAGATAATGCAATGTTTTGTCCGAGTGCGGAACGAAATGCCATAGTGAAAATGTTGAAGTGAAAGAACGATCGAAGGAAAATAAAAGTAAGAAAAAGATATTTTTAATAGGCATGGGTGTTCTCTTGTTGACTCTTTGTATTATTGGCAGTGTGACAGGATTCTTTTCCGGTTTCAAAAAAGGTTATGAGGAAACTGGAAATGGAAAGCCCATAAAATCGGTCTTAACAAAAGATGGAAAAGCATATAAGATGACAGTACAAGAATATTGCGATAGATTTAACGAAATGGCAAATGAATCTTGGTGCAGTGGTGATGAAGAGATTTTGCGTATGGAAGTATATGAGGGAACGCTGGATTCATTACAGGAGAAGCAGCTGTATATGATTCAGAGGTAGAAGAATTGATTGCTCAAACTATGACGCCTCAAATGATACCTGGAACGACTTTGCTGGAGAGTGAAGATACAGATGAGCTTCCAAGCGGAGAAAATTATTTGAAATATACTTATACAAATCAGTATTCTTTTATTCCGGACAAGATTGGAGTTCAGATTTTAGCTTTAAAAGATACGGACCAGATTGTAGGAATTACAGCACAATTTCCAATGGAGTATCGAAATGTCGGAGACAGATTCGGAAAATTAATTTGTGATTCATTTGGTGAAGATACAGATGAATTTCAAGAGCTGTATCTTAAAATGAAAGAAGCGGGCGGCTATGGCCATATGTATAAAGAGGGAACAGTGTTTGAGTTAATGTATTATAATAATTCGGATAAAATGGCATTGTTTAAGATGAGTGCCTGTACAAAAGAACATTATGAAGAAGCATGGGTAATAATCCCTGATTTGCCAAGCAAAGAAAATCCGATTGAAAATAGCGAAGAAGATTCGGAAGTCACTGGTGAAGAAAATGAGAAGATGAATACTGCAGAGGAGAATACGAAGTTGGACTCGGATGCGCAACAAAATGAAAATATGGATAAGAACATTGCTGATTTAATAATGTACTTTCCAGGCTTTTCAGGAGTGTGGGGAGACTTTGGAGTCCATGCTGATCCCTATCAAGGAATGATAGAACAAGCTATTAAATCTAAGATTCATTTATCCGATTATTTTGGTGGAGATGTTAACGAAGTTTCTTTGGATGTTTCCGTTTTTCAGTGGGATGGAGTCAATGTTGTAGGAGCGGGCTGCATACTCACATTTGAAGGTCCTAGTCCAGGGAACGGGAAGTTCAGAACGTTGACTGGTGTGGTAAAATGTAGATGAATCGGGAGAATTAGAGTTTGTTGAAGGAGAGTACTATTAAAACGAAAAACGAGGTTAAGAGAGATTTCAGAAAGGGAGTCTCTCTTTTTCTTTTTCAAAACAATAAATAACTGCATGAATACTGAGAAAGTTTCGTATCATTTATAAACGTAAAGTGAAATGGAGAATCGGTAGGACAAAATGGAAAGTCAAAAAGAGAATATTTTAAACCTTGCATTAGAGGCGACAGGAGAAGAAAGGGAGCGTTCAATCGAATTAGATGTGGGATTTGCAAAAGAAGAAAAAGAGTGGACGTTAATTATCAAATATTCGGGTGATTTGCAGGAGGTTCGAGGAATTGCAAAGCGAGTAACGCCGCTGATGGGAGGATATGCGGTGATTGTCATAAAAGAAGACAGAATTAATACATTGACGGAGTTTCCACAAATTGAATATATTGAAAAGCCAAAAAGACTTTTCTTTGAAGTGATGGAGGGGAAACGGGTATCTTGTATTTATCCGGTTCAGAATCCTCCTCTTTCGTTGTCAGGAAAAAAGATTTTTGTGGCAATTTTAGATTCGGGCATTGATTATGAGCGGGAGGATTTCAGAAATTCAGATGGAACTACGCGGATTCGCGCACTTTGGGATCAAAGTCTCCAAAATGGTGTGGATGGAATTGCACCAAAAGGATTTGAAGTAGGTGTAGAATATAATCAGGAAGAGATTAACAAAGCGCTTCAAGCAGGAATGAACGAAGAAAGAAAGCAGATTGTGAAGTCGCAGGATTTTTCTGGTCACGGAACTGCGGTGGCAGGCGTGGCGGCAGGAGGCGGAAGTGTGGGATTCCCTCAATATCGGGGTGTGGCGCCGGAGAGTGAGCTTCTGGTAGTAAAATTAGGAACACCCGCAAAAGATGGATTTCCAAGAACAACAGAGCTTATGATGGGGCTTGATTATGTTATGAGAAAGTCGTTGGAATATCGACGTCCGGTCGCGATAAATCTAAGCTTTGGCAATACGTACGGATCTCATGATGGAACATCCCTGTTGGAGCGATTTATTGATGATATTTCCGGTGTGTGGAAAAATAGTATTTGTATCGGAACCGGGAATGAATCGGTAAGTGCAGGGCATACGTCAGGAAAACTTCAAGATGATAAAGAAGAGGTGATTGAATTAGCGGTTCAGAATCGCCAGCCCTCTCTGAACGTGCAGATCTGGAAGGAGTATACTGATTTCATGGACATTTCATTGATCTCACCTTTCGGGCATCCGGGTAGGACCGATTCCGGAAAACTTGGAATGCAGAGATTTACGATGGGAGAGACAGAAATATTACTATATTATGGCGAGCCAAGTCCCTTTAGCGTGGCACAGGAAATTTTTATCGATATGCTGCCTGTCAATGATTATATGAATCAGGGAGTATGGAAAATTGTTCTGACACCAAGAGAGATTGTGTCTGGACGGTTTGAATTATGGCTTCCAAGTGAAGCGGCGTTGAATAAAGGAACCGGATTTTTATATCCCAAGAATACGAAATGATGGAAGCTGAACTGGATGAACATTTAGGCTATGACGAATATGAACGCAGTGACAATCCGGATTATCGAAATGGAGTAAAACACAAAAAACTTCGTAGTTCTTATGGCGAGATACCTATTGATGTTCCACAAGACCGTGACGGTGATTTTGAACCGCAGATAGTCCCTAAACGAAAGAAGGACATATCAGCAATAGAACAAAAAATCATTGCTATGTCTGCAAAGGGCATGACAACAAGACAAATTTCTGATATTGTGGAAGATATATATGGTTTTGAGGTAAGTGAAAGTATGGTAACTGCCGTTACAAATAAAATATTACCACAAATATAGGAATGGCAACAACGCCCTTTATCAGCTGTGTATCCGATAGTTTTCATTGATGCAATCCACTTTTCGGTTCGTGATGAGCATATAGTAAAAAGATAGCTGCATACATAATTCTCGGTGTAAATGACGAGGGTAAGAAGGAAGTTTTAAGCATAACCATTGGCGAAAATGAGAGTGCGAAATATTGGCTTGGAGTTTTAAATGAACTCAAAAATCGTGGTGTACGGGATATATTGATATTATGTGCAGATGGCTTATCAGGGATAAAGGAATCAATAGCAGCAGCCTATCCAAATACGGAGTATCAGCGTTGCATTGTCCATCAAGTGCGCAATACATTGAAATATGTTGCGGAAAAAGACAAAAAGCATTTGCAAATGATTTGCTTACCGGAATAACTGAAAATATCAGAAAACGGGCGGAACCTCCGCCCGCTCTTTTTTGACATGCAGTTTTGTAACTGCTATATAAAAACAAGGGCGAAAAGCCGATTTCTCAAGCCTTTCGCCCATCATTATCATAGAAGAATCTTATTTACAGACTTTTCTTCATAGTCTCAAAAAGAGGCTGTCTTTGCTTTATTTTTCTTGCTCTTCCGGATAGAATAAGCCCCATGATTTTCTTATTTCAGTCATCATAGACATGACGTCTACCGTATAGTCTAAGTGCATTTCATTTTTTTGCCCGGATACTGCTTTTTCCATATCAAGAACCTCATATCTTAATGCATGTTCTGTTTGACCGGTTGAAATGATTTCCTGGTGCTGATCTTCCGTATATGTGATTACAGCTTTTTCGGCTCGTGGATACTCATATATTTCAATATAACCTTTATCAAAGGCGAGAGTTCCTCTTTGGGCTGTTTTGCATGTAGTGTGAGTGCAATAGTCGCCATTTCCCCGGATGGATTCATCAGTAAAATTCCGGCTTGTTCGTCAACACCGCTTGGCGCCATTTTTACCTGTGATACAATTTGGTCAGGGGCGGAAGACATAAACCATCTGACAAAAGAAAGTGCATATACACCGATATCCAACAAGGCGCCACCCGCCAGAGAAGGATTAAAAAGCGCTTGGTAATATCATACTCTTTATAACTGCCAAAATTCATCTGAGCCATTTTTAACTCGCCGAGGCTTCCACTTGCTATTCGGTCATGCAGTTCTTTATACAAAGGCATATGATAAATGGTCATTGCCTCTGCCAAAATGAGTTGATTTTCTTCTGCTAATTGGTTTGCTTCTTCCAGTTCCCGTGAAGTTAACGTAATAGATTTTTCGCATAAAATGTGTTTTCCATGCCGTAATGCTTCTTTTAAATACTGGATGTGTGTATTGTGAGGCGTGGAAATGTAAATAATATCTACATTTTCGTCAGTAAAAATGTCCTGAATATTTTCATATACTTTAGAATATGGTATTTTTTCTGCAAAAGTCTTTTGCCTTACTGTAGGTTCTGTTTGCGACTCCGTAAAGGGTGCGTCCTTCCTGCTGCATTGCATCTGCTAACTGATGAGCAATGACACCACATCCCAAAGTTACCCAATTATAAGTTTTCATTATCGATCCTCCTGATTCTATCTAGATCAAGCGCAGTTTGAATTTGTAAAATATGCTCTTGCATTTTTTCTGTATGCCAGCTTGGAATCCTTCTGTTCAATCGCATGTACAATATCTCTGTGGAAAATTACGGATTCTTTGAAATGTTGTTTGTTTTCGTGTGAATTGTTCGCTAAAAAAAATTCATGTTCTAATGTAACATGGCGTATTGCTTCGATAATTTGAAGGATAAAATTATTGTGTGTGGAAGCCGCAATGCCCAAATGAATGTTATGATCATAAGTCATCATATTTTCTGATGAAATTTTTCCCTCATAGTAGAGAGACAAAGCATTTTCATGTTCGGACAATGCTTCCTGCAAATGTTCTAAGTCTTGCGAAGTTCGATTCTGTGCAGCCAGTTTTGCAGCATCGGCTTCAAATAAGCTTCTTGCTTCAAATACTTCATCTACCATCGATCGGTTAAATATCCCGTATTTTTTTATGATGTTACCGAATATCTTGGTGTTGTTGTCGCTGACATATGTTCCGTCACCCTGATGTGTTTCTAAAATTCCAAGTGTTGATAGTGTGCAAATTGCTTCTCTGAGCGGGACGCGACTTATTCCTAATTTATCAGATAGTTTTCTTTCGTTTAGATTTTATCACCGGCAATTAAACTCCCGTTTTTATTTCCTCCAATAAATAATTGACTGCAATCTCTCTGGCACTTTGTTTCTGTTCGATTATAAACACCTCCTTCAAATTGGTATAACCAATATAGGCTAGTTTTCTGGGAATGTCAAGTGTCTAAAAGAATAAATAATTAGAAGGAATTGAAAAGATCAAAATGGATGAAGCGCTAAGCAAAGCGGCACTTTGTTTCCGTCACCCTGTGAAAAACTGCTTGAACACCAGTGCCTTTTCTTAGTATAATAATCTCTCCGGGAGTGCAAAGAAGCAGCAATATATTTTATTTAGATTCATATCGCGAAAACACGAAAGGAGGTAATAGGTATGTATCAGGCATCAGAAAAACGTTATGAGACAATGGAATATCATTTTTGTGGGAACAGTGGTTTGAAATTGCCGGCCGTTTCTTTTGGACTTTGGCATAATTTTGGAGATAATGCAGTCTACGATAACATGAAAGAACTGTGTTTTACTGCATTTGATAATGGAATTACACATTTTGATCTGGCAAATAATTATGGTCCGAAATATGGAAGTGCGGAGACGAATTTCGGGGAAAATTCTGAGAGAAGAACTGAGCGGATATCGAGATGAACTTCTCATAAGTACAAAAGCGGGATACGATATGTGGGAAGGCCCTTACGGAAACTGGGGCAGTAGAAAATATCTTCTTGCAAGCCTTGATCAGAGTTTAAAGAGATTGGGGCTTGACTATGTAGATATTTTTATCATCATCGTATGGACCCGGAGACTCCTCTGAAGAGACAATGGGGCTTTGGCGCAGGCGGTAAATAGTGGGAAAGCGTTGTATGTCGGCTTGTCGAACTATGATGGAGAACATTTGGAAAAGGCAGCAATAATTTTGGACGATTTAAAGTGCCCGTTTATCATTAATCAGAATCGGTATTCTATTTTTGACAGAACAATTGAAAATAACGGATTGAAAAATACTGCTGAAAAACTGGGCAAAGGAATCATTGCATTCAGTCCGCTGGCACAGGGGATGCTGACAGATCGCTATTTAAACGGAATTCCCTGTGACAGTCGTGTAAAGAAGGATGGACGCTTTTTAAAAAAGAAAATGCTTTGACAAAAGAACGGATCATGCAGATTGAACAGTTGAATGCATTGGCAGAAGAAAGAGGTCAGTCAGTAGCCGAGATGGCACTGGCATGGGTACTGAGAGATCATTCCGTCACAAGTGTGCTGATCGGAGCTTCCAAGCCATCACAGATTCTTGATAACATTCGGGCAATTCAGAATACGTCTTTTTGTGAAGAAGAACTGGAAAAAATTGAAAATATATACTTAATGAATCCAGACTATACTACGCGGTAAAATTCATCAGACATTTTTGAATTTTATCAGATGAAAGAAATGAGGGAGAAAATTGAAATATTTAAAACAGTTCGGCATTATCTTATTGATCTCTTTAATGGGGGAAGCGCTTCGTATGCTGCTTCCCTTGCCGATTCCGGCAAGTGTATATGGACTGGTCTTAATGCTGATCGCACTTATGACCGGAATAATAAAATTCATCAGATCAAAGAAGTATCTGCTTTTTGATAGAAATCATGCCGGTGATGTTTATTCCGGCAGGAGTCGGACTTTTAGAAGCATGGCCGTCGCTTCGACCGGTGTGGATACCGGTTGTTGTCATTTCGTCTGTTACGACAATTATTGTAATGGTAGTGACAGGACGCGCAGCACAGAGAATCATCGGGAAGGAGAAAAAGAAGATGGAACAGTTTTTCATTAATTCAGTCTTTTTCGGAGCTGTGATCAGTCTGGTGGCTTATGAGATTGGCCTGTTGATAAAGAAAAAGTTTAGGCTGGCAATCTTGAACCCGCTCCTTCTTGCAATGCTCGGAGTCATGGCATTTTTAGTGATTTTTAAAGTAGATTATGACCATTATAATGACGGGGCTAAGTATATCAGTTACCTTCTTACCCGGCAACCGTATGTCTGGCAGTACCGCTATATGAGCAGCTTACACTTCTGAAAAGAATTTTAAGGCAGTTCTTGTCGGGATCTTGTCAGGAGTTGTGGCAAGTCTTGTGAGTATCCTCGGATTTTCAGTTCTTTTTGGATTGAACCATGAGCAGTATGTAACACTTTTGCCGAAATCAATTACTACTGCAATCGGTATGGGGAGTATCGGAAGAACTGGGCGGAATTGTAACCATTACGGTTGCGTCTATCGTGATCACCGGAATTTTAGGAAATGTAATAGCAGAGGGTGTATGTAAAATATTTAAAATCCAGCATCCGATAGCCAGAGGCTTGGCGCTTGGAACAGCATCTCACGCGATCGGAACAGCAAAAGCAATGGAGATGGGAGAAATCGAAGGGGCAATGAGCAGTTTGGCAATTGTGGTGGCAGGATTGTTGACAGTAGTAGGAGCATCAGTTTTTTGCAGGAATCATAGAAGAATAATTATTCCCTTCAACTCATCCGTTTTAGTTGAAATAATAGACATACTTGTAAAAAATGCACAAAAAAGCGTGAAAATAATAACTTTATTGTGAAAAACATAACTTTTCTTGTTGCGAAAAGAAGAGTGTGTTATGGTAGTTATAGTGTAAAGACGTAAAAAAGTATGTCGAAGGATAAAAACATATGGATGTAGTTGTACGGGTAAATGATGCAGTGAACGGTTTTGTGTGGGGGGTTCCTGCTATGGTCTGCATTATCGGAGTCGGTCTGTGGCTCAGCTTTAAGACTGGTTTCATTCAGATTCGCAGATTCGGATATGCGATGAAGAAGATTCTTGGAAGTGTTTTCAGTAAGGAGAAGGCGGCAGATGGAGCGGTAACACCATTCCAGGCAGTATGTACAGCGTTGGCAGGAACCGTTGGAACGGGAAATATTGCCGGTGTAGCAGGCGCGATCGCACTGGGAGGACCAGGGGCAGTATTCTGGATGTGGTGCAGCGCATTACTCGGTATGTGTACGAAATTTGCAGAGGTTACACTTGCAGTGCATTTCCGTGAAAAAAATGAGCACGGAGACTGGGTAGGAGGACCAATGTATTATATTAAAAACGGTCTTTCTAAAAAGTGGCATTTTCTTGCAACCTTGTATGCAATTCTTGGAATTTTAACTGTATTTGGTACGGGAAATGCAACGCAGGTCAATACAATAGTTGCTTCTATTGATTCAGCACTTGTTAACATGGGCTTGATCGATCAGGCATCTATGGGACTTAAATTAGAATTGGTATTATAATTGCAGTTTTAGTAGCAATAGTTTTGGTTGGCGTGTAAAAAGAATTGGAAGTGTAACAGAAAAGCTTGTTCCTTTTATGGCATTATTATATATCGTACTGGGAATTGAGTTGTCATTCTGAATATCGGAGAAGTTCCGGGTGTGTTTAAAGCAATTTTCGCAGGGGCATTTTCACCGAGAGGAATCACAGGCGGTATTGTTGGAAGCATGTTTATGGCTATGAAACGTGGATTCTCCAGAGGTATTTTCTCAAATGAAGCCGGACTTGGTACAGGTTCCATCGCTCATGCAGCAGCGCATGTTGACGATCCGGTAGAGCAAGGATACTTTGGAGTGTTTGAAGTGTTTGTAGACACAGTAGTGATCTGTACTTTAACAGCGCTTATCATTTTAATCGGAGCAGGTGACAGCATTCAGTATGGAGTTGCAGCGGGAGCAGAGCTTACCATTAAAGGATTCACTAATACATATGGCGGCTGGGTATCTGTTGTCACTGCAATTGCAATGTGTTGTTTCGCATTTTCAACGATTCTCGGCTGGGGCTTATACGGAACAAGATGTATTGAATTCTTGTGGGATCTAAGGTAAACAAAGGCTTTATGATCGTTTATTCTCTCATAGCAATCGTTGGAGCTACCATCAACCTTGGGCTGCTCTGGAGCGTAGCAGAGACATTTAACGGAATGATGGTAATTCCGAACTTGATTGGATTGTTCCTGTTATCCGGAACAGTAGTAAAGCTTGTAAAGAAAAATGAAGAAAACATAAAACAGTACAAGGTTAGCGCATGGTAAGAACCCGGAGCATATCGTCCGGAAGTGGTGCAGTGAAACGCATAGGCTCGCCGGTGATGGGATGTTTAAAGATGAGTTTGTGAGAGTGGAGTGCCTGCCTTGTCATGTATTCCATGTCTGGGTTATACAGATAATCACCAATCAGCGGAAAGCCAAGATGCTTCATATGAACACGGATCTGATGGGTACGGCCTGTTTCCAAATGTAAGGAAACAAGGCTGTGCCCATTTTTTTTCAGACAAAGTGTGATAATGTGTGACAGCAGTTTCGCCATGTTCAAAATCTACGATTCGCTCTATGATCGTTCCGCCTTTTCTGGCAAGAGGTGCATGGATTGTTCCGGTTGGAGGGTTACATGACCGCGCACAAGGGCAAGATATTCGCGGTCAATCTTATGGTCTCGAACCATACAGGATAAAAATATTTCCGCTGACAAGATGTTTCGCAACTACGGTAAGACGGAAGTGTCTCGGTCCAGTCGGTTACTGCACCGGAAAATGAACGGTTTGTTTTGCTGTTGGTAATACCATGCAAGAGCATTTGCCATAGAGTTGGTGTAATTATTCATGGAAGGGTGGATCGGCATTCCGGCGGGCTTGTTAATAACAATAATATCCTCATCTTCATATACAATATTAAGTGGAAGAGAAACGGGCGAATCTTTTCCGAACAGTCATTTTCCTGTATGCAGATGGTAAGAGTGTCTCCGGTCTTCAACGTGTCACGCATATAGCAGTGCTGTCCATTGACAAGAACACTTTTCGGCATACGTTTGATTTGAGTGAGGTTCTGTGAGGAATAGCCTTTATGCTTCAAAAATTGTTCAATGCGAAATCCATTACTTTCTTTTGAAATGTTGTAGTGAATAGTACGATTCATAATAAGGCTCCTTGTATTGTAATAAAATTGGCAACGAAATATTTATTGAATTCATTATAGCGGATTGTGTGTTAAGCGTCCAGAGAGTATAATAAGATGCAGATGTGGTTGGTGCGATATCATCGGCAACAGATAAAAAAGGTCGGGGAAAGGAAGAAAAATATGGCGAAGTTAAGCACCTTGTGCTATATAGAAAAGACGGAATACCTGATGCTTCACCGTACTGTGAAGAAAAAACGATGTAAACAAAGATAAATGGATTGGTGTGGGCGGTCATTTTGAGCAGGATGAAAGTCCGGAAGAATGTCTGCTGCGTGAAGTGAAAGAGGAGACCGGATATACATTGACTTCTTATCAATATCGTGGCTTAGTGACATTTGTGTCAGGAAATGGCGTGACGGAATACATGTCGTTCGGGACACTACGTTAAAAGTTCCAACTAAATATAAACGCAGACGAAAATTTAGCGTACGCTGCCTAGTTGCAGCAGTCGGTCTTGAGTCTCTCATCGCTTAAGTAACCGGCTTCGATCAGATGAGGCACTTCGTTTCCAAAGCTTTGAGGGAATGGAAGAATTTATGAAGCTACTAAAGTAAGCAGCCTGTTGTTCGGCGGTTTATGGATGGGGAATGTCAAAAGAATGACTGTGATGGGAGATGCGCCTAATAAAGATAGCCGTTTGTCAAAGCTCATAAATAAGATCTGCTGCATTGCCGTTTGTCAAAGCTCATAAATAAGATCTGCTGCATTGCCCACATTACATCTGAAAAACGTTCGGTAGCCATTTTGTAGAGACAGCATTCGGCGTAAATATTTTCGTGGATCACAGTATTTAAAATGGAAGAACTGATTTGGAGCACTTCGCTGTCCATAACTGCATCCACATAGACATCAAAAGTGATCGAGTTTAGTACGCAGGAAGCAGATAAGACACAAAATTCTCCGGCGTTGATACGGTAGAGTGTAATTTCCGACCTTCCTCGGAGAGCAGATAGACTCTCAAGGAACCGGAAGTTACAAGAATCATACCGAGACATTGAGCATCAGAACTCAAAAGGAGCTGATCTTTTTTGTAAGATTGATGAGATGCATTTTCAAGGAGACGTTCCTTTTGCGCGGAATTTAAATCTTTCCAAAATGAAAGTGTATCAGCCATAGCAGTTTGCATTGCATTTGAAATCATAGTAATATAATAATCCTTTCAGTGAATGATATGTTCTATAAGTAGTATACCTGTAAGTAAAAGACTTTGCAAGGAATGAGAAAGATGTTACAATAAAAGCAGAACAATGTGACAACAAGGGATAAACATAAGGGGGAGAGCATATGACAGAAATTGGTGTTGTAAATGGAAGATTTCAAATTTTACATTTGAAACATATGGAATATATTCTTGCGGCGAAAATGCGCTGTAAAAAGCTGTTTATCGGACTGACCAATCCGGACAGCCTTCATACAAGGGATTCTGTAAATGATGAGAACCGGTCAGCAAAATCGGCAAATCCACTGACTTACTATGAACGCTATGAGATGATCCGGGGTGCTATGAAGGAATTTAATGTACCGGAGTCAGAGTATGATATTTTGCCATTTCCTATCAATTGTCCGGAGTATCTGCTTCAATATGTTCCAAATGATGCGGTTTATTATATGGGAGTTTGTGATGCATGGGATGAGGAAAAAATAAGATCTTGCGAAGTCTTGGATTGAAGACAGAGATTCTGTGGAGAAAGAAACCGGAAGATAAAGGTATTACTGCTTCATGGGTAAGAAGCTGTATTGCAACGGACCATGAATGGGCGCATCTCGTTCCGAAGAGTGTGTACCGATATTTGACAGAACATGATCTTGACCAGAGAATCAAGCGGTTGGAAAAAAATAAGGATGGATGAAAAAGATGCCAGTCTTGTACCGTCACTGAATGCAATGATGGAAAATGAAAATACTGCGAAAGATGTTGAGAAAGCCATGAAAGAGGATTAAGAGAAGAAAAGCCGGAGTTTCAAGTAAGAACTCCGACTTTTGAAATTTTATGTTCAATGATTAATCAATAAATTTTACGGCGGTACCATAAGCCATGATTTCAGCTGCACTTTGTACAACTTGGCTGGATGTATAGCGAATATTGACGATTGCATCTGCGCCCATCATTGCAGCTTCTTCTGACATGCGTCTTGTAGCAATTGTATGGCTCAGCTTGGTCAGAGCGCACGGCTGGGGGCCGTGAGGTCGCAGGTTCGAATCCTGTTAAAGATATCCGTATTGTGAAAGTAGAACTGGCAAAGAATGGATTCCATGCGCGCAAAAGTGCGAAAGGTAAGAAATATGAATATTACATCG
>VOFE01001520.1_pt1 | contig 16001 bp, 18 predicted proteins | sample 5384071 | NCBI WGS metagenome assembly VOFE01 (sample SAMN12384724, study PRJNA508395) | human gut metagenome | isolation source: healthy gut D | host: Homo sapiens
CATCTGCCATCAAGCTCCTTTCCAGTTCTTTTTTGGGTATGTAAGAGGGGCGGCCCCGCATGGCCGCCCCTGTGGCTTCTGTTATTTCTTCCGGCTTCTGATTTTAAGGAAGATCAGCCCGCCGATGATGAAAAGAACAAGCCCGATGGCAATGATTGCTTTTAATTCCATGATGATTTCCTCCTGACACAAATTCAAACCGCCTTATTCAGCGGATTTGTTACCCTTTTTTCTCTTGTTCACATATCCCAGAATACCCAGCGTGGCAGCGCCCGCAGCGGACACGCCCATGAGGGCCATCCAAAGCCACGGCTTGCTGTCATCGCCGGTTTTCGGTGTGTCGCGCAGTTCATTGTGCATTTGCGCCACAGTGGTCTTATCCGCCAGGATTGTCACCGTCTTATCCGCAGGCAGCACATAGCTGGCGCTGGCCCCGTCCGACACCTCGGACACGGTATAATCGCCCACGCGCAGGCCCTCGATGTGGATTTCACCGTTTTTATCGGTTTTGAAGGTCTGGTCGTAGCCATTCGCGCCCGTCACGCGGAAGGAGAAGCCCTCCACTTTGCCGTCGCTGGATGTCTTTTCAATCCGCAGGGAGCCGGTCTGGGCCGCGTTGACAAAGCCTTTCCCGGCTTCGTTTTCCACCTCGTAGATTTTGCCGTGTTCGGTGATCTCCACATAGTAGGCGTTCTCATCCAGCAGGAAGCCCTCCGGCGCTTTGGTTTCCTTTACGAACACGCCGCCGTAGAGGATATGGGCCATCTCATAAATGCCGGTGCTGGTTTCCTCCATCTTGCCCAGCAGTTCGTCGCCCTCGTCCAGCTCCTTGTTTCCGTTGGTATCGCGGTACACCTCGAACTCGGCCCCAGTGAGCTTGTTGTCCGGGTAATCCTTATCCACCTTTGTTAAACGCAGGTCGCCGTACACGCGTTCGTTGGCAAGGGAGATTTCCACTACCTGCTCATCTTCCTCCACGGTAACGGGGATGACCTCATCAGAGAGAATGAAGCCTGCCGGGCTTTCCAGCTCTTTAATACCCAATCCCCAAAAGGCACATCCGCGAAAGAGAAGCTGCCGTCCTCCGCAGAGGTGGCGGTGGCAAGGGCGTTTTCTGCGGTAAACTCGGTTTCATCGCTCTGAAAGAGGCCGATCACAGCACTGGAAAGGCCCGTGCCATTCTCATCGGTTTTGAGGCCCCGGATTTCACCGCGGATCAGCTCATTGGAAACAGCCTCGCCATTGTTGGCGGCAATCTCCACCACGGCCAGGGAAGGCCCGCCGTATTCAAAGGTGAACGGGAAGGTTTCACCATTCAGCAGGTAATGGCTGTCGGTGGACAGCTCCTTCAGATAGAAGCTGCCAAAAGGCAGGTCGGTCTTGCACATGGCCTGGCCGTTCTCATCCACAGAAACGATTTCCAGAAGCCCGTCTGCCGGGATGATGGAGCCGTCCGCTGCGGTGATGTCCTCCTGGGCATAGAGGCCAAAGGTAACAGCGGTGATTTCGCCATTCATGCCAATACCAAAGGTTTCATCCTGCTCCAGTACCTTGTCAAGCGTCACAAGGGCTTTCTGGCGCTGTTTGTAGAAGCTGGCAGAAGTTTCGGTGATTTCGACTTCCTGGCCTGCATACACAAGCTCCACCTCGGTGATATTCTCGCCGGTGTCCGCCATGCCGTGGGGAACTCGATTTCTTTCACCTGGAACTTGCCCAGGTAGAGAGGCTGGCTCTGGGCCGTCCCGTCCTCCCCGGTGGTGATGGTGTCCACCACTTCGCCCGCGGAATAGCGCAGGGTGCCGTCCGGCGTGTAGACGTCCTCCAAAGCTGTGATCTCAAACACCGCGCCCGGCAGGCCGGTCACTTCGTACACCGGCTGATAAACGCCCATCGGATTCCGTCACAGAGGAAAATACTTCGCCGGTCTTGCTGACCTTGATAACGCCTTTCTGGGCCATGTTGGGCTTGGTGACTTCGATGACCGTCACGCCGCCCTCCTCGGAAGAAGCGTCCTGTGTTACATCAAAATACACTGGCGTGCTGTCAGCACATAGCCGTAGGGGCCTGCACCTCCACCAGCGAATAGCCGGAGCCATACTCCAGCTTTTCCGGGGTGACAAGATAGCCCTCGGCATTGGTGTAAAAGGTATCAATCGTGGTGGGCGTCGGATAGGTGAAGGTCATTTCCACCTTGCTGCCATCCGGGCGGTAAATCTGGAAGCCTGCGCCCGCATAGGGGATGGTGACGCCGGTTTCCGCGTCCACCTTGACTACTTTTATATAGCTTTCAAAGGCTGCATTGTTGATGAGATAGCGGTAGGTCTGCCCGTCCTGGGAGATATACACCTCAAAATCATCCATCAGCTCCCGGCCCTCCCAGCCTTTGGTCTGGTGGACGATATAAGTGCCGTAGGGCAGCTTCTTCGACTGCGCAAAACCGTTTTCATCACAAACGAGAACATCGCGCTCGGAGTCCTTTGCCGCGTCATAGCTGCCCGCAGCTTTCAGATAGATTTGGAACTCTGCGCCTTCCTCCGGGGTTTCAATTCCTGTTTCGCCATCGTCCGTGTGTTTGATGATGGCAATATCCCCCTTGATGATCTGCTCTGTCACATCATTGGCGGTATCATTCAGCTCAATGGTGTATAGCTCCGGCTCCGCGCCCACATGGTGGATGGTGGAATCCACAAGGTAGCCCTCGCTGGGATTGATTTCACGGATCGTCCAGTCGGAGTCGCAGACATAATAGCCGGTGGTGAACTGACCATTCTCGTCGGTCGTAAAGCTGTCGATGAGGGTATCGCCCTTATACAGCCCATAGGTGGCTCCGGCAAGGGAGCCGTCGCCCTGGGGCGTTCCGGTTTCCACATCGCTCTTGGTGACGGTGACACGGAACTTTTTGAGGATATTGTTCACGGTTTTATCCGTGACCTCATTCCATTCGATGGTAGCTGTCTGGGCCTCCGGCACCACATAGCGGATGGGGGTATCCACCTCCTCCAGCACATAGCCCGTGCCGATCAGCACGTTTTCAAACCTTGCCACTCCTGTGGAATCCGTCACCGCGTACTCATCCACCGGCAGGCCGGAGAGGGATGTGCCGGACAAGTGGAAGGTCATGCCCTCCGCCAAACCGTCCTCGCTGGTTTTGGTAACTTCCAAACTGCCACGCTTGAGAACATTGTTAAAGGTCACGGTAGCCGTCTGGCCGCTGACGATGGTGACGCGCTGGGTGGCCTGGGGTTCATATTTGTCAATGGACTGCTCGGTTACGGTGTAAACGCCGGGATTGAGGTCGGTAATGTCGATTTCACCTGCGGCATTGGTGGTTTTGGTGGCGTTATATCCCTCGCCGGTGATAGTAAAGGAAATCCCCTCCACCTTGCCGTCCTCGGAAGTTTTGAGCAGCTTCATATTTCCGGTTTTCACTTCCAGATTAAGGTAGCCTACCATCTGGTCGGAAACCGTCGTGCCGTAGGTGGCAAAGTCCTGGGTGCCGCCCCCGGTCACACCGTCCGTCCAAACCACCACGCCGCTGCGCTGGGCGCTGATCTTTTCCGCTTTCACGGTTACAGAGCCTTTGAGGGCCTGGCTGGATGTGATGGTGAGCTGGCTGCCGTCTACGGAGAAATTCAGCCCTGCGGTGCTGCTGGTAAAGGTGTAGTCCCCCAGTACACCGTTGGCGTCTGTGAGTGTGACAGTGTACTTTTCTCCATCCCATTTCAGCTCATAGGCTCCCGCGTCTGCGGTGCTGCTGAAAAAGCTGGGCAGCATGGTATGGCGCTTCACCGCGCTTTCAATCGCGGAATACTGGCTGAAAATCTGGCTGCGCAGGGGATGTTCCGCGCTGATATATTCCGTTACATTGTTTTTCCCCTGGGCGTTGGCGTCCACATGGTTGAACTGGCTGTCACGCTCGCCCACGATGGTTTCCCAGACTAAAAGCTGGGTGGCGATATATCCGGCCATCTGGTTCGCATGTGATCGGGGTTGCTGCTCATCCATGAGGTGCTGGCGTTGCCATGCCACCCATAGGTCATAATGCGCCCGATATACTCCTTGATGGTGTTGGGCGGAATCGTCGGATTGAGGCTTGAGGGGTAGTTGTCCCAGAAATCCTCGCCGCGCCCCGTATATTGGTCGCCGGAATGGACGCCGATTCCAGGCTCGATACAGTAGATAGCGCGCCCGTTGTATGCGTCCTGGGTGTGGACGGAAAAGTGGGTGCCTGCGCTGGTTGACCATCCGCCCAGAAAGCTGAGGGCCGGGTGGCCCCAGCCTGCTTTATTGGGGTCATTTGCACGGGGAATATCCACCATATACGTCGTCATGGTTTCACCTGCGGCAAACGCCGTAACACCTGTCCCCGCAAACATACCCAGGCACATGAAGAGCGCCATGAGCAGGGAGAGAGGCTTTTTCAGTGTTTTCATCTTGTTACCTCCTTGAAATGGCCGCAAAAAAAGCACATCGCTTTGGATGTGCTGCTTACGGCTGGATTCGGTTTACGTTCTAAAAAAAAGAGAGGCGCGCCCGAATCGGCCTTTATCCACTCTTTCAAACAACCTGCCGTCTGTTTTGAAAAACAGGCGGGGCCTTTTATACTCTAAGCCGCCTTACTATATCTTCTTTTTAGGCTGTTTAGGTTGTCTGGAAGGGGTGAGGTGTGGAGAGGGGAAACCTGCAAAGCCAGGCGTTTTCCTGCAAATGGGCGCACTTCTCCCTTGTGAGTAAGGTTATCGCTCTAAACTGCGTTGGCGTTTTCGATACAGCTCCAGCGCCTTGATGATGGTATCCTCAATCTTCTGCGCGGGCGTCCCCGGCGCAAAATATTTGTTGATCCGCTCCTTTGGGATTTTGAATTGTTCTTTCTGATTGGGCTTTTCCTCCTTCATAATGGAAACAAGCGCGTCCTTGGCTAATCGTTCCCCGCCTGTCTTGGCTTCGGACATCTGACGCATTTTGATGGCCTGGGCGTGGGACGGGGTACAGTCCAGTTCGTCCATGATTGCAAACAAGTCGGCTTGTTCCTCTTTCCGCAGGTAGGACAGCTCCACCGCAGGCCGCAGCGCGATTTGCAGCGTTTCCGGGTCTTTCAACACCGAATTGTCCACCAACTCCAGGATTTCCGGGATGAGATTGGTTAGGCGGATATATCTTCGCACCTGCGTTTGACTATCACCCTTTGTCGCCCGAGTTGCAGCCTTTTCGCTTAACTTCCAACCCACTGGCGATAAAGTTAAATCCGTCCTCTGTCCCTGCCTTTTCATCGCGTCCAGCTTCATCTTGTAGGCAAACGCCTTTTCCGATGGTAGGATTTGTTCCCTTTGCAGGTTGGAATCCACCATGATGATCGTGGCTTCATCGTCGGTGAGCTGCCGAACGATACAGGGGATTTCTGCGAGGTTTGCCAGCTCCGCCGCCTTTTTCCTGCGGTGTCCGGCCACCATCTCATAACCGCCGTCCGGTTTGGGCCGCACTAAAGCTGGCACCAAAACGCCGTACTGCTTCACGCTCTCCGTCATTTCCTGCATGGCAGCGTCCATCCGCACCTTAAATGGATGATTAGGAAAATCGCTGATTTCCGAGGGATTGAGGTTGATGACTTTTTCCAGGCGCGCCTCCGCCCGGCTTTCTTCGGTGCTGAACAGGTCATCGGCTGAGGGAAGATTGAAGTTTAGCGCGTTGTTTTTCGCCATCTGCCAGCACCTCCTTTGAAAACTCTGCGTAAGCCTGGGCCACCTTGCTGCCTTTGTCATAGGCGTAAATACTCTTGCCTGCGGCGCTGATTTCTGCGGCTTTGATTGCCACGGGGATTTCGGAACGGTAGATTTTCAGAACGCTCCCGTAGCTCTGCCGCAGGAAGTCCGCTGTCTGGCGGGCCAGATTGGTGCGTCCGTCCACCAGGGTGAGCAGCACCCCGTCCACCTTCAGGGCCGGGTTGATCCGTCTTTTTACCTCGCGTGATGTTTTTGATAAGCTGGGTCATGCCCTTTGCGGGGAGATAGTGGGCCTGGACGGGGATAATCACGCTGTCCGCCGCTGCCAGGGCATTGATCGTAATCATGCCCAGCGACGGCATACAGTCGATCAGCACCACGTCGTAGTTTTTCTTTGCCTCGTTGACATAGGTGCGCAAAGTGACCTCGCGGCTCATGGCGTTTACCAGACTGACCTCTAGCTCCGACAATTCAATGTTGGCAGGCATAAGGTCTACGCCCTCGCTGTGGTGCAAAATGCCCTCATCCTGCGCTGAAAGGCTCATCGCGGATGATTTTTCCCATGACGGTGGCAAGGGTGGTCTGCAAGCTGTCCTGATCTTGCCAGCCCAGGCAGGTGGTGAGGTCGCCCTGTGGGTCTGCGTCGATGAGCAGCACCTTTTTCCCCAGACGTGCAAGTCCAATGCCCAGGTTGACCGTCGTGGTCGTTTTGCCTGTGCCGCCTTTCTGATTGGCTAATGCGATCACACGGCCATTCTTCGGGCGGCTTCTTTGTTCCGGCATTTTCATGTCCTCCTTTTCCATAGATTTAGCTGCCCGCTGGCAAGACGGACAGCTATGTATGCGGGGAAAGAAGGGCATGAAAAAAGGCCGTCTTATCTAACAGCAGATAAAACGGCCCTTTTCGGACGGGGATATGTAGTTTTTATACCTTCTTCACCGGGGCGCACATTACCTTGAGCAAAGTTCGTCGATACAGCCGGTGTCCCGGTTTTCTTTCAGCATGGCGTTGCGCAGGTTGTTAAGGCTCTGGATCACAATGCGGTTTCTCTGTGGGGGTAAGATATATTTTAAGTTTCCGCTTTTTCATTTGACACGCCTCCTTTGTGCCTTCTATTATATATGGAAGAAACCAGTGCCGCAAATGTGCGATTTTCAATCATTGGCGAGGTATGTACTAACGTCTACCTTTAACTTTTTCATTGCGGCAAGGATTTTTTTCGTATTCTTTACGGCGTGGAATGCGTGATTCTCTTCCCAGCCGGAATAAGTTGTTTGGCCGATTCCGATGGCCTTAGCCATTTGTATTTGGGTCAAGGAAAGCTCCTGCCGTACCCTTTTCGTTCATTCGCAAGCGCCACCGCTGTCTTGTACTTAATAGGGTGCCGGTCGTTCTCATATAGTACCAGTGTCGCAGGTACAATCCCTATTTTTTTCCGCCAGCTCTCTTGTGGTGAGGCCCTGAAATGTCCGGTGATACTTCAAATATTGGCCCGGTGTGGTACAGCTTTTGTCGTTTTTGTAGTCAAAGGTCAAGTGAATCATGATTTTGCCTTTGGAATAGAGGTAAATTCCTGTGTGATTGAGGTTACTATCGGTAACACTATGTGATATTTGCAATTCCATTTCGTGTGTGATAAACTGTTTGTGTCGTTCATTTGAACGTCCTCCTTTTGTTGTCCTTGCAGTTGCCAGACCGCAAGCCTATTTTACAACAAAAGGAGTTTTTATTTCTACATCATCGGCACAAGCCTTCTTTTGAACCACGCGACTATCGCGTGGTTTTCTGCTGACAAAAAGACCGCACAGGCTATCCTGTGCGGTCTTTAAATTAAGAATTTTACAGCGAAAGCTGCTCGTCGATGTACTTGGCGCGGTCGAGCGCACGCTTTTGAAGCAACGTCTCGATCTTGCTGTGCGGGTCGATCAGCGAACTGATCGACACATCGTGGTTCAAGGCGGAAATGAAATACGCGATATACTTCGAAACATCGACCTCGTGGAACCACGGGCGGTTGCGCAGCTCTGGGTTCAGATAGGTCAGGTTGCTGCCGAAGATGCCGTCGATCAGGCCCTGCTCGTACGCCTTGTCGAACTTCTCGAGGCCGTTCGTGAAGATGGCGTACGTCGCATAGGCGAAGAAGCGGTTCGCGCGGCGATCCTTGACGTTCTCCGCGATGTCGAGCACGGAATCACCAGAGGAAATGATGTCGTCCGCGACGAAAACGTCCTTGCCCTCGACGGACGCGCCGAGATACTCGTGCGCGACGATCGGGTTGCGGCCGTCCACGATGCGGGAATAATCGCGGCGCTTGTAGAACATGCCGAGCTCCACGCCAAGCACGGAGGCATAATACATGTTGCGGTTCAGCGCGCCCTCATCCGGGCTGACGATCATGAAATCATTCTTGTCGGTCGAGAGGTCCGGGAAATCCTTGAAGAGCATTTTTCAGCACCTGATATGTCGGCATCAGGTTGTCAAAGCCCATGACCGGCACGGCGTTCTGCACGCGCGGGTCGTGCGCGTCAAAGGTGAGCAGATTCGAAACGCCCATCTGCCTGCAGCTCCTGCAGCATGTATGCGCAGTCGAGCGACTCGCGGTAGCTGCGGCGGTGCTGGCGGCTGCCGTACAAAAGGGGCATCACCACGCTGACGCGGTGCGCCTTGCCGCTGGCCGCCTGAATCAGGCGCTTCAAATCCTGAAAATGGTCGTCCGGCGACATACGGTTTTCCTTGCCGAAATAATTGTACGTGAGGCTGTAATTGCCCACATCCACGAGGAAGAACAGATCGTATCCGCGCACGGTGGACTTGATCATGCCCTTGCCGTCTCCGGAGGAAAAGCGGGGGCAGCTGTTCTCGATGAGGAAGGTATCGTAGTTCATACCGGCGCGCTTTGCCCAGCGGACCAGATGCGCCTCAATCTTCTCGGAAAGCTCTTGTGCACCCGCAAGCGATACGATGCCGAGCGGGGCCACCCGATTCTCAGCACTGAAAACGTCTGTGATTCCATTACCATTTGATAACTCCTTCAAACTGCATTTTTTCGTTGTAGCCGCGCAAAAGCTGTCGGCATTTGTCAGTTAAAATATAACACAAACTACCGGATATTGCTACAGGAAACCTCCGCTTTATTAAATTTTTGTTAATTTGGATAACACAGCTACACCGAACGGGGCCAGTTTAATGGAATTTACCCTTTCACCTGTACCGTACAACTCATAGCCGCCGGGCAGCTCCACCGTTTCCTCCGCGTTGTTGTAGTTTTCCACGAACACGACGGCGCCGTTCTCGCCGATTCTCTCGTGCGCCGTGACGCCCGCAGGCAGCGCGGTGTCGATCGCCCGCGCGATGCCGAGCGCCGAAATCAGCCCGCCGTAGAGATCCGCAAGGAGGTCCGTGCCGGTGCGCGCCGCGATATAGTACGCCGCGCCGCTGCCGAAGCGGTTTTTCGTCACCGCCGGCTCGCCCGCGTAAAGTCCTTTTCATACGTGCCGAGCACCTCTGCCGTGATCGGGTGGATGCGCGCGCACAGCTCGAACGCATCGTAGCTGCGGCCGTTCACGGCGACGCTGTTTTTCACACCGTCGGGCAGGCTGTCAATCTCCTCGTTCCCACGCCAAACACATCCATCATGCCGCCGGGCACGCCGCCGAGCCGGCACAGGTCGCTTTCATCGACGATGCCGCTCCAGTACGTCGTGACGAGTGTGCCGCCGTTTTCCACAAACGCGCGCATCTTCTGTTCAAAGCCGGCGCGGTACATGTAGAGCATCGGGGCGACCACGAGCTTGTAGCCCGAGATGTCGCCGTCCATATCGACGATATCGACCTGCACGCCCGCATCCCAGAACGGGCGGTAGTGCTTCAGCAGCGTCTCCACATACTTTTCGTCCTTGTCCTTGTTGCGCGGGCCGGCCGCAGCGTCGAGCGCCCAGCGGTTTTCCACGTCGTACACGATGGCGACCTGCGGCTTTACCGCGGTGCCGTACACATCGCCGCGCGCGTTCATCTCCCGAAGCGCCGCGCCCACCTGCTGCACGTCGTCCTTGAAAACGCGTGTGTTCTCGGTTCTGACAAAATCATACGGGCCGCTGTTGCCGACATGGTCGACGACCGCGCCGTGGAATTTCTCGCAGGAACCGCGGCTCTTGCGGAACTGGAAATACTGCACGGAGTTCGAGCCGTGCGCGACGGCCTGCATCGACGAGAGCAGGTGCATGCCGGGGCGCTTGAGCATCGAGACGGGTGTCCAGTTCGTCATGCTCGGCGTGCTCTCCATCAAAAGGAAGTTTTCGTGCTTTACGGAGCGCATCACGTCGTGCGCCATCGCGGAGGAAACGGCGATCTCCGTGTTGTCCGTCGTGTGCCACTGGGGTAGTTGTCCCACGAGACGACGTCGAGCGCCGGGCCGAACTTAAAGTAGTCGAGGCCGTCGTAAAAGCCCATAAGGTTCGCCGTCACCGGAATTTCCGGGTTCACGGATTTCACGGCGTCGCGCTCCATCGACATGAAATCGACGGTCTGATGCGTCACAAAGCGCTTCCAGTCGAGCACGAGGCCGTGCACGTTCATCTCGCCGTGCGGCGCCGGGGCGTTGATCTGCGACCAATCGGTGTAGGTGTGGCTCCAGAAATCGGTCCACCACGCGTGGTTGAGGCTGTCGAGCGTCTTATACTTCGCCTTGAGCCAATCGCGGAACGCCGCCTGACACAGCGGGCAGTAGCATTCGCCGCCGTATTCGTTCGAGAGGTGCCACAGGATAACGCCCGGGTGGTTCGCAAACCGCTCCGCGAGGCGGCGGTCCATCTCGCGCACCTTTTCGCGGTAGACGGGCGAGGTGTAGCAGTGGTTGTGCCGCGCGCCGGAGAGCTCGCGCAGGCCGCTCGGCTGCACGCGGCGGATCTCCTCATATTTCTCGCTCATCCAGAGCGGCTTTGCGCCGGAAGGCGTCGCGAGCACGGTGTAAATGCCGTTTTCATAGAGGTTGCCGATGATCTCCGCGAGCCAGTCGAATTCGTAGACGCCCTCCTGCGGCTCGAGGTGCGCCCACGAAAAGATGCCGACGGAAACGCAGTTGATTTCCGCCTTTTTCATCAGCTCGATGTCTGTTTTCAGAACCTCGGGGTAGCGGAGCCACTGCTCCGGGTTATAATCGCCGCCGTGCAGCAGCTTCTGGGAATTTCGGTGTTAACGGTTTCATAGGGCAAGGCCTCCCAAAAGATTTTCTGCTTTCAGTATAGCCGCTGCCCGCGGAGAATGCAAGCGGAAAGTTTCGCGCCGGGTGGCCCGCTTTTCCGTGCCCGGCATGCGCCCGCAGGCGAGGCGGCCCGCCGGAGACACTCCGGCAGGCCGCTTCGCTCGCGTTTATTTTTTGTGCGGCTGCATTCCCTGCTCCGGCACGCGTTTTACGCGCGCCTGCCCGAAGCCGTAGTATTTGCCGTCCATGTAAACCCTGCCGCAATAGAGGACGCTTTCTCCATCGAACACCTCATACTGCACCACGATCCGGCACGCTTCTCCGTTCTCGGTGAAGCTGAATTCAACCTGTGCGGCCGCATTCGGCCCCACAACGCCGGTCAGCACGAAGCTGCGGTCGCCAAAGTGCAGCACCGTCTGCCCGTCTTTCTCGACGATTTCCAGAACATGCTCCAGCATCCATGCGGGATCTCCGGTAAACACCGCCGTTTCCGCCCCCTTCTGAACGATCAGCTCGCCGCCCTCAAGGACAATCTCTGCGCCGCGCAGATCGACACCGTCCGCGCATAAGTGCGCTGGATCCAGTCCTGCACGCCGAAAGGTCGCTCGCGTACACGGCGCCGCTCAGCGCCAGCAGAGCTGCCAGCACAGCCGCAGTGCACACGAGGCGGCGGGGCCGCCGGGCAGTGGGCGCCGGCTCGGCACTGAGTGAGGTCACGCGCTCCATCGCCGCCGCGGAGGGGCGCATCCCGTGCCCTGCACCGCCCCTTTCCTCTTTTTTCGGGCCCTCACTATACAAACGGCGCCGCGCGGGAAATTGTTTACAATCGCTCAAAAAGTTTATCTGCACCGCAGATTGTGCCGCATATCAAAAAAGGCGCCGCCCGAAAACAGCTCGGAACAGCGCCATGTGTATATGCAGTTTTGAACGCCCGCACAGGCGGCCCATGCAGAGCCCGGCTTTCCGAAAGCCGCGCGGTCACGGCTTTGCCGCGGGAAAATCGCGGGCGAGCTTCTTCATCCGCACAAAGTACGTCGCGACGAGCAGAACCGCCGCGCCGGCCCACGCCGCCACCTCGGCGTAGAAGATGCCCTCCTGCCCCATAAGCGCGGGCAGAAAGATCGCGACGCCGATGCGCATCAGAAACTCGACGATGCCCGAGGCCATCGGCATCACCGTGTCGCCGAGGCCCATTAAAGCGGAGCGGTAGATATGCAGCATGTAGAGCACCGAAAGGCAGATGCTCATGATATTGAGATAGTGCACGGCGACTTCCGTCGAGAGCGCGACCTCCTCCGGCGTGCCGGAGATGAACAGCGCGACCGCAAAGCGGCCGAGCAGCAGCACCGCCGCCGTGATCACCGCCGAGGTCAAGCGCGATCCACGTGGCGGAATGCAGGCCCTTTTGATCCGGCCGAGCAGGCCGCCGCCGAGGTTCTGCCCCCACATACGTAGTCACCGCGTAGCCGAACGAGGTCGCGGCGATCTCCAAAATGCCGTAGAGCTTGTTCGTGGCCGTGAAGCCCGCGACGAACAGCACGCCGTAGCGGTTGACGACCGACTGCACCACCATGCCGCCGACCGCGATAATCATGTTCTGCGCGGCGACCGGCAGGCCGAGCCCCAGAAGCCGGCGGGCCATGACGGGATCCGGCAGGAAGTATTCCTTCTTCAGCTTGATGATGTGCACGCGAAGCACGGCCCGCAGGCAGTACAGACCGGCAAAAAGCTGGGCGATAACCGTGGCGACCACGGCGCCCGCGATCCCCAGTGGAACACCATGACGAAAACCAGATCGAGCACGATGTTGATGACCGAGGCGATCAGCATCGCATAGAGCGGCGTCCGGCTGTCGCCAACCGCGCGCAGGATGCTCGCAAGCACATTGTACGCCATGATGATCGGGATGCCCGCAAACATGATGCGCAGGTATGTAAACGCGCCGCCGATGACCTCCTCCGGCGTGTTCATCGCGCGCAGGATCGGGTCCATCGTGACCTGACTCAGCACGAGCAGAACCACCGAGATCGCCGCGGCGATCGAAATGGTCGCGCCGATCGAGCGGTTCAGGCCCTCCTCGTCGTCCGCGCCGAAGCGCTGCGCCATGTAGATCGAAAAGCCCTGTGCAAAGCCCTGAATGACGCCGAGCACGAGCCAGTTGAGCCAATCCGCCGCGCCGAGCGCCGCCAGCGCGTTGACGCCGAGCGCCTGCCCGACGATCGCCGTATCGACCACCGTGTAAAGCTGCTGGCACACGTTGCCGAGCATCAGCGGAATCGCAAAGGTAAAAATCAGCCGGGCGGGCGCGCCCTGCGTCATGTTCTGAATCCGTTCCGTTTTTGCCATAAAATATTTATCCTTTCAATACAGACTCTTTTGCGGCCCGCGCCATGCGGAAATAGTACGTCGCGCAGAGCAGGACCGCCGCGCCGAGCCACGCGGATACCTCCGCGATGCAGATGGAGAGAAAGCCGAGGCCAAAGGCATTTGCGAGCAGCAGCACCATCGAGATGCGCAGAAGCAGCTCAAGCGCGCCGGAAAGCATCGGCACCACCGTGTCCCCATGCTCTGCAAGGGAGAAGCGGTAGACAAACAGCAGGCCGAGCACCCACAGCATCGCGCCGGCCGCGAAAAGATACGGGTAGGAGGCCTCGATGACCGCCTGCTCCGCACCGGAGACAAACAGCGCCACGATCGGCCTGCCGAACAGCACGAGCGCCGCGCCGAGGGGCACATCGATGCAAAGCGACAGCAGAACCGCCCGGCGCACGCCGAGGCGGATGCGGTCGAGCCGACCGGCGCCGAGGTTCTGCCCCACATACGTGCTGAGGGAAAGCCCGATGATGTTGCCCGGCTGCTCGGCGAGCGAGAGGATTTTTCACCCCGTCGTGTATGCCGCGACCGTCGCGGAGCCGAAGCCGTTGACAACGCCCTGCAGAATCATACCGCCGACCGCCGTGACCGAATTCATGACGCCGACCGGCACGCCGAGGCGCAGCAGCTCGCGGAGCATCGCGCCGTCCGGCCTTGCGTCGCCCTTTTGAAACCGCATCAGCCTCATGCGGCCGAGCACGAAAAAGGCACATCAGGCCGGAAAGCGCCTGCGCGAGCACAGTGGCCCACGCCGCGCCCGCAACGCCCCAGCGAAACACCATGACGAACAGCACGTCGAGCCTACATTCACCGCGGAGCTCACCAAAATCACGATAAGCGGCGAAATACTGTCGCCGAGCGCGCGCAGGATACCCGCAAGTATATTGTAAAAGACCGTCGCAAAGATGCCGATGAAGATCACGCGGATATAGAGCAGCGCGTCCTCGAAGATGTCGGCGGGCGTCTGCATCAGTTCCATCAGGGTGCGCGAGAAAGAAGGCTCACCGCCGTGATGACCGCCGAAGAAACCGCAGCCAGATAGCCGGAATTTGCGACGGCGCGGCGCACCGCCGCTTCATTTCCGGCGCCGAATTTCTGCGAGATCAAAATGGAGTACCCGTGCGTCAGCCCCGTGATGAAGCCGAACACGAGAAAGTGCACGGAACCGGTCGAGCCCGCCGCGGCCAGCGCCTGCACGCCGACGCCGCGCCCGAGCACGACCGCATCGGCGACCGAATAAAGCTGCTGGAAAACATTGGCGAGCAGCAGCGGCGCCGCGCAAACGCCAGAAGCAGCCGCACCGGGCTGCCCTTCGTCATATCCTTAACCATACCCATCCCTGTTTCACCCCCGCGCCGCCGTTTGACCCGCAGGGCGGGCGGAGGACGATAAAATCCATATAGATACAGTATAGCGCCCCGGCGCACATCGCTCTATCTGGATCCTGACAAAAAATCCAGAAATCCGCGCGCGTCCGGGCGCGGGGCCTGCTCGGCGCCGTGGGCCAAGCCGCCCAGACGCGGCTTTCGCCCGTATAAAAAGCGCCGCGCTCCCCGAAGGGCGCCCGGCGCACGGCAGCGTCCGCAGCTTACACGATATAGTCGACCGCAACCGCCTTTTTCCCGCACGGAGGCGACGTATGTTTTCACCACCTCGCAGTGGTAGGGGTCCTGCTGGTACGCTTCGAGCGCCTCGGGGCTTTCAAGCGTCACATACAGGCAGACGTCGAACGAGCGGTCCGAATGCAGAAAATCCGCGCCGGCCTCCACGTCGATCACCTGGGGCACACGGCCCTTCATCGTGAGAAACAGGTCGCGCAGCTTCTCGCACTCCGCCTGCGCGTTATCCTTGAGCTTGATCATCAGAACATGCTTGACCATTTTGAATCACCTTTTCCTTTATTTTCTGCCGGGCGCTCCCGTGCCCGGCTTTTCTGCAAATTTTTCGGCCGCCGCATCCACACAGGCGCCTAAGCCGGGCAAGGCCCTATCTTTGGCGCACGCCCGACACCGCGCGGTCGAGGGCCAGCCGTGTCTTTGTGGATGCGGATGTCGGTAAGCCCCGCGGCTTCGAACAGATCGGAAACGGCACGCCCCTGCGTTTCGCCGATCTCGACCGCGAGCACGCCGCCGGAGCGCAGCTTTTCAGCCCACAGCGCGCAGACCGCGCGGTAAAGACGAGACCGTCCGCCCCGCCGTCGAGCGCCGTCCGCGGCTCGCGCTGTACCTCGCGCTGTAAGTCCGGGAGCTCCCCGTCTCGATATACGGCGGGTTGGAGCGGAAACGCATGGCGTTTTCCGGCGTCAGCTCCTCCCCGCCTCATAACAGGCGATGGACTTGTGCTCCGCCCCGTGGTAGCGGTACAGCCGCTTGATGTCCGACTGCTTGCCCGTCAGCCACAAAAACAGCAGGAAAATGCCCACCTTGACTATCGTCTCAAACAGGATGCGCGTCCAGCCGAGAGGCCTTATCTCCCCCAGCAGATCCACAAGGAAGGTGGGTAAAAACAGGAACAGGAACAGGGACAGACAGGCGCCCAGGACGCCGGCAATACCCATAAGCAGGCCGTTTCCGTCCTTTTCGTCCCCGCTCTCCTCCGGCTGTGCCTGCACAGGGGCGGGGCCGCCGGACGGCTGCCCCGCAGATGCGGGTGTGTCTGTGTCGGGGGCGGCCTGCTCCGGAAAGCTTTGATGGGCCGAAGCGGCCTGC
>VOFE01001526.1_pt1 | contig 16001 bp, 28 predicted proteins | sample 5384071 | NCBI WGS metagenome assembly VOFE01 (sample SAMN12384724, study PRJNA508395) | human gut metagenome | isolation source: healthy gut D | host: Homo sapiens
ATTTTCGCTGGCGATCAGCTCGATATTCTGGCGCTGACGGTGCAGCTCCTCATTCATCGCACTGCCCAGCTCGGGGTCGATCGACTGGATCATACCGATGGAATCCATCATTTCTTTTGTACATTTGAACTACCTCCAAGCTTTAGTAGTATAAAGTTCTCTTTGACTATACCATTGCCCTCCTAAAAAGCAAGTCGATTTTACGAAAAATATAACCAAAAATGAAGGATTGTAAAAGCCTCCTGCAAAAATAAAAAGGCAGGTTACCCTGCCTTTGCTCAGATGTTCTGATAGAACAGTCCGTCCCTCGTGCAGTACCACAGCAGCATGCCGTGCCGAATATAGGGCAGACGCACGTCTAATCCCCATTCCGGGTACTGCTTTTTGACGATCATTGTGTCTCCGGTGAGAAATGCAACGAACGAGATATAGTGCTCGCGGTGCATTTCATGCGGTGCGGTGATATACCATTCGCCGTCGCTGTGCTCAATTTGCAGTGCATTTTCCTCGTCCGGTTTGTGCATAACGAGGTTGGTCAATTTTGCACCGCAGCAGGTCACATCTGCGTCATCGGTCGAGAACAGCAGGTTGCCGCAGGCCGGACAGCGGTAAAACCGCATTTTCTTCATATTGCCGTTAGTCATATCGTTTTCCTCCAGATCGCCTCTCAGCAGGGCTTCGGTGTCCACGCCGAGGGCCTGTGATAACAACGGGAGGAGCGAGATATCGGGAGCACCGCCGTCGCACTCCCATTTGGATACCGCCTTGTCGCTGACGCCAAGCTGTTCAGCCAGCGCAGGCTGTGTCAGTCCCAGTTTTGTCCGCATTGTACGGATTAGTCTGCCGGTTTTTACCTGATCCATTCGGATCACCTCCCTTGCGTTCTATTATACGGAAAATGGAGGAGAATACAATGAACGCTCCGTAGAGTTGCGGAAAATTGAGAATGGAGAATTAACGTAAGAGCGAACCTGCGGTAGCCTGCGCTAAAAGCAGGCGCATTGCAAGCATAAAGCGACACCGCATAATTAAGGCAACACCGCACAATTAAGCGGCTCCTTGGGCAGGCTCCGGTCGCACTGCCGCGGTGCTTTGCGGAAATTTTGTGTCCTGACTTTGGCTTCGGTTCCTTGCGCGAGTTCCGTCCGCACTGCCGAAGTTTCACGGTAATACATCAAGTATTACCGCAAAACTGCGCCTCGTCAGTACGCAAAATTTACTCGCAAATCACTCTTGTTCAATTATGCGGTATTGCCTTAAGGCCGCGGTTCTTTTATGCGGCATTGCCATAAAAATCCCGCGTGAAATTCAACGCGGATTTGCTGTCTTATCGGAAGACAGACTGCGGAAACGCTTCCGGGTCGGCTGCCTTTTTGCGGCGGCATCGTCGAGGCGGACCTCGCCGCTGCGGACGAGTTCACCGAGCGAATCGTCCATCAGCATCATGCCCTGATTGCGGCTGGTCTGCATGGTGCTGATCAGCTGATACGACTTGTTCTGACGGATCAGGTTGCGCACGGCAGAAGTGCCGGTCAGAATCTCAAATGCGGCTATGCGGCCGCCCATGGTGCGCGGTACGAGCGTCTGACAGACAATGCACTCGAGCACCTCGGCAAGCTGAATACGAATCTGCTCCTGCTGCTCCGGCGGGAATACGTCCACGATACGGTCGATCGTACCGGCAGCACCCTTTGGTGTGCAGTGTGCCGAATACAAGGTGACCGGTCTCGGCAGCCGTGATAGCGGTCGAAATGGTCTCCAGATCGCGCATCTCACCGACGAGAATAACGTCCGGGTCCTGCCGCAGAGCCGCCCGCAGACCGCTTGCGAAGCTGTCCGTGTCCGCGCCGATTTCGCGCTGGTTGATCATTGAGCGAATGCGCGGGTGTACATACTCGATCGGGTTTTCGAGCGTGATGATATGGCGTGCCGCGGTGCGGTTGACGTGGTCGATCAGTGCCGCCAGTGTGGAACTTTTGCCGGAGCCGGTGGGACCGGTCACGATAACCAGTCCGCGCGGCTTTTCGGCCTGCTGTATAATGATATCCGGCAGGCGAAGCTGCTCCGCAGTCGGGATTTCCATCGGCAGCAGACGCAGCGCCAGCGCTGTGTGGTGTTGCTGGCGAAACAGATTGCAGCGCATGCGCACGGAATCGGCAAACGTCACTGCAAAGTCGGACTCGCCGATGGTTTTCAGCTCGTGCAGCTGATGCTCATCCGCAAGCTGCTGCGCCGCATCCTGCACATCCTGCTCGGTCAGAGGTACGTCACCGTGGGTGCGCAGCTCACCGTCGATACGCAGCATCGGCGGGAGACCAACGGTTAAATGCACATCGGAGGTGTTTTTCTCCTTGGCGTAAAAATCAGAGTTTGTAAATCGTACAAGGCGTGTCTCTCTCCTTGATGTCCCAAAGCAGGGGACAGAGTTTATATGGGTATTGTACCGCAAATTGCCTGCCGCTGCAAGTAAGGATAAATGAAAACGGCTTCGGAAATCCGAAGCCGTTGAGATTGTTGGAACACTTCGTTCTTCTTTGGTTTGCGCGTGTTATTTCGGCGGGTCGTTTCCTTTATTTGAACTGCAGTGCGCTATGACTTCGTTCAGATAGACCGACATGCCCGCACACAGGACACCCTGCACCACACCTTCAAACAGAGCGGCTGCCCAGTTGCCGTAGCTGGCATAGCGCGATACGACCGACAGACAGGCCAGTCCAATCCCGCAGAACGTGAGTGCCAGAGGGATAAATTGATTGGGAAACCGCTGTATTGCCTTGAGTCCGCGTCCGATGCAGTATAAAACCGCCACCAGAACCGCGAAATCCGCCTTGATATACTGCGTCAGTTCTTCCATGGGTTCACCTCCCCTTAACAGCCTATGCGGAAAGAGAACGATGTTTGCCAAGGCATATCGCAGGGCGGCATGACCTCATGCCGCCGTTCGCAACGATCTGCACATACTTACAGGCGGCGGGCCGGGGTCAGCCCACCCTGCATGATACGTTTATCGCTATCTACTTTCACTCTCTGCAAGCTGGACTTGCAGATTTTAGTTTGCTGCTGTATAATACAATAGATTAGGGAATGTTTACCGCCAAATAAAAAGGCTGGAAAATATGGGAGATACGAAGATGAATACTGCTTCTATTCTGGGCGTGCAATTTCACGCTGTTACCAAGCAGCAGGCTGTTGAGCTTTGCAATGAGTAAGATCCGTTCCCGGCAGAAGGGCTACGTTGTTACCCCGAACGGAGATCGTCGATCTCTGCCGCCATGACGAAAATTCATGGGCGTTGTCAACCATGCGACGCTTGTCCTGCCGGACGGCATCGGCATCATTTATGCTGCGAAGATCCTCGGTGAAAAGCTGCACGGCAAGGTAGCCGGCGTTGAATTTGCCGAGAGTCTTGTTGCCGCGATGGCCAAGGAGAACATGCGCCTGTATCTGCTGGGTGCGAAGCCCGGTGTTGCCGAAAAGGCAGGTGCAAACCTGTGTGCGAAGTATCGGGGACTGGTGCTCGCCGGCACGCATGACGGCTATTTCTCCGACCCGCAGGAGGTTGTTGACAGCATCAACGCCGCAGGCGGTGCGGATGTTGTGTTCGTTTGTCTGGGTGCGCCCAAGCAGGAGAAATTCATTGCGGACAACATGGACGATATCCACAGCACACTGTTCTGCGGTCTCGGCGGCTCGCTGGATGTGTTTGCAGGCGTTGCCAAGCGTGCGCCGGATATCTTCATCAAGCTGGGTCTGGAGTGGTTTTATCGTCTGCTCACAGCCCAGCCGTATCGGCCGCATGATGAAGCTGCCGAAATTTCTGCTCATCGTTATCAAGGAGCGGCTTTTCGGCAGGAAGGGAAAGTGATAAGAATGAAAGTAAAACTGCTTGCTTTACACGCCGGACCCGGAAAAGCTGGTCGCGGCTGCAGCAAAGAACTGCTATTCCTCCACGGACGTGGACAGCGTGCTGGATGGTCTGACTGAGGAAAAGACCGAGAGCTTTGTCAACATGCTTTCCGAGATCGGCCACGAAAGCCCGATCGAGCATGTGTCGTTCACCTTTGCAATCGAGGGCGTATCACGTTCTGCTGCTGGCGCAGATCACGCGCCACCGCATTGCATCGTTCTCGGTACAGAGCCAGCGCTATGTGTGAGAAGGGCTTTTTTGAGTATGTTGTTCCGCCGGAGATTGATAAAATTCCGGCTGCCCGGGCAAAATTCATTCAGGCGATGGAGGACGACCAGCGCACCTACGAGGAACTGACGGCCGTGCTGATGGAAGGCTACCTCAAGGAGCTGCTCGAGCAGGGCGTTCCGGAGAAGACCGCCCGCAGCAAGGCTGAAAAGCACGCCATTGAGGACGCACGCTACGTTCTGCCGAACGCCTGCGCGACCCGCATCGTCATGACGGCGAACGCCCGCAGCCTGAAGAACTTTTTCCGCCTGCGCTGCTGCAATCGCGCCCAGTGGGAGATCCGTGCGCTTGCCGAGGAGATGTACAAGCAGGTATACGCTGTTGCGCCGACGCTGTTTGGTCACTGCGGACCGGCCTGCGTGGACGGTGTCTGCACAGAGGGCAAAATGTCCTGCGGCAAGGCTGCAGAGGTGCGCGCGCACTATCAGACGCTGCGCGAGGGCAAGTAACCCTCAATCAATCTTGCGAAAGGAATTATATGTTACCGTTTAGAGAAATTACCTTAGGAGATAAACCGATGGTCGAGCACTGCGGCTCGCATTACAACTATCATCTGTGTGAGCGCTGCTTTGTCGATCTTTTCGTGGCGCAGCCACTACAATACGCAGATCTGCTTTAAAGACGGCTTTATGCTGGTGAAAATGTCTCCGCTGGACGGCGGACACGACTGCTATCTTGCGCCTGTCGGTCAGGGCGACCTCGGCGCTGCGCTGGATGCGCTCGAGCAGGATGCCGCTGAACGCGGTCTTCCGTTCGTCATTGTCTCGGTCGCTGAGCCGATGATCGAGCGTATCGAAGCCGTTCGTCCGGGCAAGTTCACGTTCTCGCACGACAGCGAGGACGGTGACGATTATATCTACCTCGCGGAACAAGCTGCGCACGCTCTCCGGTAAGAAATTGCAGAGCAAGCGCAACCTCGTCAACCGCTTCAAGGCTGCCTACGAGGGCCGCTGGAGCTACGAGGATATGACCAGGGAAAACATCAAGGACGCATTCGCGTTCCACATCCACTGGTGCAACCTGAACGGCTGTGCACGCGAGCGCGACTTTGAGGGCGAGACCTGCGCGATCGTGCAGGCGCTCCACAACTTCGACTACCTGAATCTGCGCGGCGGACTGCTTCGCTTGACGGCGAGGTTATCGCGTTCACGTTCGGCTGCAAGGCTACGCCGGATATGTTCGTGGTACAGATTGAAAAGGCCGACCACACGATTCAGGGCGCGTACCAGATGATCAACCAGCAGTTCGTACAGCGCAACTGCAATGATGTGGAATACGTCAACCGCGAGGAGGATCTGGGACTCGAGGGTCTGCGCAAGGCGAAGAAGTCCTATTATCCGGTGATGCGCGGCGTGAAATATGTGGCAACACCGAAAGGTTGATTGAAATGATGCGATTTGCCGAAAAAGGAGATTTTCCTGCTGTTCGCGCCCTCTGGGAAACCTGTTTCCGGATGAGGGCGGCTTCAACGACTACTTCTTCGCGCACTTCTATAAAGAGAAATATACGCTGCTGTATCTCGAGGGTGAAACGCTCGTGGCGATGGTGCAGATGCTCCCGTACCGGATGACGGTAGGCGGCGTATCCCGCGAGGTGACGTATATCTACGGCGCGTGTACCGACCCGGCGCACCGCCGCAAGGGGTATATGGCGCGGCTGCTCGAGCGCTCGTTCGAGTTGATAGGGAAGCGGGGCGCATTGCGTCCGTGCTCATTCCGGCAGAAAAGTGGCTGTTTGATTTTTACAAACCGTTCGGCTACGAGCCGTTCTTCCATATTTCCCGCCGGGAGATTACCTGCACGGCAGGGAAGCGCGAAGCACCTCGGCGGCTGACCTCGGCGGATGTGCCTGCACTGGCGGCGCTGTATGACAAACTGGTGCCGAAATGCCGCATCGAGCGGGACACAGCGTACTGGAACGCGCAGCTTGCGCTGTTCGACACGCTCGGCGCGGGCGTATACGGCTGGTTCAAGGACGAAACGCTCACCGGCTATGCGTTCTGCTGGGAGGACAATGCGCAGGAGCTGCTCGGCGCAGATGACGCGCAGATGCAGGGTCTGCTGGACGTGCTCGGCGCGATATGCTCGCCGTGACGGAGATCGGCGCGGAAACCGCACTCGGCGTATGCAAATGGCATGAGAAAGCGGATGAAACCGCTGGATATGAATTTAATGCTCAATTGAAAGGTGTGACAACAATGGTATATGTGTTGCTGGCAGAGGGCTTCGAGGAAGTCGAGGCGTTGACCCGGTCGATCTTCTGCGCCGCGCAGGCGTGGAGACCAGGCTGGTCGGTGTGACCGGTGCAACCGTGTGCGGTGCAGGCGGCATCAATGTCGTAACCGACCTGTCCATGGACGAGGTCGACCTTGCAAAGGCCGATATGCTGTTCTGCCGGGCGGCATGCCGGGCACGACCAATTCTGTACGCGGACAAGCGCGTTACCGATGCGGTTCGCACGATGGCGGATGCAGGCAAGTACGTTGCGGCAATCTGCGCGGCCCGTCCATCATTCTGGGCGGCATGGGTCTGCTCGAGGGCAAGAAAGCCACCTGCTATCCGGGCATGGAGGACGGCATGACGGGCGCGACCCGGTCAAGGCGAACGCCGTCACCGACGGGAAGATCATCACCGGCTGCGGTAGGCGGCGCACTGGATTTCGCGTGCGAGCTGATTACCGCGCTGTGCGGCAAGGCCAAGGCAGACGAGATCGCAGAGTCGGTCGTACATCATGTGTACGGATAAGAAAACGCTGCGGGGCGCTATCTTTTGCGGAACGGGCAAGCCTGTCCGCTGAGGAAAAGCAGGCGATTGATCGCGGCATTGCACAGAACATTCTGCAAAGTGAGTTCTATCAGCAGGCAGACTGCATTTTCTGCTATGTTTCGACTGCTGAGGAAATTGATACCCGTACGGTGCTCGAAAAACGCGCTTGCGTCCGGCAGGACGGTCTGCGTGCCGCTGTGCGGCAAGGGCGGCAGCATGACCGCGCGGAAAATCACCGCGCTCTCCGAGCTGCAGACCGGTCACTACGGTATCCTGAGCCGTCCGACACGGCGCCCGAGATTGCACCGGAGAACATCGACCTGATTCTGCGCCTGCGCTCGTGCGACAGAAAAGGGTACCGTCTCGGCTACGGCGGCGGCTACTATGATCGGTTTCTCAGCCGGACAAACGCGGTCTGTGCGGCGTTGTGTGCATCGCAGCGCATGAGCGCAGCCCTGCCGCACGAGGCGTCTGACCGCTGCTGTCATTACATTATCACCGAAAGAGAGGTGCTGTGCACCGATGAATCAAGATAAACGCACACTGCTGCCGGGTCTCAGCCTGTTTGTGTGCTTCTGCCTGCTGACAGGCATGGAAAAGCTGATCACGCACTTCAATCTGCCGCCGTCGCTGATGGCGCTCGGTGAGATCGTGTGCTTCGGTCTGGCGCTTGCAATGGCGCTGCCCGGTATGGATCGGGAGCGCTTTAAGCAGCGTCTTGCATTCAAAAATGCCGCGTAAGGGCGGCTGGCTGCTCATCCTGTTTATGGGCGCGGCGACCGCATTTGCCGCCCTCAGCCTGAACATGCTGGAATATCGTCTGCTGGCGCATACCGGTCTCCGGCTGACGATTGCATCCCTGCCGATGCCGCTCGGCGGTATGTCGTTTGCATGGCGGCTGCTGATCGGCGTTGTGATAGCAGCTCTGGTCGAGGAGATCTATTTACGCGGTGCACTGTTCAGCGTGTACGGTGAAGAAGTCGGTACCTCGGCGTGCCTGCTGTTCGGCGGCATCGTGTTCGCACTGCTGCACGGCAGTCCGCTTGATCTGGCGGCAGGCTTCTGCGCCGGACTGGCGTTTACCTATCTGACCTATGTGTTTGATACCGTATGGGCGGCGGTACTTTCCCATGCTGCGGCGGCATTTGTCACCGTGGTGATGCAGTGGATAGCAGATACCTATGCACCGTTCGGCATTTGGAACATCCTGCTGCCGCTGACTGTGCTCTTTTTCCTGCTGTTCGCGTTCTTAACGCTGGACACACTGGGAAAAATGCTGGCTCGCGGTTCCATTCCGCACTTTGAGGTCAGCGCCGGCTGGTACGACCTGTGGCTGCTGGTGAAAGAGCCCGGATTTATTGTGTTCGTGCTGGCATTTGCCGGTAAAATCATTCTGAATTACTGGATCGGCTGAGGCTGATCCGCAGAGAGGTGAATTATGGATAATCATTTTAACAACGATGAAACGCGGCGCGTACCGCTGCCGGGTTCGGAACCGTCGGTGCCTGAGCAGTTCACGCCGGAGCATTTCGATGACGATCGGGAGCCGGAGCAGCCGCAGAAGCAGCCCAAACGCCGCCGCAGCCGCCGCCAGATGAACGCAGGCTGTGCAGGCTCGATGGTGTACATGATCGCAGTAGTCGGCGTTTCGCTGGTGCTGTCGATTGCAGCGCTGTTCATGGCAAACGACATTTTTGCCTTTGTCAAGGCGGATGCGGTCAAGGAGATCACGGTTTCGAGAACACCTCGGTATCCTCGCTCGCCAAGGAGCTGGACGACCAGGGCGTTATCAATTATCGTTCAGTGTTCAAGCTGTATCTGACGCTCAAGCACCAGACCGATACCTCGGTTCTGGCAGGCGCCTATCAGCTGAACCCGTCGATGGACTACGGTCAGATCGTAGATGCGCTGGCCAACACCGCAAGCACGGAGACCGTGCAGATTACCATCCCGGAGGGTTATTCCATCTCGCAGATTCGTCAGGTGCTGCTGGACAACCATATCTGCACCGAGAATGCACTGGATGAGGTGCTGAATGACTATTCCTTCAAGCACGATTTCCTTTGAGGATGAAAAACCGGCCGCGGAAGGCTGGCTGGAAGGCTATCTGTTCCCCGGATACCTATGAGGTATACAAGGGCAACGCTGCGGTTGTCGATACCATCAACAAGATGCTCAACAACTTCGGCAACAAGTATGACGCGGACATCAAGTCCGGCGCGGAGAATCTCGGCCGCTCGATGCACGATATTGTCACGATCGCCTCTCATCATTGAGCGTGAGGCACAGCGTGATGATGAGCGCGCACGCATTGCGGGCGTTATCTACAACCGTCTGAACAATTCCTCCGAGTTCCCGTATCTGCAGGTGGACGCATCCGTTCTGTATGGTCTGGGACGCACCGGCGGCAAGCTGAGTGACGAGGATCTTAAGTCGGATTCCGAGTACAACCTTTATAACCACGAGGGTCTGCCGCCCGGACCGATCTGCAACCCGGGTCATGCTTCGCTGTACGCAGCAAGCCATCCGGAGGACAACAATTACTACTATTACGTTGCTATGCCGGACGGCTCGCACCTGTTTGCAAGCAGCTATGAGGAGCACGAGCGCAACATCGAGGCTTCCAATCAGGCACAGGCGCAGGCTGCAAGCGCTTCGGCAGACACGACGACAACGGAGGCAACCGGTGAATAACACACCTGAATTACTGTCGCCCGCAGGCGATCTGGACAAAATGCGGTTTGGCATTGCCTACGGCGCGGATGCGGTCTATATGGCCGGAACGCGCTTCTGGCATGCGTGCCGCTGCAACCAACTTTGACGATAATGCGCTGCGCGAGGGCATTGCCTACGCGCATGCGCACGGCGTCAAGTGCTACATTACAGTCAATATTATGCCGTCCAACCGCGACCTTCCGGCGCTTCCGGCCTATCTGGAGCTGCTGCAGGACGCAGGCGCGGACGCACTCATCATCGCGGATGTAGGCGTGCTGCGCATGGCGCGCAGATACGCGCCCAAGGTTCCGGTGCACATCTCGACCCAGACCAGCATCCTTAACCACGAGGCGGCAAACTACTGGGCGGATGAAGGCGCCGAGCGTATCGTGCTCGCGCGTGAGCTTTCCCTTGAGGAGATCGCCGAAATCCGTGCCAAAACCCCGAAGGAACTCGAGATTGAGGCCTTCGTTCATGGTGCCATGTGCATTTCGTACTCCGGCCGCTGCCTGATCTCGCAGTACATGACCGGCCGCGACGCCAACCATGGTGCATGTGCACAGCCGTGCCGCTGGAATTATTCTCTGATGGAGGAGAAGCGTCCGGGGCAGTTCTTCCCGGTCGAGGAGGACGGACGCGGCACCTACCTGTATAACTCCAAGGATATGTGCATGATCGAGCACGTTCCGGAGCTGATCGAGGCCGGTATTACCTCGTTCAAGATTGAGGGCCGCAACAAAACTGCGTACTATGCAGCCTGTGTCACCGGTGCATACCGTGCCGCGATCGACACCTATAAAAAGGACCCGGAAAACTTCGTTCTGCCGCAGTTCTGCCGCGATGAGGTCAATAAGGTTAGCCACCGCGAGTATTACACCGGCTTCTACTTCGGCAGCGAGGAGAACGGCCAGCACTACGGCGACAGCCAGTACATCCGCGAATACGAGGTCGTGGGTATGCCGGTCGAGTGCGATGAGAGCGGCAAGGCCGTGTTCGCGCTCAAGAACCGCTTCTTTGACGGCGAGGAGCTCGAGCTCATCCAGCCGGGTCAGGCGCCGTATGTGTTCCGCGCGGAGAACGCCACCGATGACGAGGGCACGAAGCGTGAGCTGTTCAACGTGCCGCAGATGCGCGTACACTTTGCGTTCCCGTTCAAGGTGAGCGAGTGGGCCATTTTGCGGAAGGTCAAGGAACGGCCAGAGTAAACAAACAGTGAGGAGTTAGGAGGCAGGAGTTTTCCTGCCTTCAGCTCTGCAGGGGCGCACAGTGTGCGCCCTTTTTCTTTATCCGTTGCAGGCCGCTGGGACGGGCACACTGTGCGCCCCTGCGGAAAACGTTCATCATTGTCCACTCCTATCTTCTCACTCCTGCCTCCTAACTTTTGAACGGTTGCAACCTTTCCTAAAGTGTGGTATCATTACAATTAAGTATGGAAACCTTTCGGGGTGAATTGAACCGAAAAATTCTAAGCAAGGGAAGTATATACATGAGCGATAACCAGAAAAAAACGATTTTCTCCGGCGTGCAGCCGTCCGGCAAGCTGACGCTGGGTAACTATTTGGGTGCTATCCGCAATTTCCCGATCCTGCAGGAGCAGTACAACTGCATTTACTGCGTGGTCGATCAGCACGCCATCACGGTCCGGCAGGGCCTGCGGCCGCCGTGCAACGCTTGAGCTGATCGCGCAGTACATTGCTCTGTGGTCTGGACCCGGAAAAGAGCATTCTGTTCATCCAGAGCCATGTGCCCGCGCATGCGGAGCTGGCGTGGGTGCTCAACTGCTTCACCATGTTCGGCGAGGCTTCCCGCATGACCCAGTTCAAGGACAAATCCGCCAAGCATAAGGACAACATCAACGGCGGTTTGTTCACCTATCCGGTTCTGATGGCGGCTGACATTCTGCTGTACCAGACCGACCTCGTTCCGGTTGGCGTGGATCAGAGCCAGCACATCGAGATCTGCCGCGATATTGCAAACCGCTTCAACAATCTGCATCCGAATACCTTTACCATTCCGGAGGGCTACTACCCGAAGGTTGGCGAGGGTGCCAAGATTACCAGCCTGGTTGACCCGAACAGCAAAATGAGCAAGTCCGACCCTGAACCCGAACGGCTATATTCTGCTGATGGACAAGCCGGAGGACATTATGCGTAAGTTCAAGCGTGCGGTTACCGACTCGGATTCCCGCATCATCTTTGACCCGCAGAACAAGCCGGGTGTTTCCAACCTGCTGCAGATTTACGCTCTGGCGACCGGCAAGACCATCGAACAGGCGGCAGCCGAGTTTGACGGCAAGGGCTACGGTGAGTTCAAGCCCGCAGTCGGCGAGGCCGTTGTCGAGCTGCTGCGTCCGATTCGTGAAAAGACCACCGATCTGCTGAACAACAAGGATTATCTGGAGCAGGTCTACAAGGAGGGCGCACAGAAGGCCTCCTATCTGGCGCGCAAAAACGCTGGATAAGGTTTATCGAAAGGTAGGCTTTGTCGCACGCTGAGCCAAAAGGGAGTAAACCATGTCTGAATATATTGTTATCGGCACGATCATTGCAGCGTTTGCCGTAGCTGCCGTGCTGAGCTATTTTTTTCACACCGCCGGTCAAAACTTTGCACACAAGGTCGGCGCGATCGACGTGCCGAAGGATGCACGCCGCATGCACAAAGCCGATCCCGCGGCTGGGCGGTCTGGCCATTTACGGCGGCTTCCTGTGTTCGATTCTGATTTTCGGGCAGCTTGATGAGACCATGCTGTGCGTCCTGCTCGGAGCGGCCATCATTGTCGCACTCGGCATTTTCGATGATGTGCTGGCGCTCGGCGCCAAGCTCAAATTCGTGGTGCAGATTGTGGCGGCAGCCATTCCGGTCTGCATCGGCGATCTGCAGATTGGTCTGTTCACCAATCTGAATCCGCTGTCGGATACGCCGTTTGTCCATCTCGGCATTCTGGCAGTGCCGGTCACGATTATCTGGATTGTCGGCATCACGAATGCGGTAAATCTGATTGACGGTCTGGACGGACTTGCGGTCGGTGTTTCGTCCATCGCGGCGATTACCATGCTTGCCGTTGCACTGCTGACCGGCAACATGCCGATTGCCATCACGATGGCGGCGCTCGCCGGCGCGTGCATCGGCTTTATGCCGTACAACCTTAACCCGGCTAAGATCTTCATGGGCGACACCGGCTCGACCTTCCTTGGCTACATGCTGGCGACCGTGTCCATCATGGGTCTGTTCAAATTCTATGCTGTCATCTCGTTTGCGGTGCCGTTCCTGATTCTCGGCCTGCCGATTTTTGATACAGCCAACGCCATCATCCGCCGTGTGGCGGCAGGCAGAAGTCCGATGAGTCCGGACCGCGGCCATGTGCATCACAAGCTGATCGACATGGGCTTCAACCAGAAGCAGGCGGTTGCTATCCTGTACGCTATCAGCGCAACACTCGGCCTGACCGCCGTGGTGCTCACCTCGTCCGGCGAGGTTAAGGCGATCGTGCTGCTGCTAGCGGTTCTGGCCGCGATTCTGGTAGGCGCAGGCATCATTTACGGTGCGGAACACTGGAGCAAACACGCTCCCGAAAACAAGGAGGATAAAGACGATGAATAAAATCAAGGTAATGACGGTTTCGGCACCCGCCCGGAGGCCATTAAGATGGCGCCGCTGGTGCACGCACTCGAGCAGAATGAAAACACCGAATCCATTTGTGTGTTACCGCGCAGCATCGTGAAATGCTCGATCAGGTGTTGCAGATATTCGATATCAAGCCGAATTATGACTTGAACATCATGCAGCCGCGTCGAGACGCTGGCGACCATCACCGAGAAGAGTCTGCACGGTCTGGATGAGGTGCTCGAAAAGGCACAGCCGGACATCGTGCTCGTCCACGGTGATACCTCGACCACCTTTGCCGGTGCGCTTGCGGCGTTCTATCACAAGGTGCCGGTCGGCCATGTGGAGGCCGGTCTGCGTACCTACGATAAGTACAGCCCGTTCCCGGAGGAAATGAACCGCAAGCTGACCGGTCAGATTGCAACGCTGCACTTTGCGCCGACTCCGCGCAACCGTGATAATCTTGCGAAGGAAGGTATCACAGACGGCGTGTTTGTCATGGGCAACACGGTTGTTGACGCAATCCACATGACTGTAAAGCCGGATTTTGAGTTCCGCGATGAGCAGCTCAAAACGCTGGACTTTGAGAACAACCGCGTTGTCCTCGTTACCGCGCACCGCCGCGAGAACTACGGCGAGCCGATGGAGAACATCTGCCGCGCCATTGCCGAGCTGAGCGAAGCATATCCGGATGTACACTTCGTTTATCCGGTGCACCTCAGCCCGTATGTCCGCGAAACCGCGGAGAAGTTCCTCGGCGGCAACGACAGGATCCACCTCATCCATCCGCTGGCGGTGGACGAGATGCACAACCTGATGGCTCGCTGCTATCTCATCATGACCGACTCCGGCGGACTGCAGGAGGAGGCGCCCAGCCTCGGCAAGCCGGTTCTGGTGCTGCGCCGCGAGACCGAACGTCCGGAGGCCATCGAGGCCGGTACGGTCAAGCTGGCAGGCGTGGAGCAGGCCAATATCGTTAAGCTCGCGCGCGAGCTGTTTGATGATGAGGACGCTTACGCAAAATGGCCCACGCTGTCAATCCGTACGGCGACGGAAAGACCTCGCAGCGTATCGTGCAGGCGATCGAGCAGTATTTTGGTCTGCGCGAGGACGGTCCGGCTCCGTTTAACCCGTGAAACCCGTAAAAAGAGAAGCATACGCCGAAACACTATCTGCCGGACACTACGCCGAAGATTGCGGCTGCGGGCGCTACCGTGCTCGTGCTGCTGGTGGTGCTCAGCTTTGTGCTGTCCTCCGGCTGGATGCACGGCAGCAGCACCGGCATTATCCTGCCCGGCAGTGAGGGCGATTCGCCAACAGTTGGCACAGGCAGTGCGCTGCTCACCGGGCAGAGCGTGGATGATATTACCATTAATGTCAATAACGCCAAGACCGTTATTGCGACGCTCGCACGTCCGGCGGCATACAGCAGCAGGATCGAGAACACGATCTACTATGATGGCGGCTCGGCGGCTCTGTACTGCCATCGCTATATGCGGGATAATGTGATGCGCACGGATACACTCGGCAGTGACAATCAGGTGCAGTCTACGCTGATTCGCGTTCCGGACAGCAAAGGTGTACGCGTGGAATGCAGGGGACAGCACTGCTTATCAGGGCAAAGCCGGCGATTTTACCGATGACGCAGCTGCCATGCTGCCGACATACGAGGATGTTCTGGCTGACGAAGTACAGCTGACTGCTGCCGGCCGGCAGGATATTAACGGTGAACCGTGTATTGCCGTTACGTTTGAGCAGGACGGCTACCGCTGCGTATATGCCGTTTCAACGGTCAGCGGTCTGCTGGCGCAGGCGTCGTTCTATGACGGCGATACGCTGACGCGCAAAGTCACCGTCAGCGAGCTCAGCACGGAAACGCCGGACAGTGAATTGTTTACGCTGCCGGACGGCGAAAGCGTTATATAGAAAAAGTGGAGAGTGGAGATTGCAGAGTGGAGAGACAGCGAAAACCGTTTCGTTATCTTCACTCTTAACTCTCCACTCTTCACTCTGATAGAAGGAGATTACACATAAATGTCTGAATATATTAAGATTTCACCGGAGATTCGTGCGCTCGGCCGTGAGGCTGAACGCGAGATCCGTCCGTATTTCGAGCGTCTCGAGGAGATCTGTGACCGCAACACCGAGAAGGTGCTGGCGGCATTTGCGAAGAACCGAGTATCCGACAATCTGTTTGCCGGTACGACCGGTTACGGCTACGATGACTACGGCCGTGACACACTCGACAAAATCTACGCCGATATTTTCGGCACCGAGGCCGCGCTGGTGCGTATCGGCTTTGTAAACGGCACACACGCGCTGTCCTGCGCGATGTTCTCCGCCGTCAAGACCGGCGACACCGTGCTGTCCGTCACCGGACCGGCGTATGACACGCTGCAGAACACCATCACCGGCGATTACTGCGGCAGCATGAAGAGCTACGGCATCGGCTACCGGCAGGTTGATCTCAAGAACGGAGAGCCTGACCTGCCTGCCATCAAGGCAGCAGCGGCAGATGAGAATATTAAGCTGGTATTCATCCAGCGCAGCCGCGGCTATGGCGTCCGCAAGACACTCTCCGTTGAGGAAATCGGCGAAATCTGCAAAGGCCGTGCGTGAGGTCAATACGACTGCGGCCATCATGGTCGATAACTGCTACGGTGAATTCACCGAGGAGATCGAGCCGACGCAGGTCGGTGCGGACATCATCGCAGGCTCGCTCA
>VOFE01001529.1_pt1 | contig 16001 bp, 29 predicted proteins | sample 5384071 | NCBI WGS metagenome assembly VOFE01 (sample SAMN12384724, study PRJNA508395) | human gut metagenome | isolation source: healthy gut D | host: Homo sapiens
CGACCTGCGACAGCGGCGCGGATACGGTAGGACAGCCGACGGTCGGACAGTAGTATTTTTCAAAATTGCGGTCGGTTTGCGGGTGGCGCTGCATTTTCTGTCCGCATTTATCACAGTAGAGCAGACCGGCAAGCGGATTATGCTGCTGTAAGGCGCTCGGCACGCGCGGCTTATGGTTTTTGTGAGCAAACGCTGCGTTTCTTCCCACGTTTCGCGCGGGATGATCGCCTCATGCACGCCCTCGTACAATTCACACTGCTTATTGAGCGGGCGCTTTACGGTGAGCTGACCGTCCTTGATGACTTTTTTTTATACGGGTGCACGGCATCCGGTATCAGACCGGCGTAATGCGGATTTTGCAGGATAAGGCCGACAGTCTGCCGAACCCATGTTCTTTGTGTGGGAGAGGGAATGTTTATCTGGTTCAGATAGGTTGCAATCTCTCCGGCGCCTTTGCCGGAGAGGAACAGCTCGTAAATCATCTTTACCACGACGGACTCCGGCTCGATCGGGCGGATAGACCAGCCGCGGCCGTGCAGCTTACAGCGCTCGTAGCCGTAGGGCGCGCGGCTGCCGACGTAGCGGCCCTCTTTTTTTGCGGATTTCGTCCCGGCGGTCATACGGCGGCGGATCATTCTATATTCCTGCCGCGACATGAACAGGCCGAACTCCATCCATTCCTCGTCCGCCTCCTGCGTGGGGTCGTAGGTTTTGGCGGGTGTTACGATGAGTGTGCCCGAAAACTTAAACGCTTGGGCGACGATACCCTGATCTATTGTATCACCACGGGCGAGACGCGAGGTTTCGGTGACGAGCACGCCCTTCCAGCGGCCGTCCTCCACCTCGGAGAGCAGCTGCTGCATGACGGGACGGTTCGCGATACGCTCACCGGAGACGATTTCACGGTATATCGCGCCGATCGGCAGGGCGCGGGACTTGGCAAGCTCCATCAGAATGTGCTCGTGCCGGGCGAGGGTATCGCCTTCGCCGTGCGCCTCGGCCTCGAGGTCGGCGCGAGATTTGCGGAGGTACAGGGCGTAGTCGGTGGGCATAGCGGTCACTCCTTTGGGTTACGGCTGATTGATGGCGTCGGCAAGGGACATTACCCAGCGCGGCGCGTCCTCGTAGCAGACGATCACGCCGTTGCGGTACTCGGCAACAGCGACAAAGCCGTTATCATTATCGAAAAGGTCGCTTCGTCACAGTAGGGCAGGACAGCAGCCAGCGACTTGACACGGCCTGCAAAGCGGCGGCGCACATCGTCCGCAGGAATGTCATGCCCGCCCTTGCGGACACGGTTTGCAATACGCGCAAGCGACTCCTCAGCAGAGTCCAGACCGACATAGTACATCCGCACGGCATAGCCGCTTTCACGCGCCTGCCGCGCGGTATGCTCGGTGAGCGAACCGGACAACGTGGTTTCCTGCGTGAAGCACACGCCTTTTTTCAGGCAGGAGCGAATGCGTTCGATGGCAAGACGGCCGGCAAGTATGTTATTGCCGCCGTTCGCTGCGGCCAGCTTATCGACATCGACGATCACGCCGAGGTCGTTCCTCTCTGACGGCGTACGCCGGTGAGGCTGGACTTGCCTGCGCCGTTGACACCGGCGATGATGGTGTAGGTTTTCATGGAATTACCTCCTTTTTGAATCAGTTTGTCCAATAGCCACAGAAACAGGGCGATAACACCAACCAAAGGAAAGACTAATAAGTCAACATTATCGGAGTTAATCCAGGACTTCTTTTCTGTTTTTTGAGGATAGCTTGATGTGCCCGCAACTTCACTTCTGTCGATTATATCATTATCAGGAGCGGAAGGGTCGTCGGACAGACCTGCGCGATAGCCTTCTTCGTAGCCTTCCTGGTAGGCGCTGTCGTAGGTTTCGTCGTGACCGTCCTCTGTGCCGTAGTTATAGCCTTCTTTATAACCTTCTTCATAACCTTGGTTATAGGCACTGTCGCTGTTACTCGGATCGCTGGAATATTCGACACCCCATTCAAAACCGCCTGAATAGGCGTCTCGCTTTGTTTCAAAGTCGTTTTCAGCCTCGGACCATAATCACTGGGGTATAAGGCGAATGCCGCAGATGTTAAAATCAAAAGACAGCTTGCGGCGCAAATTATCCGTTTGGTAAGATATTTCATATATTTGCCCTTTATTCATGCCTGCTTTTCCAGATCGGAAAGGTCAGGCATTTTTTATGCGTTTGTTTTGCCATATACATGGTCTGACGGATATATTCCTGTCCCTGCTCGTTCAGGGAACGGTAGTCGTCGATAAGCTGTTGTTCGTCGGCGGAAAGGGCGGGGGACTGGCGCGGTATTCTGCACGATTTTGGGCTGTTCCTGCATAAGCTGCTGTATTCCTAATCGAATAAGTTCAACTGTTGCACTGGAACGGGTTTTGTATCGGTGCTCAAACTGATAATCTTCGATTTGCTTGAGAAGTTCATCATCTACCGAAACAGTATATCTGGGACGATCTGTTGACATTTCTCTCACCTCCTGAGTTTACTCCATTATACACCGGTGGTTCACTGATGTAAATATTTTTATGAAATATCTTGACAAAGCAAAAAGTGAACCACTATAATACAAACAACAGGTTCAGTGAACCACTTAAAATGAAGGAGTGAACCAGATGAAAAAGACTTTCCGTAAGCCTTCCGCCGGAAATCGAAAAAACGATTATCGACCTGCGCAAGACCGACGAATTTTGCATGTGCTCTTGCGCTGACATTCTCCGCAAACTGATGCTGATTGGTGCGGAACAGCTGCACACGAACGCCGAGCAGGCGGAAGGGAAGGGGTGAGGGGATGGAAAAGACTTTGGAAGATGTTACGAAAAACACAACCGCCCTCCTTGCTGACTGTGTGGAGCAGTTGAGCAAGGAGAGCGGCAGATCAGGCACAGTTAGCTTACACGACGGCTAAAATTGATACATGCCTGAAAATCCTGAAATTTACTCGTGATGAATAGAATTCAGGATTGTGTTGTAGATGTCAGCAGCAGCCTTTCCGTATTCGGCGTTGCTGTGGACATCACTAGACATGAGATGGTTGGTTTCCAGCAGTTTCAAAGGTGAGCTGGAGCGCAATTTCCTTATCAGACACGCAAAACACCTCCTTTCTGCTTTCAGTATAGCAGATAAGGAAAAACGAAAAACAACGCCGAGCAGGCGGAAGGGAAGGGGTGAGGGGATGGACGCTTTGAATTTGGCATTCTTTGCGCTGGGTTTCGCTGTATGCCACTTTATTTATGCGGTGTTCGTCCTGATTTGGCTGTTCAGCAAAGATAAATGGTAAAAAGACGGCTGCCGGATTTAACTCATCATGAGGAACGGATAGCGGCAGCTGCGGCGGCCAGTGTTCCGACACAGCTTATGAACGAGAGAAATAGAGAAATTCTTGCTTCATACTTTGCTGATTTTGCAGCGTCAAACACATATTCTGCCTGCAAAATCTCCTGGGCAGATGCCGTGAAGTGAGCGTTACCGTATCGTTTTCTTCGGTTATCAGTCCCAATTCGGCAAGCTGTGTGTTCGGAGCAAGAAATCCGTCCTCAAAGGCTTCCTGAAAGGACTTGTGCGGAAGCGGAAGAGTGAATACAGCAGCTTCGCTGCGCGGAATATTGCGCTTTACGCGCCTGCGGTATTCGAGATAAAGGTCAAGCAGGCGTGTTTGAGCGTCGAGCGACAAATTGATCATAAAACACCTCCTTTCTGCTGTTCAGTATAGCAGAGGAGAAAAACAAAAAACAACGCCGAGCAGGCGGAAGGGAAGGACACACCATGAAGTACGAAGTTTGGGTTTTGGAGAAGCGCCTGGTCGGTGAGAACCGATGGCGGCAGTTTTTCTGCGACGGCAGGAAGGAGGCGCTGGACGTTGCAGAGGATTTATTGATATTGCGGAAAAGATCGAGGTGAAACCTGCATGAAACCTTACAATGAATATCTCGCCATGACGGCAGAGCAGATCATGGCTGACCCGGAAGCGCCGGAGAGCCTGCGGATCGCTGCCCGCATTGAGCTTGAGAAAGCACAAAAGTTCAATTTAGAGGCAGAGGCGGCACGGACGGCAACAGACAAGCCGGTTCTAAGCATAGGCTTTAGAAAGGGGTGGTTACGGTGGCAATCGTGGCTGAATATCATTATCCGAACGGTACGGTACGCATAGACGACGACTGCTACCGTGACGTTCCGCCGGAGGAAAATGCAGCGGCGCATTGAGCGCCTGCAGAAAACGCGTGGGAATTACTGATGAATCCAGGAACGGAGGAAGAAAGATGAAGGCAAGTAAGTTTATGATGAGTCTGTCGGCGGCGGTGTTCGGCGGCGTGATGTACATGCAGATCGCGGGTGCCTGCAGCCGCATGCAGGCGGCGGTGCTCGGAACGGCGATGCTGGTTTGCATGGCAATCTGCTATGCGGATCTCTGTGCGGCAAAACGCCGCCGGGCGGCAGAGGAAGTCCAAGGCCCGCAAGGCGGCCCGCGTCTCCATGGACAAGGCGGCGCACATTGCGTACCGCGCCGACCTGATGAGGCAGATCCGCTGATGGCAGACTGGAAGAAAACCGGCAGAAGTTCCAGATGCCGCATGACCGGGTGGAACGCTGTATGCGGTACGTGAAGGCCGTCGAAAAGGACGAGAGACGCGCAGAGAAGGCCAGAAAGGCACGATTTGAGGCGCGCAGCTGCTCGAACGGTGGCAGGCAAGACAGGCGAACAGGGGAGAACGGCGATGCTGGTATTTAGCGGATTGGAGATCAAACCGTATTCTCAGCTTACCGATCTGCCGCGGGTGCCGGATCGACAGGGTGCGCGTTGAGGTACAGCGTACCCTGTTTGGCGAGGTGGAGTATCACCTTGTCGGAACCTACGGCGATGAGGGCAAGGCTTTACCCGATCTGTCAGCCGTTTACCGAGCTGCCGGACGTATGGGAAAAGAAGAAAGAAATAGAAAGCGCCATTTTCAAGGCGCGGCAGGAGGAACAATCTGCGAGAAAAAGAAAAGACGCGGGTTATTTGGAGACACCCGCAAGGCCGGTTTGAGATACAGGAGACTGAGCATTTCAGTCCGTATGACCACTGCACATACTACACGCGCGAATGCGTTTTACGCCGCAGGACGATGCGCGCGGGCTGTGCAGCGAGGTGCCGACAGGCATTTTTGTGCCGGAACTGTGTACGCCGCAGAAAAGGCGTGCAGGGTCCGGTCAGCGACGCGGACGTAGACCAATGGTGCGAATGGTACAAAGCCGGCAAAAATGTTGCGGATATCGCTGAGATGGCAAGACGCAGCAAAGCTACTGTTGCGGCGCGTCTGCGCACGCGCGGACTGCTGCCCGATCCCGTTCCGCGCGTGACGGATGAGGAAGTACGCGAAATGGCGCGGCTGTTTGCTTCCGGCCTGTCCGTGCGCGAGGTTGCGAAGGCAACCAAACGAAACATGAGAACAGTACGCGAACACTTGCGAGAAACGAGGGCTATCAGATGAGTTTACATAAGATCAAGGCGGAGCTGCAGGCAAGCGATGAGGCCGCCTGCGAGAAGTTTGCAAAGGTGATTGCGGACTGGCTGCGCAAGGAAGGGGATCGTCTGGCGTGAAGAAGAAGGGCAAAGGGAAAGCCGCGGGGCATGAACTATGCCGATGTGCTCAAGGCGCGGCGGGATCGCTTGCAACTGGCGATGGATGAGGCGGCGCTTTTTGAACGTCGAGCAGAGCATGCAGCGGTATCTCTGGCTGATGGCGGTCAGCCTGCACGATGCTTACGGCTTCGGTCCGGAGCGCCTGCAGAAGTTTTTCGAGGCGTTTCAGGAGAACTCGGACGAGCTTGCGAAAATGCGGGCAGAGGTAGACGACGATTACGCCTTTGAAAAGCTGCGGCTGCGGGCGGAGGACGTCAGCCGGATGGATATTCGTTATTACGGGAAACTCAAGATTGATTAGGAGGAAAAATATGAATGCAAAGAGAGCGGCAAAGCTGATGCAGATCGCAAGCTATTACGGCGAGGAAAAGCAGGTCTGCAAGCTGATAGAAGAACTGGGTGAGGCTACGAGCGCGGCAAGCGAGGTACTGATGATGCTCAGCTATCACGAGCTGGGCGGCAAGAAACGAGATTTGACCGCGAGACTGGAACACCTTGCCGGAGAACTGGCTGATGTGGTCAATGTCACTGAGCAGATTATTCAGCTTTTGGACTGGAAACTGATTTTAAGGTGGCGCGGCACGCGGAATTCAGAAAACCTTGAAGAGAATCAGAGAGGAGGAACAGGCGAATGAGACACGAGATGAGCTTGCGCGGCGGAATCTTTAACGGCGCTGTCAATCTGTTTGATGATAAACTGCAGGATGTGCTGTTTACGCTGGTGCGGCAGGGACTGTGCGAGGGTGAGGTAACACTCAAGGTTAGCATTGATCTTGCGCGCAAGGAGATTATTGACGAGGACGGCATGCCGCATGATGTTGATCAGCCTTATTTTGCATACAGCTGCACCTCATCTATTACCCAGAAGGATAAGGTCAGCGGCGCAGTGGCCGAGCAGCTTAAACTGCGCAAAGGTAGACGGTCAGCTCGAACTGCGCGATCTCGACGAGAACACGCTGTTTGATATTGTGGAGGGTGGTGTTCAGGATGGAGCGCAGCCCAACAGAGACGGCGCACCTGGTTGATGCGCATTATAGCCGGAGCTTCGGCAGACCGCCGGATGCGGAAATGCGTGAGTTTATCCGGAACGCTGCCGAGCACGGTCTGACAGCGGACGAGCTGATCAACTGCATGACGGCGGCCGTGGTTACTTACGGCTTCGGCGCGTATGAGCGCGATTATCGAAAGGTTTTCGTGGCTGAGGCGCGGAAGATTTGGAAGATGAAAAACGGAAAATAGAAAGCCAGCCCGTGAAGGGCTGGCTTGATCTGGCTTTACATTTTATATGTTCATTTGCAGATGCATGAGTCGAAATGGACGGAGGATTTTTATGTTATATCAAAAACAGGAGTGCAACGGTGCGCTCTATCAGATGTGTTTATATTCCATGGGCACGATGCCGGGCATGTCGCCCAGGCAGAGGGCGGGCAGACGGCGGACAACCCGAGAAGGCCAAAGCAGGAGATCAACCGGCGGCAGCGCAAGTGGCGCTGATGCAGCTGATCAACGCGAATTTTGTGAGCGGTCGGGATCTGTTTGTGTGCCTGACTTATGCGCCGGAGGCGTCCAGGGCGCAGGCACTCGAAAAATTCCACGCGAAGATGAAAAAGGCGTATGCCAAGATTGGCCTTACCTACAAATACATAGCGGTAACGGAAGAACATGACATGGACGGTGAGCCGGTGCGGCTGCACCATCACCTGATCCTCAGCGGCGCACGGCGTGCAGCTGGCCGAGGTGGTGCGTGAGTGCTGGGCTTCCGGTCTGGCCGATGTGCGCACGCTGCGCGAGGGGGCGGACTTTTTTCGAGGACACCGCCATCTATCTGCTCAAGGAGGATTCTCACAAGGGCAAAGGTGCAAGGCGATACTCCACCAGCCGCAATCTCACGCCGCCCGCCGAGCCGGTGCGGCTCAGACTGGGCGAGGAGGAGGAGGCCGAAGTGCCGCCCGGCGTGAAAATCATCGAGCATGTGCAGAATGCGAACGAGTTCGGCCGGTATGAGGTTATGGTCGGCCGCATTTACAACCAGGCGGCGTTTGGCGCGTGGTGGCAGATACAGCGGCGCAAGGCTGCTCCCGATCCGTGGGAACGGCTGCGCAGGAGACGGCAAAGAAAAAGTTTAAGATATCGGCGGCCGGGTCCGCCTGACAGCCTTGTAGGGGGTCTAACAATTCCCCTGCGGTTTATCGGAGAGGTTCGGACGAATGAATACAGATTGTAATCACATTGCTATTTGTACTCTCTCAAAGGACGGAGCGCGCGGAAGCGCGTAACGGTGACGAGCGCAAGGCGGAAGGCCGATGCGGCAGGAGGTGTATCTGGTGACAAAAGACAGATTGCGGCAGATTGAAAGTCTGGTCTGTGAACTGGAAGAAGAAAGAGAACGGTTTTCGCGGGAGGCTCGGCACCACAAGCGGATCGAGGAGACTTACGGCGTCGGCTGCCTGTTTGGCCGGGATGCACTGGACGCGGCACGCGATCGGCTGCAGGCCATTGAGGCTGAGTGCCAGGATGAGCGCGACACGGTGCGGCAGTGGATTGACAGCGTTTCCGACTCCATGACGCGGCGCGCCCTGCGGCTGCGGTATCTCGACGGCAAAAGCTGGGCGGAGTGCGCCCGGCGTATGGGGTACGCGGATGAGAGTGGACCGCGCAAGCTGGTGAGCAAGCTGTGGCGCTGATTCTGCCGTCCGAAAAGGTGTACCTTTCGGGACGGCGGTTTTCGGGCGGCTTTTTGTGGGTATGGCGTGCCAAAGGTATGCTTTTGAATTTCGGAACGTGCCGTGCCCTGCATGGGCTTTTTGGCACGGTTTACAGCACAAGGAGGAAATTATATGGAAAAAGTGTATGGGTATGCGCGGGTCAGCACGCGCGAGCAGAATCTCGACCGGCAGATCGCGGCGCTGCGGCAGTATGTGACGGACGAGCGGGACATCATCACCGACAAGGAGAGCGGCAAGGACTTTGACCGCACCGGCTATCAGTATCTCCGCGAGCGGGCTCATCCGCCCCGGCGACACGCTCATCGTAAAGAGTCTCGACCGGCTCGGGCGCAACAAGGAGCAGGTGATGGAGGAGCTGCGGCACTTCCGCGCCGACGGTGTGCGGGTGAAGATCCTCGACCTGCCAACGACCATGATCGACCTGCCGGACGGACAGGACTGGATCGTGGAGATGGTCAACAACATCCTCATCGAGGTGCTGGCCAGCATCGCCGAGCAGGAGCGACTGACCATCCGCCAGCGGCAGGCCGAGGGTATCGCCGAGGCGAAAAAGCAGGGCAGACTGCTCGGCAGGAAAAAGACCGAGTTGCCCACCGAGTGGGAGTTAGTAACAGGGCTGTGGAAAAGTGGGAGCATCACCGCCGTGCAGGCGATGGACCGGCTCGGACTGAAAAAGAGCACATTTTACCGCATGGTGCGGGAGCAGGGCGTGGATTGATCCGCGCCCTTTTTTGCGTCTGCCAGAATCCCAAGCGCATGGGCGCAATCTGAGCGCAAGCGGGAGAGTAAATTTAGAGTCCGGTGAAGGTTTTCCGTTTTTTCCGTTTTTTCCGATTATACTTGTACTCAGCAAAACAAGACACGCGCGGGAGGTGATTGGATGCAGCAGCGCGGGAGCAAGTACGATCAGAAAATTAAAGACGAGGCGCTTGCGCTCGTGGCGAGCGGCGTCTCGATCACAAATGCCGCCTGCCGGCTGCGCATTCCCAAATCAACGCTTGCCGACTGGGTACACACCCAGAACGAGAGCGACGAGGACGGCGTGGCTGCCCGGCGGGAAATCCGCAGAAAGCAGATCGCACGGTGCGAGAAGATCGGGGACAAGGTACTGCGTGCACTCGACCGCAAGGCCGCGGCCGCCGCGAAGGACACCCGGACCATCAATGACGGTCTGGCGGTGCTCGAAAAGGCTGCCAAGGACGGCGTGATCGCGCTGAGTGAGGCCGAGGTGGCAAGTCTAAGAAACGTTGTAAGCGATTACACCGGTGTCGGCCTGCGCGAGCTGGCCGGAACCATGAAGGATGTTGCGGCAAGACAGGAAACGCTTGAGCAGCACCTCGGCGAGAAGGACAGCACCGGCGTGCAGATCACGTTTGTGGAAGGTGCGGAGGAACTGGCAGAATGAACAGCTTTGTGATTCCGGAAACCGTATCCCAAACAGGTTGAATTTATGAAAAGCCGGTCCCATTACACGGCGTATGGCGGCTCACGAGGCGGCGGCAAGAGCTTTGTTGCACGACTCAAGGCGAACATGCTGTGTTTACGGTATGACGGTATTCAGATTCTGTTTATGCGCCGGACGTATCCGGAGCTGCAGGGAAAACCACATTATTCCGGCTATGCGGGAGCTGAAAGGCATTGCGGAGTACAAGAGCGCAGACAAGGCGTTTGAGTTTCCGGAACGGCTCACGGCTCAAGTTTGGCTATTGCCGGAACGACAGTGACTTACTCCAGTACCAAGGCCAGGCGTATGATGTTATCTTTCTGGAGGAGTGTACGCTTTTCCCCGAGAACGTTTTTACAACAATGACCGAGAGCAACCGCTCATCCGGTCAGATGCGGGAGTTCTTTCCGCCGGGGATGTACCTGACTTGCAACCCGGGCGGCGTTGGTCATGCCTGGTTCAAGCGGCTTTTTATCGACCGCGAGTATGTTAAGCAGGAACGAGCAGAGGACTATATCGTTCATTCAGGCCACGGTCTATGATAATCCGTGGCTTGTCAAAAACTCACCTAACTATGTTCAGTCGCTCGAAAATCTGCCCGAGGACCGCAAGCGGGCGATGCTTTCGGAGACTGGGATGTTCGAGGGACAGTATTTCCCCGAGTTCCGGCGCGAGACGTCTGCGAGGCGTTCCCCATCCCGGAGCACTGGCAGAGATACAAAGGCGCTTGACTACGGCTTTGACATGCTGGCCGTCGGCTGGTTTGCCGTGGATGAGCAGGGCACTGCGTATCTGTACAAGGAATTCTGCGAGGGCAAGGATTTGGGTGAAGGTCACGACGGACTGATTTTGTCGGACGCGGCTAACGCCATCCTGAAGCGCTCGGACGAGTTGGAACGCGATGCGATCACCTTCGCACCGCCTGACTCTGGAACCGGCGGCAGGACACCGGGCGCAGCGCGGCAGACCGCTTTTGCGGAATGCGGAGTGTTTCTGGAAAAAGCGAAAACGACCGCGTGCTCGGCTGGCTCGACCTGAAGGAATATCTGAAGGTACGCAGGACACCGGCAAGCCTGAGTTTGATGATCTTCTCCAACTGCACGCAGACCATCAAGAGTTTACCGATGCTGCTGCACGATGAGAAGCACCCCGGACGACGTGGCAAACGATCCGGCACGAGTTCACCCATCCGGCGGATATGCTGCGGTACTTTGTGGCCGGCCGTCCGATTGCGGCAAGCGAACCCAGAGAGTACAACGAACTGACTACCGAGGAGGAAATGGGAAATGTATTTAGCTATTAGTGCTGTTGCAGCGATGTGTGCCATTCTGGCGGCCGTGCAGACCCGAAACGCCAAGCGTTTGGGCGCGGATCTGCGTAAGAAAACCTTTGAGGCGGAATCTTTTCAGCTTGCCTCGCAGGCAAACGAGCAGCGGCTCGGAGCGGAAAAACTTGTGCATGCACAGCTTGTGGAGCGCTGCACCAAGGTTGAGCAGGCCCTGCGGGAGAGTGAGGGACACCGGCTGCCGTCTGCGGCAGGAGCTGCAGACTGAGCGCAGGAAGTTCAAGGAGCTGCAGGAAGAACTCGACGCTGCCAAGGATGCACACGACGCGGCAATCAGCGCGATGTGGAGCGCCCGCAACGCGGTTGATAATCTGGGGCAGGAGAACGGCAAGCTGAACGAGGCGCTGAACACCGAGCGGGAGACCGCAGAGCACTGGAAAGAGGAATTCCTCAAGGAACAGGCTTACAGGCTGAGTGCCGAGGGCCGCATTATGCGTGAGGTGAACAATCTGCTGCGCTATGACGGCACCGCCCACGGGCAGGAGGAATTGAGCGATGAATGAGCAGAAAACCACGCTCACGGCTGACAGGGTGCAGGCCGAGTACGAAAAGGGTGTGCAGTACAACACAGGCCTCGGCCTGTACGAGAATGTCAAGCAGTGCGAGAACTTCGTGGAGGGCAAGCAGTGGGAAGGACTCAAGAGTAAGAACCTGCGTCCGATCACGATGAACGTGCTCGACCCGATCGTGCATTACAAGGTTGCGCAGATCGTTTCCAATGACGTTGATCAGGAGGTTGGAGCCGTTCCTGCCGGATGAACAGGCCGAGTACGCGGCCAAGGTGCTCGAACAGAGCATTGACCGCGTGGTGGAGCGCACCAAGCTGAAAAGTAAGCACCACATGGTACTGCGCGACGCCTGCGTGGATTCGGTGACGCGGCGCTGTATTTCTACTTTGACGCGAGCAAGCAGTCCGGTTTGGGTGGCGTGCAGGGCGAAATCTGCGCCGAACAGGTAATGAACACGAACATTCTGTTCGGAAATCCGAGCAATTCAACGTGCAGGAGCAGCCGTACCTTATCATTGTGCGCCGCCGTCCGGTGACGGAAATCCGAAAGGACGCGAAGCGGCTCGGCTGCCAGGAATGGGAGACCATTGAGGGCGAGTCCGACGGACTTTACAAGGGCGATGATGAGCAGAACAATAGCGACAGCCTCGGCAACGAGCTTGTGCGATTTTGGAAATCCGAGGACGGCAGGGTACACTACTGCCGCTCGTGCGGGCGCGTGATGATCGAGCAGGATGTGGCAAACCGAAATGACGCTGTATCCTGTGGCGTATCTCAGCTGGAAGCCGAGAAAGAACTGCTATCACGGCGTGATGGAGATCAAACCGCTCATCAATACGCAGATTGAGATCAACAAGCAGTGGACGGCGTTGGCATTTGATGCTCAGGAATAACGCCATGCCGAAACATACAACCGGAACAAGTTCCCCAAGGGTTGGGACCCGGATGCGACTTCTATCGGCGTGACCGGAGATGTGAAGGACGCGCTGACCGGCGTAGCAGGCTCGATGCCGATTCCGACCGAGGCCACGGGCATTACGTCCACCATGACGGACGCGCTCAAGAGTGTAGCCGGCGCGAACGATGCCGCACTCGGCAACGTGAAGAACCCGGAGAACAGCAGTGCGATCGTAGCGGTACAGACCGCGAACGCCGCGCCGCTGGCGCTGACCAAGATCGCATATTATCAGTTCGTGGAGGACTACGAGCGGGTGCTCATCGACATGATGCATGCCTATTACGGTATGCGTCAGGTCAAGATCACTGACGAGATGACAGACGAGACCGGCGAGACGCAGGAGCAGACGCTTGTGGAGATGTATGACTTCTCCACGCTGCCGGTGGAGGCGCTGGATCTCAATATTCATATCGGTGAGGCAAGCTACTGGTCAAGGATTCTGCAGGTATCCACGCTTAACAATCTGCAGACGGCGGGTGTTATGCCCAATATGGTTGAGTTCCTCAGTCGCATGCCGGAAGGCTCGGTTAAGGATCAGGAAGGACTGGTCGAGGCTGCAAAGAGAGTGCAGCAGCAGGCCAGCATGCAGCAGGCATTACAGCAGGGAGGTTTGATGAATGGAGAACACGAATGAGCAGCAAGGCGGAGCGCTTTGTAAGGCTGGCAGAGCCGCGCGTTTCGCGTGCGTGCAAGGCAATCAGCATGATCGGCCATCTGGCGGCCAGCTCGTATGAGTACACCGAGAAGCAGGTTGAGGCCATGTTCGGTGCGATGCAGGAGGAGCTGAACACGCAGAAGGCGAAGTTCACCAAGGTTACGGACCGGAAGTTTCGGTTTTGAGGAGGTACGGCATGAAAGTTTTGAAGATTTGGCGCTGAAAGACGTAGCGCCTCTGACGGAGAGCACTGACTATAAGGATCGTTTCCTCGGTGAATATCTGGAAACAAAGATCCGCTATAATAAGCTGCACAAGATGCTCATTAAAGCAGAAGCTCACAATCTGGATTTTACGCCGGACTGTCCGCTTAATGTGCTGGTCGCACAGATTCATCACATGGGTAATTATCTGCACGCAATGGAAGTTCGCGCAGAGTACGAGGGATTGACCTCGGTTTCTGCATTAAAAGTCTTTTGCATGATTTGGAGAGTGCTGAGGGCGGCTGCTGCGTGAATGCAGAGGACCCCACGAGATATTAACACCCCTGTTCCGGCGCTCGGACGGGCGGGAGCTGACCTCACCCGCCCATTGATTCCCCTTATTTCTTTCTGATGGCGGGCACCCTCGTTCGGGTCGAGGGCGTCCGTCCGAGCGCCGGAATACAACTGAGTCTCGGACGATATGTGCGGTGTAGCTCAACGGTAGAGCAGCCTCTTTCTAAGGGGTGTTACATTGACGATACTTCATGCGTAGAGGCAACGGCCAGTCACCAATGCTAAAGCGTATGTATGGTGGTGGTTCAAATCCGGCCACCGCACCCAACTTTATATTTTCCTGCACTGCGGCGGGCGTGGGTGTTTTTGCCATATCACCCTCGTCCGGGTTCACCTCTTTTGATGTAGCGTTATGAAAAACGGGTGGGTGCACTGCTTACGGAACGGCAGTGCGTCCGCCGGAGTGCAGGAACACACGATAACACACGATAAACACACGGCAATGAGACGCAAGTCTTTTGCATATAGGAGGATTTGTCTAAATGGATTGGAAAACCAGCAATCACATGGACGGAAGCGAGATCCGCGAGGGTATCGGTTTGCAGTATTTCGCTGAGGACGATACCGGTGCGGACATGGACGGCTTTAGCGATGCGGACTTTCTGGCCGCACTGGAGGACAACGGCAGCCTGGAAAACCAGCAGGATGTCGCCGAAGGTGCACCGGAAGGCGATGGGGACGGTCTGGAAAACCAGCAGACTGGCACAGATACGCAGGATGAGCCGGAGAATCAGCCGCCCGAGGGCGGCGAAGTACCGCCGGAGACGGCGGAACAGCCGGTGCAGACCGTGCCGCTTGTCTACAACGGACAGCAGATCCTGCTGCCGGCAGACGCGGTGCAGGCGCTTACCGGTGCGCTCGGTGCGAACCCGGTCGAGCTGCTGCAGAAGGGCATGAATTATGACCGCAAGGCCGAGCGGGAAATGCGCGTACTGGATCAGTACGCCGAGGCCGCCGGCATGAACCGGCAGCAGTACCTTCGAACAGCTGGAGAGCGCACGCAATGAGCAGCTTCTCTCGGCTGAGATCGAGCAGTGCCGCACGGAGTTTCCGGATACACCGGATCCGGCACTCAAAGCAATAGCCGAGGGTCGCATGGCTTCCCGGCGGACAGCCGAAGCACAGGCTGCCGAACAGCAGCGGGCGGAGCTTACCGCCATGCAGCAGCGAATTGATCAGACCGTTGCACAGGCACGGCAGGAGGCCAATGAAAAGGCGTGGGACGAATACGAGATAATCGCAGGCGTTCACAAACCGGAGGATATTCCGCCGCGTGTGATGGAACTCGTGAACAGCGAGGGCATGACGCCCGTTGCCGCGCACTGGCGCTATCAGGCTGAGCTGAATCAGCAGGCGGTCAGGATCGCAGAGAAGAATCAGACAAACAGACAGACAAGCCCCGGCAGTGTGGCAGGCAATGAGAGCGACACATCGGATCCGTTCCTTGCGCGGCCTGCTGGGATTATAAAGGAGTGACAACATCTTATGGCAATCAATCTTACTACCAAGTACGCCTCTACTATTGAGAAACTGTATACCCACACCTCGTTTCTGCGCTCGCACTGCAAAGGCGAACGTGGAAATGACCGGCGCGGGAAAACCTGCCGCGTGTACATGCTCAACACTACCCCTGTTGTGGACTACACCCGCAACGGCACCAGCCGATACGGCGAGGTGAAGGACGTACAGGACACCGTTGTTGAGTACGTTATGACGCAGGATAAGTCCTTTACCGGCGTTGTAGACAAGGGCGATGAGAGCGAGCAGGCCATCAGCAACAAGAGCGGCCAGTGGCTGCGTCAGCAGATCGCAGAGCAGTGCGTGCCGACCGGCGACAAGTACGGCTTTGCGCGTATCGCAAAGCACGGCCACATTGCGGGCGTAACCGCAGAGCCGACCAAGAGCACCATTGTTACCATGGTTTACGATGCTGCAACCTACATGGATGAGCACCTTGTGCCGGAAAACGGCCGCGTGCTGTTTGTACGCGCGAAGGACTACCCGAAGATCATCCTGTCCGATGAGTGGCACGGTCTGGACACGCTGGCAGGCAAGCCTGCCGACCGGCACGGTTGGCCAGATCGCAGGCTTTACCGTGGTCAAGGTGCCGAGCAACATGTTCCCGACCGACGTTTACATGGTTGCGGCACAGGAGTCTGC
>VOFE01001585.1_pt1 | contig 16001 bp, 17 predicted proteins | sample 5384071 | NCBI WGS metagenome assembly VOFE01 (sample SAMN12384724, study PRJNA508395) | human gut metagenome | isolation source: healthy gut D | host: Homo sapiens
TGTCGGCGAGTACCCGGACGAGACGGCCTCCGCCGAACCTGTTATCCATAAAGGCGTGTTGCTCTCGGCCGCCACCAACAGCGAAGGCGGCTTCCTGATCGTCCCCGCACTTTTTTCCGACGTGACCATCTTCATGGATGCCGCCACCCGTTATGCCTATGTGGTTAACTTCTCCCATGTGGATATCCTGCGGCTCAATGCCCGCACGGAAACCGTCATCGGCGTGACCGAAATGGAGGAACTGGATCCGGAAAACGACTCTTCCCCGGACTACGACGAACTGGAAACCACCGGTAACGAGACCTCCACCCACTATACGCCGACGGCCGTCACAACAACCGTTAGGAATGACAAGGACAAGGAAGCGACAACCGTTATCGATGCGGAAAGCATCACGCATACGGTGGACAAGTCTGAAGTCAGACAGACAGCAGATAAAGTGGTACAAAAGGTCAATTCCACGACCGTTGCCGTTGCCGACAACAAGGTGACGCTCGGTGACGAGAATGCCACCGAGCCGCTGGTTCTGGGTAATGAGCTTGCCCGGCTGATGCTCGACTTCCTGACGGAATGTTCGAAAATCATGACTCCCACACTGATGGGCACGATGTCGCCGATCAATATGCCGAACTTCATCTCGCTGACATCACGTATCCAGAAATTTCTTTCCAAGACCAGCTAGGGTGCCGATGGCGACCTGCTCGTGGGCGGCGACCGCACGGTTAAAATCCGGTTGATGTCGAACCTCACGGACATCGACGGCGAGCACGTTTTGCTCTCCCCATACGGGGCGGCGTACTTTCCCGACTCCATCCGGGTACGGCACAATTACGGCGGGGATTTTGCTCTTCGTACCGCACCGACAGCGAAGACGAGGGCATCGTCATCCATAAGCGACTGCGTTTCGGGAGCACGGGCGGCTGTTATCTGACCGGAGAAGACGACATGCTGGCTTTCGTTTCCCGCAGCGACCACACCCTGACTCCCGGCGGTCAATACGAACAGGTTGCGACGCTATTGTTTCATTCACCTCCACCAGCCGTTACGCTCCGCTAAACCCGTACTTCGAACTCCTTGCGCATCGGTACATTCGGGGACTTTATCGTCGCCCTGAATCCCGTCGAGGTCACGGGACACATCGGCATCGACGGGAGCTTCACCCGTCTTACGGCGGAGGGACTATTCTTTACCGACGACATTTGTCTCAGACAGATCAAGGACGGCATCCGTCACAGCGGTAACGCCTACTTCGACGGCAGTCTCTCCTCGGAGCGATTCACCTCCGGAATGGCCGGCACCGGTTGGGCGATCCTGCGCAGCCGAACGACGGGAAGCATCTCGGCGACCTTCGACGAACTGACCGTCCGGAAACGGATGCGGCTTTACGAATTGGAGGTGCAGCGTTCCTCGGCGACCAACGGAGCCTTGTGGGTTACCGATACCTGTTCGGGGGACAGTGTCGAGAAACTGTAAATCCGACTATGGCCCTATACGAATATTCCCGATTCAAGATACGTATCGACCCCGGTTCCAAGAAACGGCAGGGATTGCACACCGGAGACGTCGTGCGCCGCCAGTACGTAGACGGCGCACAGACCTTTTACAGCCTGATGGTCGTGCTGACCACCGGCGAGGACTCCGTGTTGCTGCCTGACGGGAAGGAGGCGTCGTCGCCGTATTTCATTGGTGCGCTCATCGAGGGCGACGAGCCCCGTGACGGGGAGCTGCTGGACTTCGTCCGCCTCACGAGCCTGACCGATGAACGGCGCAGCGGTGCCATGTACCTGACGGCCTCGGACGACGAAGCCCCTTACATGGATGTCATCGACGGCATGGGGACGGAACGTTCCTTGTACCGTCCGGCATCGCTTGCCACATTCGGTTGCAGTGACAATGCGACATGGAGCTATCGTTATCTTCCCTCGGAAGGTCCGGCCAGCCGGATTATCCGAATTACCCGTTCTGCCGATCAGGCGGCAGTTTCAGGCGGTTTGCAGATTCCGTTTCCGGTCCGTTTCCCATCCCCAGCGTCTGGTGATTTCCTTCCGTATCCGTGCCTCCAAAGAGTTGTCCGCCGTGCCGCTGCGCTTCGGGTATGCTGACGGTACAGAGACGGACGGACAGGACACCGTGGACGTTACGACCGAGTGGCAATACGGGTTGAGCCTGATTACGGTGGACTTTCCTGCGGAATATGCCCGTGTACTGGCTTTCGGCCTTTCCAAACATCTTAATCCGGGCGACTGGTGCGAGGTCGGCGACCTCAATGTCTGCCTGTCAGAACACCTTTCCTCTTTTTCCGAAGCCGCCAAAATCCGTATCGGCCGCATCACGGGAATCGCAGACCCGCTGTTCGGCATGCTGCAAGGCTACGGGCTTACTTCCAGCGTCTCTACGCCACGCGGGACGTTCATGTGGCCGGAACGCTGACCGCCGGTGACGAGGGAGGATTCGGCAGCACCTTCTACGCCGGACGCATTCACAAGAACTGTATCCTCGATTCTCTGAACGGTAATTTCACCACGACGGTCGTCCGCCTTTCGTCCCACTCTCCGAGCGGTATCGGCAAAAACATCCTGCTTCCGTTAGCGGCGGGACCTTGCTATGCCAGAAAGAAGCATGGGCGGAGAAACACGCAGGCGAGCGTTACTGCCTTTCGTTCTGGTGTTATTGCCCGTCCAAGCAAGAGACCTCGTTCGATATTCTTCACGGGGGAAAGGTGCTTGCCAGCCTTATAATGCCCCAATCGGCAACGGGTACATGTGGCTTTCGACATCGAACCTGTCCCCGCAACGACCTTTGCATCGATTTTTCGCACCGAGAACCGGGTGGTCTGGTTTTTCAGTTCCCCGCAATTCGAAAAAGGGAACGTGCCGACACTGTACCAGCCCACGGACGACACTCTGAACGAGACCGACGAATACGGGGCATGGTTCTGCCGGGGCGGTGTGGGCGGCACGATCCAGCACCCTCTGCTGCGGTTGGAGCCGGACGGTTCCATCCGTGCCGGCAACGATTCGTTCGTCATCAACCCCGACGGCAGCGGATACTTCTCCGGCGGCCGTTTCCGCTGGAACAAAGATTCCATCATCTTGCAGGATGTCACCATCCGCTGGGAGGATTTGGACGAGGAAATGCAGGAACAGATGAGACCCCGTTTCGTCACTATCGAGGGCGGTACGGTGTTTCATTATCCCGATGCCGTTTCAGACAATCTCTGCGACCCGGCGGAAATCCTCCTGACGGGCACGGCGCAGAATCTGACAGCGGATTCCTGCCGTTGGGAATACCTTGCTGCGGACGGCGGGTGGAAAGACACCGGAGGAAACTCGTCCGTTTACACGCTCACGCCGGACTTTCCCGGCTGGGAAGGTCGGAACGTGCTGACACTCCGCTTCGTCGTTCGCTCCTCCGGCGCGTCGTATCATGCCACCCATACCGTCTCCAAACAATACGACGGCAGTGACAGCTATTCTCTGCATGTGGAGTCCGATTCGGGTACCGTTTTCCGCAACCACATGGTCGAGACGACACTCCGCGCCCGCCTTTACAAAGCGGGAACAGAGATTACAGACCGGATTCCCGATGAACAGTTTCTCTGGAGCCGTATGAGCGACGATGCCGAGAGCGATGCCCTTTGGAATGCGGAGGAACATCGGGGACGCACGCTGCGGATTACCGGAGAGGATGTATGGCGCAAGGCGGTATTCAACTGCGAAGTATTCAAATAGGAACCGCGTTACATGTGAAATCCCTAAAAATTTCTATCTTTTCCCTTGAAAATAAAAAACATTGATATGAAAGAACTTGTAGAAAAAATCAACGGACTGATGGAGTCCTTCTCGAAAGATGCCAAGGCTCAGATCGAAGCCGGCAACAAAGCTGCCGGTACACGTGCCCGCAAAGCATCGTTGGAACTGGAGAAAAGCACTGAAAGAATTCCGTAAGGTTTCGATTGAGGCTTCGAAGTAAGCCTGTTCGACAACATCGAAAAAGAAGCATGGTCAGAGGATCATGCTTCTTTTGTTTTTGCCGTTCTTTTCTATAAACTCATTGCCCACACATACGGCTATTCTTATACAAACAAAACGTATGAGCAGCCGACAACTTATCGCCCGTGGGCAAACCACGCTTTACATACAGAAAGATTCCTACACAATCAGCCAATCGCTCGGGGAATATGTCTTCCCCGCAGACCATTCGGGGAAGCTACTTTCTGCCGTTACCCTGACCTCGACCATCAAGGTCGTATTGGGTGATTCGGAATACAAGGACTTTACCATCGGAGCGATTATCAAGCCGACGGGTTTTTCCTCCATAACAGTGGACAACAGCCGGAAGACCGTAACCTATACGGTTGCTTCCGGAACAACAATCCTTGCCGACCACGGTTCTTTGGATATTCCATTACCATTGCGGGGACGGTTTACCGCCTGTCGTTCGTCTGGTCGAAAGCGAAAGCCGGTACGCGGGTCCAGCAGGTGCCGATGCCAACCTGCTGGACTGGGTACGAGAATGGAATACGGGGAAAACGCTCATCGACAGCCATACCGTCATCACGCCGAAACTCTTTGCCGGTGTGAAGAACACAGACGGAACCATTACGGGTACTGCCATCGGCCGTTTTGCCCTCAGTACGAAAACCGCTTCGGGCAGTATTACCACCGAAACCATCGACGGGATCTGCGGGTTCAAGAACGGATACAAAACCTTTCTTTTGGATAACGGCGGCAACGTCCAGCTCGGTTATGGCGACCAGTTTGTCCGCTATGATGCTGCAACCGGCAAAATCACGTTCGGTGCGGGTGTCAGCCTGAACTGGACCAATGCCATCCAGCAAGCCAAGACTGAAACGCTTAACGCCTGCTGCTACTGCCCAGAATAAAGCGGACGCCGCATTGGGTAGTGCCAAAAGCTATGCCGATACCAAAAAAAGCGAAGCCGTTAACAGTGCTGCCGCTACCGCCCAAAGTAAGGCCGATGCGGCTTTGAATTCGGCCAAAAGTTATGCCGACACGAAAAAAAACGAAGCCATCACGCAGGCAGGCAAAGATGCGGACAGTAAAATCTGCATTGACCACTACGCTGAACGCCTCCATTGCCGATGCCAAGAAAGCCGGTACAGATGCCCGTGCCGTGGCGGATGCTATCACCTCGAAAGCCAATACGGAAGGCTGGTCGAACAAGCTGACCTACATCGATGCAAACGGCATATTCACGGGGAAACTATCCGCCAACACCGTCAGCGCCATCAACATCAACGCCTCGCAGATTACGGCAGGCACCATCGCTACCGCCCGTCTGAATGCTGCGGAAATCCGGTCGAACATCATCAATGCGGCTTACATCAACGGTCTGACGTGTGCTTTCGTTCGGGGCACCATCGGCGGCTGGACCATCGGTGCAACCACGTTATCCAACAGCCACATCCTGTTGGACAGCGGCAACAAACGGGTGGTCGTGTACGGGGCAAGCTCTGAGCGACAAGCGGCAAGCGGGTGCAGCTTTACTACAATTCCGATACGGATTTCGGTTTCTATGCCACGGATGCCGCCGGCACTTGTCTTGCCCGTTTCGGCTCGGCCAACCAGATTGCCGGGTGGAACATCGATGCGAACCGTATCTACAAAAACAGCATCGCATTGGGTGCGGACGGCTCCATCACGAACGGCAGCAAGTGGAAACTCAACAACGACGGTTCCGGCAGCATCGCGTCGGGGAATATCTCATGGAATGCAGCCGGTGCGGTAACCTTTTCGGCGGCGGTATCGCTGAACTGGACCAATGCGGCCAATTCGGCATTGGCGTCCGCCAAAACGTATGCTGATACCAAGAAAACGGAAGCCGTCAATGCAGCGGCAGCAGATGCCACCAGCAAGTCCGATGCTGCCAAAGAACTGGCACGGGCGATGGCATTCGGTAAAATGCTCTACCGTGATCCGACTTTCCGTAACGGCAATAATAGCGCCAATGTCTATAACAATGCAGGTAACGGTACGGTGACCATAACCCGAACCGGCGCATCGGCTCCCAATGACAGCGGTTATGTATTGGAGATTAAAACTACCGGAAGTGCCTCTCCCGGATTCGGAGGCTTCACGTTCTATACCCAAACCGGATATAAAAAGATATTCATTGTCCGTATCATAGCCAAAATTCCGGCCGGGCGAAAAATTGCCTGGGCGACAAATAACATCGGTACGGGCGGCTTCCAGCAAATGGCTGACTCCGACAGCCGGTACGGGAGACTGGTGCGAGTATATCTATAAAGTAGTCTGCGGCACTGCATCCTTTTCCTCGACCAACTTTTTTTATCTGACAGGTGGTGCGGCCGCTACAGCCGAAGCACCGGTTACATGGCAGGTGGCATACGCGACCGTGTTCGATGTCACTTCATCGGAACGGTACACCACAACCATCGATGCCAACGGTATCTATACCGGTACACTGACTGCGACGCAGGTCAATGCCATCGCCATCGACGCAGGCAGTATCCGGACGGGGACGCTCAGTGCCGACCGTATTGCTGCGGGGAGTATCAACTCTTCCAAACTCGACGCGACCAGCATCAAAGCCAATATCATCAACACGGACTATATCAACGGTTTGACCTGTACATTCGTGCGGGGCAAGATTGGCGGCTGGACCATCGGGGCGGACAACATCACGGCCGGCAGTGTGGGTGCTGTCGGTGCCATGCCGATTCAGATTCGCTCGGCGGCCAGTGGCTCGGGCTATTGGTACAGCGGTGCCTATAAACCCTTGGGCATCGTAATGACATGGCGTCAGAGCAGCAATGCCGGGCATGTGGTCTTCGGACAGATCGCCGCTTCGGGCAGTACGGTCAAGACGGGCTTTCTCGGCATCCAGATGATGACCTGGGACAACGTGGAATACTTCTGTCTGTCGGCCAACTACACAAAATCGGGAGCCAAGGAGATTTATAACCGCATTGCCGGCTGGGCTTTCGACAACAGCCGCATCTGGAAAAACAACGTCTCGTTGGGCGCCGACGGCTCCATCACCAACGGTACGCGGTGGAAACTCAACAACGACGGTTCCGCCTCGTTCGGCTCCGGACGCAGCCTTTTCAACACGGATGGCTCGGGACAGGTGGCCAACGGCAAATTCAAGTGGGATGCCGCCGGCAACATCATCGCCCAAGGAGGTAAATTCAAGGACGTGACCATACAGGGGACCATCCGCAGTGCCTTCGTCCAGAACGACCCTTCCATCTGGATTGTCGTAGGCGGCGGCACGACCAGTGATGTACAGACCGACCCCGTGCATTACGACAACGTGGTGTGTACGCAATCCGGAGGCTGGAACGAAAACATCAACCTGCAATGGACACTGGAAAACTCCGGCCGCCGGATTTGTCTGGTCAATTATAAATGGGGCTCGACCGTCTCCACGGGAGTGATGAGCATCACGGCTCCGAGCGGGAAATATTTCTACGAAGATGGCATCTCGAAAACGACGCTCAAATTTTCCCGAGAGGTCATCGAGATGATCGGTTACGGGGACGACAAGACCTTTTTCGGATGGATTATACTCAACCGCTCGGGACCTGATGACAACCAGCCGATACGGAAAGTTTCAGCAAATTCTTGTTACAGGCATTGTTACCGGAACAACTTCCAGCGCATCTATCCGCTATTTCTGTTTCGACGGTTCAAAATCCGTATCCGTCAGCCGATTGGGAAAAGGCATGTACCGCGTCTATCTTCCCTCTTCGTGGGGATTGTCGAGCCGTTACCTCGTCATGGCTACCGGAATCTATTCCACGGCGGAAAACACCCCGATTTACCCGACAGTAAAAGCTATCTATTCCTCCTATTCCGACATCTACACGCAGGACGATGCTTCCCGGAATGACGGCTCGTTCAATTTTCAGGTAATCAGTACGGCGGACTGGGATTTGTGATCTTTTTTGGAGCATTGTCACCTGTTCCGTTCCTTAATATGCTATTCTTTCATAAAACCTGCTATATGAACATCATCCGTATCACGACGACAAAGACGGCGCAGGAACGCACGGACCGCGCCTTCTACAATCTGGACTTCACCATCACCGACAACGCATTGGAGCGGGTGGTGGCGACTGTTTACACCCCGGAAAGCCGCCCCGACAGCGACACGCCTCCGGTCTTTATCGGCACCGTTACTTACGAAAACGGACAAATCTTCTGTTCTCTCAATGGTTGCCGGTAATTTTGTATATAAGTTAAACGAATTCCAATTCATTTTTGTAAATCCTATAATTTCAGATGCAATAGTTGGGAGATCTCCTTTCCCATAATATTTAGTTATTTTCAAAGGTGCAGGAATACATCTTCCTCCGGGATAGTAACGTCTTCTTTCTCTAATTGATGGCACAACGCCATGTGTCCATAGTAAGGCATTTCTTGATGACAATTTTATGCAGGTTCCTCTCGATACTGGATATGAATCGTCAGAAATATTATCATAATAGACCTTTTGAGCAATAAATTTGGCATTGTATTCATAATTGATAGTTATTAAATCAATATCCTTAATACCAGCCTGCGTTAATGCGTGCGTAATACCTTCAATTTCGTCTTTTTGAAACGGAGTTCGTTTGTGAATAACAACTCGACGGGGTAACCTATCCATAGATTTAACAAATAATTCACGTATGGTTATTCCAAACTTGAATGCTTCTTCATAGGTTAAATAAGGATTCTTTTTCCCATCGAATTGAGGCTGTTCAACTTTTGACAGTTTATATCTCAACCCTTGCCCTTTAGCATTGTATATATGGCTACAACCCAAAACGATGTCCACTTTCCCTTTGCTATTCGTTTTGACGCTATAACCTATGCCTGCATACGCCGTATCTGAATCAAGACTGGCTAATGCCCAAGGGATACGCATTGCCTTAACAAATAAAGCTAACGACAGCCACCAACAGATTTCGCACACCATTGGGTCACTCAAAGTCTTTTCTTCTATGATTTGAGTTGTAAAACTGTGCTGAGCAGCATAAGCCTTTATATAATTGTGTAAATCAAACGATTCGCCGTTATGCTTGAATTGCCTATGAATACTCCAAAATGCGGGGATGAAAATTACAACCACAATTCCCGGATACTTATCTGCCAACCTAGCTTGATGACATATTGATTGTGCAAGAGATATTGTGTCTTTTGGAGTGTCTTCTATATTTATCCATTTATCAGTGCCGTTATCGGGAATCTCCAACAATGTTTTATATATACTATGGAATCCAGTATATGGCTGAATGTAATCCGAATCATCGTTCGCTTGAATGGTCGTGTTTAACTGTTGTAAGAAAGAGTGAAATCTATCGGTATGAGTATTAGGACATATCACGCCCAATCTTACATTTTGCAGCAATACATCTTTCTGCCAAGAGTCATAAGGTCTGTGATTTGACAGTCCTCTCATAGGGTTTGAATCTAAAAAAGGTCTGTCTGCAAATGTATTTACAAACTCTAATTTCGGTTCTTTGATCTGAAGTCCTCGATAGATGGTTCTTTTGTTATCGTACGATTTTGATGAATATCCGTGTTCGGTAGTGTCCTGATATTGTATTTCGGAGAATCCGCAATTATGGCTTATCAGAAATTTGAATCCGCTCCCGGAATTCTGAGGAACTTCAAAGGCAAGACGAGTATCGCCGAATATAATACTTTCCCATTGGGCAAGTTATTGCTATATGCTTTGTTCCACATTTTATCCAGATAAATTCGCGCATATTCTTGCTTTTTCTCTTTTGACACCGTGTGAGAATTTTCTATATATATTGTAGGTCGCAAAGAAAGCAGAGCATATTTTTGCTGTGGCACAAAAACAAGCGAACATTCTATAGCTTCATGTACCAAGGTGCCATTGTCATTTCTAAAAATATCGGAGCGCCAAAGTGTATTATGCCTAATATCGACATTGAGACCTCGAATTATCGCAATACTTTGGAGCGTGCTCTTAAAAACAGTTCTCTATAACTGCTTTTTCGCTCTATATCGTCCACTGAAACGGGAATCCGCTCGATATCACTTTTTAGTCGGGAACCAAATACATTGTTAATAGCTGAGCCTGTGGATAAAGCATATACTTTTTTCTTGTATGGAACAGCTATAATATTTTGGTCTTTAGTAATCTCCCTTAAAAGAGTCCCAAGGTTTTTCACCTTCATGATATTCAATCTCGAATTGAAATAATTCTTTTGGGAAAATTATGGGATACAAATTACTTTTCAAGTATTTGTCCGTTCGCGTTATATGAATTGAAAATGGAGATGTGTCGTTATCTTCGGGAGCACTTTCCAATATAGACATGATCTCTTTCTTCTTCTCTATATCAGCTTGAAAACAATTTATAACAAGAGAAAACATTGTCTTGTCAAATCCATCAGTATCAATGTAATATGCATCCCGATTCGCTTCTCTTGCCGTCCTCAAAAGAGATTCTACTTCGGGTGAAATATGGGAACCATAGCCACACCAATATATCCGCCCAGAACCTTTTTCAGAGAATGCTTCAGTCAATGCCGACATTAGGGATTTATCACGACCACTATAGCCGATTACTATGAGATTCTTATCATTAAAATATCGTTTTAATGCTGCCACAAAATCGGATGTTGGCTATCCAACTCTTTAGAAGTATTTTTTAATGACGTATATTTATAATCTCCATGTAAGGCAATGTATAATAATTCACTGGTACTTTCTGTCCGATATATTCGTTCGGCACAATTTAGATTTATGCAAATAGGCGTAATATTGGCTTGTTGGGCAGCACGTTCGACCAAGCCATCGAAGTTGGTTGACCACACAGATTTGACAATGCCGTATTTGTTCAGAAGACCATCTGTCGGGAGAGCAGGACGAAAACGGGTTCGCGGGGAGATTACCGTCCCGCGGACTTCACCGTGCGTCGCCGTGGCGAACAGGGTTTCTACGTCCAAATCCCTTACACGCCACTCTACAAGGAGCTGCTCGTGCGCCTGCGTTTGGACACCGGGACGGGACATCCCGAATATGTCGTCAACTCCACGAACAACACCACCTGGTTTCCCGTGTATTTGCAGGACAGCGAGGGTGCGACGCAGGTCATACGGCTCTCCGAATACGAGACCATCAATGAAGAGGGCCGTTACCACCTTGTCCTTCGGGACGGCTGCCTGCTTCTCTATTCCGGTGACGACACCGATCTGGAAATCGGTGCCGCCAAATACCAGAACGAGGTGTTCCTGCTGAAAGCCTTTCCGGGAAACCTGTACCAGTATCCCACCACCGGAGTCGGGCTGATCGACTTCCTGCACGGCAACTTCGAGAACAACAACCTCGCTGCCAGACTGCAAGCCGAGTTCAAGGGCGACAACATGGTTATCATCAACGCCTACATGGATTCCGTTACCGGAGAACTCTTATTAGAAACCGAAGAAAAGGAGGAACAGAATGGGTAAATATACCGTCACCGAAGGTCAGAACCTGTATGATGTAGCCCTGCACCTGACCGGTTCCATCGAGGGCATCGTGGACCTGCTGATCTGCAATCCCGCACTCTCTCTGGCCGATACGCTCCACAGCGGGGACGAGCTCTTTTACACGGACGATTTCGTCATCAACGCGGATGTGGTCGCCCGATACCGTCGGGAACAAATCGTACCGGCCGGCGGAGAACGTAACGTTTATCCCAAGTATCCGTCTGGCAACCGCCGTCTGTGGTTCACGCTGGAAGCCGCACAAATCGCTACGGCTTTCTCCCTTTCCGGCAGCGGTACCGCCGAAATCGACTGGGGCGACAACTCCGCGTTGGAACCCGTAGTGTTGAGTTCCTCCGTGCGGCTTATCGAGCACCGTTTCGACAACACGGTCGTCACACCCGGCAGGTACGCCTTTACGGGGACTTCACCTTTCAGAGCCTCGATTTGAGCGCGTGTAGTGCCCGTCGCATCCGTCTGTCCGAGCCGCTTCGCTGCGAACGGTTCTCGCTTTGCGGCGGTTCATACCCGTTGGACTTCGTACCTCTGTTAGACGGTGTCTTCCGGATGGACCTCAGCCGCCTAAAGCTGCGGAACATTGCTACCGTTGGCGGAGTGCCGGCAGTTGATGACACTCGATCTGACGGATGCCGACATAAGCCGTGCTGCCGTCGATGAATACCTGATCCGGTTGGTCACCCATCATTACGGCCGCCGCAGCTGCGACCTCACACTGCCTGTCGTTCCCTCCGGCACATACGCGGAACCCGTGCGGGATGCGGTCGGTGCATGTGTCCCCGCCACCGGTCTGGAAGCCGTTTGGTTGCTCACCCACGAGGAGAGCTGGAACGAAGGCGGCGCCTGGGTCATCCGTACCCCTGAAAAATGCTATCGTTACATCCCCAATCAACCTTGAACCCATGAGCCGAACCCTGAAAGAAATATACGATGAAGCCGTCCGGGAACGCAACAAGCGCATGGAGCTGAACGAGTTTTCCAGCGACTCGAAGCTCTCCATCCTGAACGGTATCACATGGACGGTCGCTGCCGTCATCCACAGCTTCGAGACCCTGCTCGATGTCTTCGCCTACGACATCTCCGAAACCATCAACCGACGTATCAACGGTACTCCGGACTACTACGCCCGTGCCTTGCTCCAGTACCAGAAAGGCGACGAACTGACCGTCCGCGAAGACGGTCTGGCTTTCGGGTACGCCTCCGTGGACGAAAGCAAGCGTATCATCACGCAAGTGTCGTATGACGAAAGCAGCGACGACGTGAACCTCGACAGCAAACTGGTCTTGAAAGTCGCCACAGGGGACAAGGGCAACCTGTCCGCCGTAGATGAGGAGGAACTGGTGCAGATTCGCGCCTATCTCGCCAAAATCAAGTTCGCCGGCACCCGCGTCGAGGTTACCTCCCTGCCTGGCGACCTACTGGTACCCCGGCTCTCCGTCTTCTGGGACGGTGCCATCTCCGAGGCGGAGGTGTTCGACAACATCGAAGAGAAGCTGAAGGAGTACATGATGAACATCGAGTTCAATGCCATCGTCTATGTCTCCAAGGTCATGGAAGCCATCCGCTCGGCCGAGCATGTGACCGACGTGTGGATCGACGAAGAGGCCACGCCCCGGCAGGGTGTCTTTTTAGCCTGCCACAACAGCGAAGGTATTTTAATGCCGATGGAACGAATCGTCCGGATGCGGCATACCGCCTCGGGATACCTGCGCCAGTCCTCCGGGAAGGGCGACGAAGAGCAGATACCCAATTTCCGACAAGCCCTAAAACTCAGCGTCGATGGACAATAACAGATACCGATTGCCAACCGACAGGCTCATCAACTGCCTGACCCCGCATTATCTGTCGGGACGGCGTTACATCCTGCTGTTGCAGAGCCTCGTGTGGCCGCTGCAAAGCCTGAATGACCGTTTTTGCGCATGGGCACGGGAACGGCATATCGAGGCGCGCATGACCTCACAGGTCATCTATTTCGAGTGGTTCCTGAACTACCGGTTCCGCCGCTACTTCCGCGACGCCTCTGACGCCATTTACATCACCGACAGCACACCGCTCGGCGTGGACCTCTACCACGAGGGTGCGACGGTCGGCCGGCCGTTTACGGTGTGGTACGAGGGTGAGCAGGTCACGACGGATAGCGACGATGAAAATCCCCGGCCGTTCCATCTGTTCATCGAAGAGAAAGCCATTGCGAAAGTCAGCTTCATGGTGTGCGTGCCGTCCATCACCATCCCCACGCAGGAGTTTGTTTACATGCTTTCCTATGCGGTGAACACCTACCGCACGGCAGGCAAGACCTATCTGATCAAAATAGACGGCGAAGAGCTCAAACCCAATAAAACGAAATCATGAAAGAATTCATCGCGGAACCCGGCGGCCGTTATACCTACGCCGACGATATCATCAACTTACAGGACATGGTGTTGGCCGTCGGCAGCCTATTAGACGGCTGTTCCAACTTCATCGTCTCCGGCTGCCAGTGCCAAGGTGCCGTCATTACCCCCGGATACGTCTGGTTGGGCGATAAAATCCGCCGTTTCGAGGGGTGTGCCGACGCTTCGTATCCGTACTACATCTACGAGAAAAACAGCAACGAGTCGGTCACCTATGCCAACGAAGTCAACAAACGCGGCCGTGCCTGCTACCTGGCTTCGGGCGGCCGTTCCGTGCCCGATACCGTCGATTCCGTTACGGGAGCCTTGCCCCAGTACATCGAGGTGACGGCCGACTATGCACCCCGGCTGGCGGATAAATTCTTTGGCCGCTACGCCCTGATGACCGACAGTCCTTTTGCCAGGCAGACCGTCCGCAAAGACCTCCTGCTGACCGGCACCCTGACCGTCGAGAAAGGCATCGAGAGCAAACATTCGCTGCTGGTCTCCCCGACAGGCAGCAAAAAGATTCTGCGGGGTTACTTTTCCGAAGCCTCCGTCGCCCGCCTCGAAGCCGGCACGAATGCGACTCCCACCGCCGCTGTCGTATTCGACCTGCTTAAAGGTCGCATCATCATCGAAAGCAAGGGCGTTGTCGCCGCCACTTTCACGGAGCGGCTCTGCACCTTGTCCGACCTGCGCAGCGACACGGTGCGTGCCGGATCGCTTTACCTGACGGGCAACCAACTGAAAAACATCGCCGAGCGTAGCGACAAAGGAACCGTCCGCATCAACTACGACGGCTACAATGAGGGCACGGCCTACTTCCGGAACTTCGAGGTGTACGACGGCAAGCGGTGTACGCTGCCGCTGTTGCAGGTCTGCGGAGCCGACAAACGGGTGGCGGTACATGCCGTGCTGGCCGTCGATTCGGCGCATGGCATCACGCTCTCGGACGCAGACCACGTCCTGACGGATGCCGCATTCGGCGGGGTGATACGCTGGTGCGACCTATCGGGAGCGGAAGCCGCCATTGTGGGCTATACCGAAGACAAACGCCCTCATTTTTCCATCACCAACACGGCAGGAGGTATTCTGCTCGTCCCGAAGAACTTCGTCGATGTGCAGGGCGATTTGCAGGTAAACGGTATCTCCATTGCCAAGACCTACGCCACGCAACAGGCCCTGATCGACGGACTGAATAAGAAAGTGGATGCCGTCGAGGGCAAGGGGCTATCGACCAAAGATTTCACCCAAGAACTCTACGACAAACTGAGCGCCATTGCCAGCGGCAACTTCGCCGGGGAGGACACACCCCAGAGCGAGGGATACGTCACCACAACGCAGGTCGCCGCCGAACTCCGGAAAAGGCAGACCGCCTGCTTGACGGTCTGGACGAGGGTGAGCGGCAGACCGCCGCCGGGAATCTGGGTGTCTATTCCAAGAAAGACGCGGACAGCCGTTTCGGCCGTCTTGCCGAGCTGTTCCAGGGTATCCTGCCCATCGCTCCCAATCCGGACGGCTCGCCGACACGTCCGGGCTATGAGTATCCCGTCCACCAGCTGCTTCTGGAGCTGGAGAAACCCGCTACGGGGAACAAGCCCCAAAAGATGTATGTCACTGTCACCCGCGCTACCGATGCCGGATATAGCGTTGATCCCATCGAGACTTACCGCCGCATGGCCGTCGAAGCCGCAAAAGAGGACGGGGACGACAAACTGGCGGAAAAGATTGCCGGGGGCTCGTTCGGAGGCGGTCTGAAATACAGTTACGGCCACTGTCTCTATGTATTCGACCTGGGTGAACGAGCCAAAGGCGTGCAGATGATGACCCTTTCCCATGCCCAGTTCAAGGATCTGGATGAGAGGAAGTTCAAGCTGTGGAGCAAGAAACTGGCCAAGAATCCGTCTTACCCGTGCCCGATTTCCTCGGTGTATGACGCCTATCCGGTGGAGATTGAAAAGCGCAAGAACGGAGCCAAGACCGAGTATGTCATTTCCATTGACAACGAATCGGAACCGGTACCGTTGACCAAGGAGGAGCTGACCGCCCTGATGGGTGCGCCGCGTATCCCGGAAATCATCTACCGCTACACCCGTTATCATCTGGGAGCCACCGTCGAGTTCCTCAAACAGTGC
>VOFE01001607.1_pt1 | contig 16001 bp, 26 predicted proteins | sample 5384071 | NCBI WGS metagenome assembly VOFE01 (sample SAMN12384724, study PRJNA508395) | human gut metagenome | isolation source: healthy gut D | host: Homo sapiens
TAAGACAGGGGCAGGCGGTGGAGCTTCTCACTCATCTCCCGGCGCAGCCGGAGGTTCAGCTGCTCGGCAAAGCCCACCATGAGGTAGGACTGCAAGGTGTAAAACCCCCAGGAGCCCAGGTAGAGGAGCAGGAGCACAAAGATCTCCCGTCCCCCCTGCCGCCAGGTGACCACAAAGGCCTCCCCCAGCCCCTGGGCCCGCTGGATGTTCTCCCACAGCAGGTCCACAATCCCCGCGCTGTAATAGGGGGCGGCGATGGCCAGGGCCGTGTAGCAGACCACCGACAGGACCACCACCAGCAGCCGCAGGTGCTGGTCCTGGGCGGTGTGCCAGAGCCGCTTGAGGGTGGCCCAGGGGCGCTCCGGCACGGCGGTGTCGAAGCCCCCGTCAAACAGGGAATCGCCCCCTGCCTCCCCCTGGGTCTTTCTGTTCCATCAGCTCTCCCCTCCTTTCCCTTGGGATTGGGCAATCTCCCGGTAGACCGGGCAGGTCTCCAGCAGCTCCTCATGGCGGCCGATGCCCACCGCCCTGCCATCCTCCAGGACAATGATCTGGTCGGCGTGGGCGATGGTGCTCACCCGCTGGGCGATGATGAGCACGGCGCTGCCCGCCACCTCCTGGCGCAGGCCCGGCGCAGGGCCTCCGGGTCTCCAACACCTCATTGATCCGCTGGGCGGACACCTGGGCCGCCGGGAGCATCATGATAATCATGACCATCATCATAATGGACATGATGACGTAGGTGGCGTAGGTGCCGAACACCACGATGTCGCTGAAGGCGGCCAGCCGTGCGGCGGTGTCCGCGGCAGGGACGGCGTTCACGATGGAGGCACCCACCCAGTAGATCACCAGAGACAATGCGTTCATGGCCAGGGTGACGCCGGGCATCAGGAAGGCAAAGGCCCGCTGGTTGAACAACTGCGTGCGCATCAGTTCCTCGTTGCCCTTCCAGAACTTGGCGTTCTGGTAGTCCTCAGCGTTGTAGGCGTGGACAACATTGATACCGTTCAAGTTCTCCCGGGCCACCAGGTTGATATGGTCGGTGAGCTTTTGCACCCGGCGGAACCGGGGCACCACCACGCCGATGATGACCGCCATCATCACCAGCAGGGCGGCCACAAATCCGGCGGTGATAGCGGAGAGGGTCCAACTCTTGCCCACGATTTTGATGATGGCCCACACTGCCATGACGGGGACTTGATTAGGATCTGCAGGCCCATGGCCGTCAGCATCTGCACCTGGGTGATGTCGTTGGTGGTGCGGTTGATGAGGCTGGGGACGGAGAAGGTCATCATCTCCTGTTGGCCGAAGTCTGCGATCTTATGAAACACCGCCTCCCGGATGGAAAAGCTGAACCCGGCAGCCACCTTGGCGGTCAGATAGCCGCAGATGACGCACAGCACCGCGCTGGCCAGGGTGCAGCCCAGCATTTCAGGCCGGTATGCAGGATGTCCGACAGGGTGCTCCCCGGCGTTTTAATCAGAACGGTCCAGGCTGCTCATGTAGTCGGGCAGCGCCAGATCGAAATTAATCTGCCCCAGGATGAGCACTGCGCACACGGCGGCCATGGCCCACTCCTGCCGCCGTAGGTTACGAAGTAATTTCAGCATATAAATCCTCCTTGTGGTATCATCAATTGCTGTTTTGCCGCCAGAACCGGCCGGAGAAGCAGGCGCACAGGATCGAGGCCGCATCCTGAAAGATCAGCAGGCTCCCGCTGAGGATGCTGAGGTGCGGACAGCCCGGAGAGGGGCGCAGACCGGGAAAAATCCGCCCGCGCCAATAGAAGAACCAAGGCGGTGCACCGGCCCCGGCCTAGTCCCTCCGGCCGCTTCAGATTAAAGGAGCTGACAAGTTTGCTGAAGCCCGGGTACAGCAGCCGCATTCCAAAGAGATAGGGGAGTGCCGCGGCAAAGATCACGTTATCCACCGAACCGGAGATCATGCCGGATCTGCGTGGCGAAGAATCCCAAATAGGACCATATTCAGCAGTTCGCCTGCGGTTTCCAGCATGGCATGGAAATCCTGCGCGGGATGTCCGCCCTGATAACTCACAATCATATTCTGGAAAAGAGACTCGATGGTTTCCAAATAGCGGGTCACCATTTCAGGCTTCAAATCCGGCCGCAGCGGCATTTTGTCTATGAGCCCCTCGATAAATTCCTGATTCAAGCGCCGCATCGGTGCGCGCAGGGCCTGAATTTGCGCGGCCAGATGTTTGGGCGGACGGAGCATGGCGCTTTCAAAAACGAGCTTTGCTGGGGATGAAGCTGGAAAAAGCGCTCCCGGATCATGAAGAAATCTTTGACTGCGGCTGCCGTATCCTCCCCTGACAGATGGGCCATATCCCGTTCCACATGGGCCCTGAGCTCCTGGAAAGTGCGTTCGACGCACAGTAAAAACAACTCGTCCTTATTGGAGTAGTAGTGGTACATCATGCCCTTGGAGATCCCGTGGTTCCCCACAGATCCGCTCCATGTTGACCTTGTCGTAGCCGTAGGTCCCGAACTCCTCTAGGGCGGCCTGATAAATCTCTTTTCTGCTGCGTTCCTGGCGCTCTTTCTGCGTCATCTTTGCATATCCTCCTTCTGCCTGATCCAAAACCCCCGGCCCTGCCAAAACCCGGAACCAGGGAGACACCCGGGCGGGCAGCGGGAAAAACGTCCGGACGGACAGGCCATTTTGACGTCCGACCAATTCCGCGCCGGTATGGGACCGGACACACGCCGTCAGGTTTGCAACCCGCGGCGGCTACTGCCTGAGGATTTTACAGACGATCTCGTCTATACTTTTTGGAAGTATACTACTCCCGGATGGCCTCATCTATGTTTGCCTCGTGAACGGTTCATGAATTTTTTGAAAACGAGCCGGAGAGGCTGAGGCCGGGAGCAGCTGTCTGTCGCGGGCACGGCTCCCGGGCCCTTGACCGGCAGGAGGCGCTCTGCTCCCGCGCACAAAGAAGCCGTGAGTCTGCGGAGAACCGCTCACAGCAGCGGTGCCAGCAGCCGCAGAAGCCCTTGAAACAGGCGGAACAGCGGTCAGCGACGGCAGATTGCGGCGGCTGTCTCCTGGCAGACGCCTTTTATTCCCCTTGCAGGACTCTGATTGAAAAAACATACGGGAAATTACCCAATTGAGCCCACGGCATTGGATATAACGAGAATGAAGTCAGCCGCTATTTAAAACCCCCAGGGACCGCTGCGCAAGCAGTTCCTGGGGTTTTAAATCTTTTGCGGCAAGATGCGTGCAAAGGCGTTCCTGCACACGCTGTCGGCAATGTTTGGAGCCATCGCACCAACAGGGACACACGCCGATGCGGACAAACTGCCCTGTGGGAGGCGGCACGCCGTTTATCCGGAATAGCGCTTGTGCAGGCGGTCAGTCAGATAGCGAATGAAGTGCTTCTCTCTGGGGCGGAGCGTAAATGTCGGGAATGCAAAGCAGGGCCACGGCCATGGGAGCGCCGTCCGCGATGGGACAGCAGACGCAGTTCATCCGCCGGGCATCCTCCTCCGGAATGCTGATGCCGATGGCGATGTAATTGCCTTTGCGGACCGCGTCGAAGATCGTGCCGCGGTCGCAGATGTACAGCAGGTCTGTGTGGCTCTGGAGTCCCAGCACGTCCAGCGTATCGTCCGGATCGATGTGCGCGTCGGCGATGAACGGATACCCTGTGAGATCCTTGAGCGAGACACGGGAAGAGTTGGCCAGTGGATGGGACTTGGACATCAGCGCGGTGACGGAGTGGAGCGCTGGAGGACCGTCATCTCCAGATTGTACTGGTCCGCCAGATCCATGTACTTGGGGATGACCTGCTCGAACAGCACCAGGATGCCCAGCCTGCAGTTCTGGGCCACGACGTTTTTCAGATTTTCCCGGAGGCCGGCCTCCAGAAATTTGTCGTGGGTCCTGTTCAGGTTGGGGAAGCAGTTTTGTAATCAAAGAAACACTGGAGCACAAAGGCGGAGCAGGCGCAAATGATGGAGAGGCTGTCGCTCTCGGACATGGATTGCGGGATCTTCTGGATATTATTGCGCTCGGTGACGATCTTCTCAGCGTGGCTCATGAAAATCAGTCCCTCCGGCGTAGCGGTGATGCCGTTGGCCGTCCTGTGAAACAGGGGATAGCCGATCTCCTGTTCCACGTTCTTGATGATGGTGCTGAGATGGGACTGGGAGATATAGCAGTTTCGGGCGGCTTTGTTGACGGAGCCGCACTTGTACGCCTCCAGGATATAGACGAGGTGTTCTGTGTTCATGTCGCGCTCTCTTTCTCAAAACGGCGGAGGGACCTAATCCCAAATAGCGAAGGCTTAACAAAATCCCCTATAATCCGACAGCCAGGGGAGCATGTTATAATCGTAACAGGCAAAACAAAGGCGCCCGGTCAGAGGGGCGTTCAGATTTTATCAATCATTATAGCGCCAATTTTCAAAGAATACAAGATCCGCACCCGGCGGTGGAATGCGGATCAAAATGAGGGAAAGGAAGAGAGGCATGGAAGAGAAGAAGCGCGAAAAGTCCGTTGACGTGCTGGACCGGCTGTTCTGGACGGTGCAGCCACCTATGGGGCTGGTAAAGGGAGACTATTACCGGGCTGAGAATTGGTTTGCCCCGCATTTCCCGGGGGACAAGGGGTATCACGGCATTCTGGAAGTGGTCCGGCGGGACGGAACCCTGCAGATGGTGGAGTTTAACGAGATTAACAACCCCACCTATTACATCAGACGGTACCAGGGCGTTTCCAAGCGGCTGTCCGACTACGGCTTTCTGCAGGCCACCAAGGAGCGGACCGCCAAGTCCGGCGTGGTGCTGGTAAACGGCCTGACCCATCTGGAAGAGCAGATGGTGGCGGAGAACCGCCTCACAGGCGAGTTTGACCTGCTCACCGGCGCCTCCAACAGCATCAAGCGGTCTATGCTCCCACTGGCAGAGGAGATCGCGGGGCGGCTGGACAAGCCCTCCGGCCAGGTGTATTACGGCCTGTCCCAGGCGGTGGAGCCCGGCGTCACCGGGCGCTTGCAGATCGTGCTGGAGGCGGGAAAGATCATCTCCTGCGCCTACGACGAGATCTTTGCCGACCGGCAGGAGGAGATTGAGGACCCGGAGCTCAAGCCCTATTACCGGCAGTCCAAATATCACTGCCCGGACTACATCTCCACCATCGGGGCCGGGTTCAACAGCATCTTCGACCTGCTCAGCGCCCGGGTGCTGAGACCCAGAGCCTCACCGACCTGACCGGGCTCCCCTTCACGGAGGAGCCCAAGCGAGCGAAGGAATGGGACAACTATCTGGAGCTGGCGAGGCGGATGGAGGATGCTCTGGCGGCCGACGGCCTGCGCTGAGCACACAATCAGGAATGTGACCGCCGGGGGCGGTTTCAGAAATATATCACCACCACGTCAGGAGGAGTACGATGAAGAAGAGAGTTTTCGCACTGTTCACCGCAATGTTCCTGCTCTGCGGGATGCTGGCCGGCTGTGGCCCCACCGGTTCCAGCTCGACGACCACGGACGGTTCCGACGATGGCGCCAAGGATACCCTGATCGTTGCTATCCCAGAGTCCCCCACCTACATGGATCCCATGGTGCAGGCCTCCATCGGGACCTATCGTGTCACCACCCAGATGTTTGACCGTCTGGTGATGATGGACAACGACATGAACCTAGTGCCGGGCCTGGCGGAGAGCTGGGAGGTTATCGACGATACCACCACCGTGTTCCATCTGCGCCAGGGCGTCAAGTTCCACAACGGGGAGGAGATGACCTCCGAGGATGGCAAGTACAGCCTGGAGCGCTGCATCGCAAACCCCGGCGTGAATTACAACTACCTCATCATCGAGAGCATCACCTGTGACGACGACTACACCGTCACCATCAAGACCTCCGCGCCCTTCAACGCGCTGCTGTACCGCCTGAGCCTGGACGCGGCCTCCATCATCTGCAAGAGCGCGGACACCAGCGCGGAGGAGTTCAACAAGAACCCCGTGGGCACCGGCCCCTTCAGGTTCGTCTCCTGGGAGCTGGGCGGCGACGTGGTCCTGGAGGCCTTTGAGGACTACTGGGGCGGCGCTCCGGCCGTCAAGCGCGTCATCTTCCGCACGATTCCCGAGGCGCTGAACCGCACCATTGGCCTGGAGACCGGCGAGGTGGACCTGGCCTATGACCTGGGCATCACCGACCTGGAGAGCCTGGCGGACAACGCGTCCGTCACCACCCTCACCTCCCCCAGCACCACCGTGTGGTATGTGGGCATGAACGTGCAGAAGGCGCCCTTTGACAACGAGAAGGTCCGGCAGGCCGTCGCCTACGCGCTGGACCCCCAGGGCTACATCGACCTGGTGTTCAGCGGGCGAGGCCACACCCGCCAACTACACCATGCTGCCCCCAGTGTGGACGGCTACGTCTCCGACTGCTCCGACTACTCCTGCAACGTGGAGAAGGCCAAGGAGCTGCTGGCCGAGGCCGGCTATCCTGACGGCTTCTCCACCACTCTCTGGTGCTCCGATACCCAGGTGATGCGGGACCCGCCGTGGTCATTCAGGAGCAGCTGCGCCAGGTGGGGATCAACGCCGAGGTCAAGACCCTGGAGAGCGGACAGTTCCAGTCTGAGACCGGCAACGGCGCCCATGATATGTTCATCATGTCCAAGACCTCCATTGACCCTCGACTCCATGCTGCGGTCCATGTACCACACGGAGGCTCTGGGGCCCTCCGGCAACCGCGCTTCTGACCACGCCTGAGGTGGACGCCTTGATCGATGAGGCCAGCACCACCACCGACACCGAGCACGCCATGGAGCTGTATGCGGAGATCCAGAGCAAAGTGGCAGGAGGCCGCGCCCCTGGTCCCCCATGGCGGTGGAGCACCTGAACGCCGGTATGCAGTCCAATGAGGGATTCGGCCTGTATCCGGGCAAGTCCCACTACATCAACGGCACCTATTTTGAATAAGCGCATTCAGGCATTCCAGTGAGCGGGCGGCGGCAAAAGCCGCCGTCCGCTTGCGCGAATTTGCGTTATGGAAAAGGAGAGTGACAGATGTACCGTTTATTCTCAAACGGCTGCTCATGCTGATTCCTGGTGCTGCTGGGTGTCAGCTTCATCGTTTATACGATCCTGAGCTTCACCCCCGGCGACCCGGTGCAGATGATGCTGGGCGACAACTACCTCCGAGGAATCCTACGCCGCCATGCAGGAGGAGCTGGGCCTGATGATCCCTTCCTGGTCCAGTACGGCCGGTTTATCATCAACGCGGTCCACGGTGACTTCGGTACCTCATACAGCACCGGCAACCCGGTGGCGGCGGAGATCGCCGCCCGGCGCCCAATACCATCCTGCTGTCGGCCTGCGCCATGCTTTTTGCCATTCTGATCGGAATTCCCCTGGCGTGATCTCCGCCACCCATCAGTATTCGGCGGTGGACAACATTTCCATGGTGGGCGCTCTGTTCGGCGTCTCCATGCCGAACTTCTGGCTGGGGCTGATGCTGATCGTGATCTTCGCAGCGGGGCTGGGGTGGTTCCCATCCTCCAACTTTGAGACCTGGGGCGCTCTGGTGCTGCCGGCCGTCACCCTCAGCGCCAACTCCCTGGCGATGATCACCCGCATGACCCGCTCCTCCATGCTGGAGACGATCCGGCAGGACTACATCCGCACCGCACGGGCAAAGGGCCTGAAAGAGAGCGTCATCACCATCCGCCACGCTCTGCGCAACGCCATGATTCCCATTGTCACCACAGTGGGACTGCAATTCGGCTTCTCTCTGGGCGGCGCAGTGCTGGTGGAGACGGTGTTCTCCTGGCCCGGCATCGGCCGGCTGCTGGTGGACTGCATCGGCCTGAAGGACACGCCCGTGGTGGTGGCCTGCGTATTGTGCTGGCCACGATGTTCACCATCATCAATCTGTGCATTGATATCCTGTACGCATTCCTGGACCCTAGAATCCGGGCCCAGTACAAAACGGCAAAAGAGGTGATGCGGATGACTGGGAAAGTGAAAAACAAGAACAAGAAAAAGTCCCAGGCCGCCGCAGTATGGCGCCGCCTGAAGAAAACAAGATGGCCGTTCTGGGACTCATCATTCTGGCCGTCATCATCTTCTTCGCCGTCTTTGCCGATGTGTTTTTTGACTACGAGACGCTGGTGATTCAGCAGAACGCATCCCTGAAGCTCCAGCCCCCTCCGTCGAGCACTGGCTGGGCACCGACGAGGTGGGCCGCGACATCCTGGCCCGGATCGTCCACGGCGCCGGATCTCCCTGCCGGTGGCCTTTGCCACCATCGCCATTGCCACAGTGGTGGGCGGCCTGCTGGGGGCCATTGCCGGTTACGGCAGCCGCCGGGTAGACGATGTCATCATGCGTGTCATGGACATCTTCCTGGCGATCCCCAGCATCCTGCTGTCCATCGCCCTGGTGTCCGCCATGGGCACCAGCGTCACGAATATGATGCTGGCCATCAGCATCTCCAACATCCCGCCCTTTGCCCGGATCGTCCGCTCCGCCGTTCTGACCATCAAGAACGAGGAGTACATCGAGGCGGCCCGCGCCATCGGCGCCAGCGACAAGCGCATCATCCTCAAGCACATCCTGCCCAACTGCATGGCCCCCATCATTGTGCAGGCCACGCTGTCCATCGCCGGGTCCATCCTGGCCATTGCCAGCCTCAGCTTCATCGGCCTGGGCATCAGCCCGCCCACGCCGGAGTGGGGTTCTATGGTCAGCACCGGCCGGCAGTATTTCCGGGCGGCCTGGTGGGTGTGCGCGTTCCCGGGCTTTGCCATCATGTTGACCATCCTCTCCCTGAACCTGCTGGGAGACGGACTGCGGGATGCCCTGGACCCCAAGCTGAAGAACTGAGGAGGAGGACGCCACATGGAAGAGAACAAGCAGCACAAGACCGCTTTGCCAGAGACGGAGCCCATTCCCTCCGCGCAGGCCCCCGGAGGCCCTGCTGGATATCCGCGGCCTGCGGGTGGAGTACCACACCGACGAGGACGTGGTCTACGCCGTCAACGGCCTGGACCTGACCATCGGAAAGGGCGAGAGCCTGGGTCTGGTGGGCGAGACCGGCGCCGGCAAGACCACCACGGCCCTGTCGGTCCTGCGGCTCATCGCGGACCCGCCGGGAAAGATCATGGGCGGCGAGATCTGGTTCGAGGGCGAGGATATGCTCCAGGCCAAGCCCGCCCGTCTGCGGGAGATCCGCGGCAGCAAGATCTCGGTGATTTTCCAGGACCCTATGACCAGCCTGAACCCGGTCTACATCCGTGGGCGATCAGATCGCGGAGGTCATCCACCAGCATGAAAAGTGCAGCAAGGAGGAACCGCCCTGGACGTGACCATCCAGGCCCAGGTGCTGGAACTGATGAACGAGCTGAAGGAAAAGCCCGTACCTCCCTGCTGCTGATTACCCACGACCTGGGCGTCGTGGCGCCAGGTCTGCGACCGGGTGGCTGATCATGTATGCCGGTGAGATCGTGGAGAGAGCGGCACCATCGCGGAGGTGTTTGACCACCCCCATCATCCCTACACCATCGGCCTCTTGGCTCCATCCCGTCTCTGGATGAGACGGCGGAGAAGCTCAAGCCCATCCAGGGCCAGATGCCGGACCCCACGGACCTGCCGGAGGGCTGCGCCTTTGCTCCCCGCTGCCGCTACGCAACGGGGCCTGCCGTACCCGCAAGCCGGAGATGACCGGCGTCGGCGGCACCCAGATGGTGCTGCTGCCTAGCCCACCAGGGCGTTTTCGAATCCCCCGAACTGATGGAGGAGGTGCGACATGGCAGATAAGGATATCATCCTGGAAGTGGGACCTGAAGAAGTATTTTTCAAAGCCCCACGCGGCACCCCTTCATGCGGTGGACGGCGTCAACTTTTCCATGTCGGAGGGCGAGACGCTGGGCCTGGTGGGGGGAGTCCGGCTGCGGCAAGTCCACCATCGGACGGCTGATCCTAGGCCTGCACCAGTCCACCAGCGGCGAGATCCTGTTCAACGGACAGGACATCTGCAAGATGAATAAGAAGCAGCTTCACGACCTGCGCAAGAATCTGCAGATCATCTTCCAGGACCCGTTCACCTCCCTGAACCCCCGGATGCCAGGTTGGGGAGATCATCGGGGAACCTGCTGCGGATTCACGCAAAGGCCCAAAGCCGTGCGGAGCTGGATAAGGAGGTTTCCCGGCTGATGGACGTGGTGGGCCTCTCCGCCCGGCTGTTCAACACCTATCCGCACGAGCTCGACGGCGGCCGCCGCCAGCGTATCGGCATCGCCCGCGCGCTTGCCATGAACCCCAAGTTCATCGTCTGCGATGAGCCTGTCTCTGCACTGGACGTCTCCATCCAGGCCCAGATTTTCAACCTGATGATGGATTTGCAGGCGGAGTTCCACCTGACCTATCTCTTTATCACCCATGACTTGTCGGTGGTGAAGTTCTTCTCCGATAAGATCGCGGTGATGTACCTGGGCCAGTTGGTGGAGACAGCGGATTCCGCGGAGCTGTTCCGCCAGCCACTGCATCCCTATTCCCAGGCTCTGCTGTCTGCCATTCCCATCCCCAGCAGCCGGCAGAAAATGCAGCTGGGTGAAGCTCATCGGCGAGCTTCAAAGCCCCATTGACCCGGAGCCGGGCTGCCGCTTTGCCAAACGTTGCCTGTACGCCCGGGAGGGCTGCACCGGCCGGGACCTGGCGCTGCGGGACTTCGGCAGCGGCCACTTCTGCGCCTGCTGCCGGGCCGGCGCCCTGAAGAGCAAACCCCGTCCAAGTGACGGACCAGAATGTCAGCAAGCGCCGCACGGAGTTCCAGTTCTTCCAGGACTTCCATGACAAGCGCCGCAGCGTGGCCTATGGGCGGGTGCTGGCCAACGGCTTCAAATATGTGGAGGACCAGATCCTGGAAAGCAGGACCTGGACGCTGACTATGACCTACTGACCGGTGCCTCCTTCTCCATGAAGAACATGATCGGCCTGAAGAACGACGTGTCCGCTCAGCGGAAGGACTCCAACCACAAGAAGCAGCGGTACTACGGCTACACCGAGGATTACGGCTACGGTATCACCGGCTGGCCCAGGTGGTGGTGGAGGACGGCAAGATCGTCAGGTGCTTCTACGATGAGATCTTCGCCGATCACACCAAGGACATCGTCTACGACGACCTGAAGCAGTTCTACCGTCAGTCCAAGTATTTCTCCACTACCTATGAGGACCCGTTCCCCTCCGGCTGGGACCGCCACGCCTGGCTGGTGTGCTTCAAGGACCAGTCCGATGCCATCAACAAGAAGGTCTGCGAAACACAGGATATGTTCGATATCACCGGACTGCCCTGCGTGGAGGGCCCGGACATGGGCGTGGTGTGGGACAAGCCACACAAGGACGATGTGGCTCTCGTCTCCAACAGCGACGCCACCGCCCGCCCGTCACCCGGCCCCGCTCTCCCGTGTGGAACAACTATCTGCGCCTGGCCAAGATCGTCCACGACGAGATGGTCAAGGACGGCGCCGTGAAGTAAGGAGGAACGAACATGGATAACGCAGGAAAGAAGCCGGTCTGGTCCGTCCAGCCCCAAGGGGATGTTGAAGGGCGACTACTATCGGATCGAGGAACGGTTCCCGCCCTACTATCCCGGCGTAGAGGGGAGTTTCCCGCCGATCCGGGTCACCTGGGCATTGTGGAGGCGGTGAAGGCCGACGGCAAGCTGATCTTTGTGGAGCTCAATGAGATCACGGCTCCCTCCTATTACAACCACCTGTACCAGGGCATCTCCACGCGCCGCTCCAGCTACAGCTTCTGGCAGTACACGAAGCCCCGGATGCAGAAGGCCGGCTCCGTGCTGACCATGGGTATGCAGTACGTGGAGCAGCAGATGCTGGAGAAACAGAGCCTGAGCGGAGACTTCGATCTGGTGGCCAGCGCCTCCGGCAGCGTGAAGAAGCTGCTGACCTTCGCGGCCAAGCTGGACAAGGAGCTGGACGAGCCCTCCTCCAAGAAGCTGTACAGCTATTCCGGAGGACTATGGCTGGCCTCACCGGCTGGCTGAAGGTGGTGGTGGAGAACGGGTGATCCGCTCCTGCCGCTTTGACGAGATCTTCGCAGACAACGAGGAGGACATCGTCCACCCCGAGCTGAAAAAGTACTACCGCCAGTCCAAATACGACTGCCCCGCCTATGAGGATCCGTTCCCTCCGGCTGGGACCGCCACGCCTTCCTGGTGGGCTTCCGCACCCAGATGGACAACCTGAACCTGAAGGTCTGCGCCACCCAGAACATGCTGGATCTGACCGGCCTGCCCCACGCCGCCGGACGGGATATGGGCATGATCTGGGACAATCCCAACCCAGACCATGCGCATCTGGATATGGATCCCAAGAACCGGCCGATGTATCCTGCGTTCATCAACTACCTGCGGATGGCCAAGGTTGTCCTGGAGGAGATGCGCAAGGACGGCGTTTTCCAGTAAAGACAAGAACCGGAAAGGAAAACCGTTATGGAGCATACCCGCGCATTTTTGGCGTACGACACCCTCTGCCGCATCGCGGCGGAAATCCCGGAGGACGGGGAGCAGCCTGCTGGAGCAGTGCGAGGAGGAGGCCCACGGGCTGGAGCGCACCCTCAGCATGTTCGATCCCGACTCAGAGCTTTCCAGGCTCTGCCGGGACATCCGGCCCGGCGAGGCTGTGCCGGTCTCTGAGACCCTGTACACCTTCCTGGAGCAGAACCTGGAGATCTGCCGCCTGTCCAGCGGGAGCATTCGACCCCACGGTGGGGCCGGTGGTAAAGCTGTGGGATTTTCTGTCCCAGACGCCCCGGATCCCCTCTGCGGAGCGCATCCGGGCGGTGCTGGACCGGGTGGGCTATCAGCACGTCCGCCTGGACCGGAATACGCGGACCGTGACGTTTGATCTTTCTGGAATCGGTTTGGATCCGGGCGCAGCCGGGAAGGGCTTCGCCCTGGGTCTGACCGTGGACCGCCTGCGGCAGGGCGGCGTCCGGCAGGCCGTGCTGGACTACGGCGGGAACCTGTTTGTGATCGGCGCGCACCAGGACGCGCAGGGCGGGACCCGGCCGTGGAAGGTGGCGATCCGGGACCCGGACAACACCGGCTCGGTGTTTGGGACGGTGCAGCTCCAGGACGCGGGCATCGCCACATCCTCCTGGTATGAGCACAGCTTCCAGAAGAATGGGACCGTGTACCACCATCTGCTGGACCCGCGGACCGGGTACCCCATGCCGCTGACACTGAAGAGCGTCTCCATCCTGTCCTCGCGGCCTGTTTACACAGACCTGCTCTCCACTGCCTTTTTCATCCTGGGGGAAGAGGAGGGCGGCGTTCTGGTGGACCGGCTGCGCAGGGACAGCGGCGAGATGATCGAATATGTGGCCGTACGGGAGGATGGGACTGTGGCCGCGTCTCCGGGCGCGGCGTTCGCCCCTGCCTGATCGATCTTGATGCAAAAAGCGATCCCCCTCAGTGCACACACTGAGGGGGTCGCTTCGTCCTGCTTGTGCCCGGCCGCCGGATATGGCGGGCGGCTCAGATCTTTTCAAACTGCGTCACATCGGAGACGAACAGCGTGGCACCGCCTACGGTCACCTCCGTGGGATAGGCCGCAGAGGGCGTGGCCAGCTGCACGTTGGAGGAGATCTTCTCCGTCCGGCGGGAGCAGTTCTGGCGGATGATGGCGATGGCCTGGGGCACCCGGTCCTCCTCTGTGCCGATCAGCAGCGTGGAGTTGCCGCCGGTGAGAAAACCACCGGTGGAGGCCATGCGGGTGAAGTAAAAGCCGGCGTCTGTCAGGGCGGCGCAGACCTCGCTGGTGTCCCGTCTGTTGACGATGGCGGTGATGAGTTTCATGGCAGTCGCTCCTTTGCGTTCGGGTTTCAGGGCCGCGCCCTTGCAGCGGTCCCAGATGTGGATGCGGTGGAGATAGAAGCACAGGCCCAGCGTTCCGGTCACGACTTCCGCAATGGGAAAGGCCAGCCACGTGTAGGCCAGATCGATCCTGGAGAAGAGCCAGAATACGGGAATCAGGCAGAAGATCTGCCTGGTCAGGGAGAGCAGGACGCTGGGCAGCGCCGCCCCTGATGGCCTGGAAAAAGACCGGCAGGATCAGGGAGGGCACGGCGGGCAGAAAGCTGATGCCGATGATGTGGAAGGCTTGGACGCCGATCTCCAGGACCGCGGGCTCCGCGGTGAAAATGCGCAGCAGCCTGTTCCGGGATCAGCTCGAAGCAGGCGATCCCCACCAGCATGAAGGACATGGCCAGCAGGACGGAGTTCTTCACCACCCGGCGGCAGCGGCCGTAGGCACCCTTGGCGTATGTATAGCTCAGCAGGGGGACGATGCAGGTCTGGAGTCCGGAGAGGGGGGGGATGAAGAAGAAGGACTGCACCTTGTAATACAGGCCCAGGACCGTCACGGCGTCATCGGAAAAGCCGGCCAGGATCATGTTCAGGGCCATGATATAGACCGTGAACAGAAGCTGCATGAAGATGGAGGGAAATCCCAACCGGTAGATCTTGGCCGCATAGGAGCGGAACACCCGGATGGGGGCGGCTTCCGGAATCCGGAGACAACAATGAGCGCCGCCAGCACCTGGCCTGACACCGTAGCAAAGGCGGCACCGGCCACTCCCAGCGCCGGTGCCGGGCCAAGGCCGAAGATCAGAATCGGGTCCAGCACGATATTGGCCGCGGCGCCGGCGATCTGGGCCAACATGGGCAGGCGCATGTTGCCGCGGGCTTGGTGGACCTTGCTCCAGGTACTCTCCAGAAACACACCCGGACTGCCCACGCAGACGATGGTACCGTATGTCACGGCAAGGTCCGCCACGGAGGAGGACTCCGTGGAGATCGCGGCAAAGGGGCGCATCAGCAGGCCGCTCAATACGGCGAAGATCAGCCAACTGATCAGCGCCAGGACCGTCCCTGTTCCGGCGGTCCGGTCGGCTAGGTGGTGGTTCCCCTGGCCGTCGTACCGGGACATCAGGGGGTATTGACGCCCACGCCGGTGCCGACAGCGATGGCGGTGACGATCAGTTGAACAGGGTAGACGATGGAGAGGGCGGTGAGGCCGTCACTGGAGAACTGGCCCACAAAATAGCTGTCCACGATGTTGTACATGGCCTGGATCAGCTGGGCCAGCATGACCGGAGGCGCGATCCGCATCAGGATGGCCCAGACACTCTCTGTATCAAAGAGGCTGTATGCAGAGGATGCTCTCATGATATGGCGGTGCTCCTAACAGGTTCGGGATCTTCCAACCTCCCGCAGAGGGGCGGCCGGGACTTGCGGGGGAAGATTATAGCCGGGCCGGAACTGTTTGTCAAGACGCGCAGGGGGCCGGAACAGGCAGAGGAGGCGCTTTTGGAAAAACCTCCAAAAGCGCCTCCGCTTTTCTTGCGAGTCTGTGGGAGTAAGAGAGGGAACCACGGCGCGGCAACCGGGTCTCAGATGTTCTCCGGCGGGCGGTCCGGCAGGCGGCCCAGGGGGCGGTAGACGGTGAAATACATGGTGAGGATACAGGCTAGGCCGCCGATCAGCTGGGAGACGGCCTCCGCTGTGAAGACGCCGGTGGTGCCCATCCAGATAGGCAGAACGACCGTCAGCGGCGCATTGATGATGGCTTTGCGCAGCAGGGAGAAGAAGATAGCCTGCTTGGAGCGCCCCAGCCCCACAAAGACGCCCTGACCCGCCATCTGGAGGGACATGGGGATAAACAGGCAGAAATAGATGCGCAGCGCAGGGATACCGGCAGCCCACCACCTCTGGTTCATTGTTGAACACCCGGATCAAAAGCCCGGGGAACAACATGGCGGCGGCCCAGAAGACAGCGGCGTAACCAACCGTCACCGCCACGCTGAAGCGGATGGAGCCCGGACGCGGGTGCGGCCGGTGGCGGCCAGCAGCTTCTCGCCCATGGTCTGCAAAAACAGGCCAAGGCTGAACACACTGCACACCCGCAGATACCGGATGCCCTGCAGGGCAATGTCCGGGTCACTGGTCT
>VOFE01001707.1_pt1 | contig 16001 bp, 22 predicted proteins | sample 5384071 | NCBI WGS metagenome assembly VOFE01 (sample SAMN12384724, study PRJNA508395) | human gut metagenome | isolation source: healthy gut D | host: Homo sapiens
TATCCGAAAGCACAATTTGGATTCTGTGGAGTATCTTTGTGATGTGTTCCGCAGGATCAAGAAAACGGCAAAGGACAAATTGGTAGACTTACTCGCTCATAGATGGCAGTTGGCTACTGTTACTGCTTGGGCATAAATTCAAATGATTTTTTCTTAAAAGTTAATAAAAAAGCATTCATTTTATGGCTTAATGTACCTAAAGTGACCGCTTACAATAGAAATTTTATAAAGATAATAAATAATAATAGTTTGTTATGGAACCTATAAAGATTATGTGTATGGTGAAAAAATATCTTTTTAGTAAAACTTCTGTTTTAAGTCGTAAAATCACAGAATGGTTAGAAGAAGGAGGGGCTGCATGAAAATCGGAATAATAACCCATCAGTTGTTTTCCAACTATGGCGGCATTTTACAAGCTTTTGCTCTTCAAAAAGTATTGACAGATATGGGGCATGAGGTGAATGTTGTTCAACTCAGACAAGAAGTGAAAATTTCATTTGCCAGAAAGATATTTGCTTATTCTAAACGAGCTTTTGATAAATATATATTAGGAAAACCGAATGTAGAGATACGTTTTGAAAAGAAATGTAATCAACTTCGTAAGGAAATGACAAGGAATGTGACTCCCTTTATAGAAAAAAATATCAAATGCAGAATTTATGATGCCTTCCAAAATATTAATGAGCATGACTTTGATATGTTGGTGGTTGGAAGCGACCAAGTTTGGCGTTCAAAATATTATTCTAATATAGGTACTTCATTTTTTGATTTCGCTGATACTTGGAATATAAAACGCATCTCGTATGCAGCTTCGTTTGGTATAGATTATTGGGATTATTCAGCGCAGGACACAGAGAAGTAAATAAGTTATTAATACTCAAAAGTTTACGGACTTTTTATAGTGTATTCGATTTGATTTTGTATCTTTGCACGCATATTTAAAATACGTGTGCGATGAACAAAGGCAAAACTATATTCTCTCAGATTATGTCACTTATACCAGAACGTGATTTCAAAACTTGTGTAGACCGTTATAAGGGAAACTACAGAGCAAGAAACTTCTCTTGCAAAGACCAATTCCTAGTAATGAGCTATGCTCAATTAACAGGTCGTGATAGTCTTCGAGATATAGAAAACTGCCTTACGGCACTCTCCAGCAAACTTTACCATTGTGGTATTAGTTATGCTGTACCACGTAATACTCTAGCAAAAGCTAACGAGAAGCGAGATTGGCATATCTATAAAGATTTTGCAGACGTTCTTTTGAAAAAAGTACGTCCTCTTTATGTCAAAGACAAGTTCAGATTAGACCTAGACAACATGGTATATGCTTTTGATAGCAGTACTATAAGTCTGTGTCTCAAATTATGTCCTTGGGCAAAGTATCGCAAAAACAAAGGTGGCATCAAAATGCACACATTAGTCGATTTGCGAGGAAATCTTCCAGTCTCAGTTTATTTGACTTCTGCATCGGTTAATGATGTAAAAGCTCTTGATGATCTCTACATAGAACCTTCTGCTATCTATTTGATGGACAGAGGATATGTAGATTTCAACAGACTCTTCAAGTTGATAACTAAGAAGAATGCATTCTTTGTTACTAGGGCAAAAGATAACATGCTTTTTGAAGTTGTATCAGAAGCCGAAGTTGACAAGAGTACTGGTATCATTTCTGATGAACGTATCAAATTAACAGGACTACATACTGCCAAATGGTATCCTGAAGAACTTAGAATGGTAACCTATGAGGACTATGCAACAAGTAAGGTGTATAGGTTTCTCACAAACAACATGGAATATGAAGCGCTTACCATATCTGAATTATATAGGGAAAGATGGAACGTGGAACTTTACTTTAAATGGATTAAGCAACACCTTCACATCAAATCCTTTTATGGAACTTCCGAGAATGCCATATATCTGCAAATCTGGATTGCCATATGCACATACTTGCTTTTAGCTTATGCAAAGAAAGTGATGCACATAGATCAATCGCTACACACTATTTCAAAGAACGTGGGTCTATTCCTTACGGACAAGACTCCTTTAAAATTTTTGAAAGGGATGGTATGATGCCTACAGTTACCATTGTATGTATTACCAAGTATTACATGGGCATCCCTTGTGGTTCTTTCTCGTTTTTGTGCTGGTCAGAAATATTAAATTCCAAATATGAGTTTGGCAAGAGATTATATACACGTGATATGAAAACTTTGACTCGTTGTGATTCTTTGGGATTCCATAGCAATGGTGTGCATAATCCTGCAGCAATGAATCAAACACTTCCATCTGAAGTGAATTATGATGCTCCTGATGTACAGAAAAGGTTGGCAGAAGGTATGGATGACATTCTTTCGATAGCTCGGGTTTGTAAAGCGAAAGGTGTGCATCTTATAGTACTAACCCCACCAGCTTATAAGAATTATCAAAAGCTTCTTACCAAACGTGGCTTGTACGAGCTGGAGAAAGTAGTAGATAAAATGAAAGAGGTGAATCCTTCTGTGGAATACCATAATTATCTGTTCGATTCACGCTTTGTAGAAGAAGATTTCTTCAATTCCAGCCATTTAGCAGAGCGTGGCACAGTGAAATTCTCTAAGATAGTTGGCAGATTAATCAAGTAAAAATTATGAATGAAAATAAACCATTCTTCTCAGTTATAGTGCCAGTCTATAACGTTGAGAAGTATCTGCATCGTTGTGTAGATAGTATTCTGGCGCAGAGCTATTCTAATTTTGAAGTCTTGCTTGTTGATGACGGAAGTATGGACAAGTCTGGGACGATATGTGATGATTATGCCTTGAAGGATAATCGTATCCGTGTGTTTCATCAAGCTAATGCAGGAGTAAGTGCTGCACGTAACAAGGGAATAGACGAGGCTAAAGGTGAATATGTTGTGTTTGTAGATAGTGATGATTATCTCCTTGTTGATAGATTGCTGCATGTCTGGAATAACACCAAAGGATACCCAGATGTCATTAGTGCCGACAAAGATGCTGTGTTATGTTTGGGTTCCCATGTCCTAAGATTGAATAAAGAAATCTATTTGTGGGCAAGTAAAATGGTGGTCGTTTGGAATGCTGCGTATAAAAGAATCATTTTGGTTGAAGGACACGTTCGCTTTTTAGAATCTATTGTACATGGTGAGGATAGCTTGTTCTTTTTAGAGTTTTTGAATCATTCTAAATCGATTGTTTTTCATGCTGATGATGATTATGTGTATGAAAGAGGACATGCGGGTGGACTAAATCAAGTTTTTCAAGATTTTTCCAAAGAGCTTGAGGTGTATTATAAGTTAGGTCAAGCTCGGAAAACTTTTTATACTTCTAATAGTGTTGCAGTTGGTGGAGAGTATCAAGTGAATTATTCAGGAGAGATATTGCGCATTATAAAAATCTATCTATATAGGTAATCAAAGAAGGTCATATTCAGAACGCATATCCGCATTGAAAAAGATGGTATCCTTGTTAAAAATAAACAAACTGAACAAAGGTAGGACAAATAGTGATAAGATAATATTTTTTTTTATATAACTTTAAGTTGTATGGTATATTGGATTGCTTTATGCGTTTATGGAGCAAAAGAATTGAAAAATTAAAGGCCTAATAAAATTTTATACTTATGATTTCAGTTATTGTTCCTGTTTATAATGTAGAAAATTATATACACCGCTTGCTGGATTTCATAATTTACCTAATGTTTATCGTAGCTTCTTGCAACGAATGTTAATAGGTATAAATATATGGCTTGTGAACAATGTTTTGTACAAAGACAAAAAATGTAACAGAGTTTACAGAGAAGCTTGGCAAAAACTTGATAATTATAGATTGAAATATCATCCTATTATATTTTTGCCATTGTGCTAGAGTATGTATTCTTTTAATATTTTTGTAAGAATCTATAAGCGAATATGTTTTTAAAATGAATAAAGATATTTTTTTTTCAATAATTGTCCCAGTATATAATGTGGAAAAATATCTACGTGAATGTTTAGATAGTATTTCACTGCTTAAAACTGTGACTTGGGAGACAATACTTGTTGATGATGGTTCGACAGATACATCTGGACAGATCTGTGATGAGTATGCAAAACAGGATTCCAGATTCAGAGTTATTCATCAGAAAAATGCAGGTGTGAGTGCTGCAAGAAATGCAGGACTGGATGCAGCTAAAGGTGAGTGGATATGGTTCGTGGATTCGGATGACATTGTAGATACACAATGTGTTCCAAATACAAAAGAATTGGCTGGATAATCAAGGAGATGTTGATTATGTGATGTTTAATCTGAAGAAATTTGAGGATGGAGATAAAATCTCTGTTTTGTCAAAAGTGTCTGATGATAATATGCCAAATATTATAAAAGAAGATGATAAAAATAGTTTTCAACTGAAACATTTGTGTAATTATCATTGTACATTATGGTATCAGCGAGAAATCATTGAAAGACATCATATTCGTTTTACTCTTGGTATCCGAAATTCTGAAGATGGTGAATTTATGGCCAAGTATCTTATGCTGATGAGGAATCCTGTAAAAGTAGATTCTACCATATATTATTACCGTATGCGCGAAGGTTCTGCTATGCATTTGGCTTCTTCTAGAAAAAATATCATAGAGGATGTTCCTGTTGTCTTTTTTCAATTTGTTGAAATGGATGGGTGATGTTGGTCAGCCGGTGGAGCCATGGCTCAACTTCTGGTTCTTGAAAATGATTCAGAATCTTCTTGTTCAGGCAGGTCGTTATCAGCAATTAAACAAGAGGCAATTTCAAATTACCATAAGAAAAATGATAGATGCCTGTGATAAGAAAGGTTTTTCTTTTGTTAGAGATAAGAAAATGCGACTCGCTTACTTTAGTATTTCTGCTTATTTTATAGTCAATAAGCTATATATGAAAAAAAAAGGTCTATAAGAGGTTTATATGAAAAAATGGATTTATGCAATGATAGGATTGCCGCATATTATCATTTATCTGCTGTATAGAAATAAAGATAAAAGGATTGATATGGATCTGGCAACTTATAATGACGGGAGAATAGGCGTTAATGCGTTTATCAATACTCTTTCAAAAAATGAATATCGCAATGTCTTCTACTTTCGAATTCCTTGGATATTGAGAGTTTTCTTGAATATATTTTTGAGAAGAGTTCCTGATTGCAAATTGCAGTGTGCTCACTGTGGGGGGCATTAAATGTTCACCATGGATGGGGTACTATTGTGCTTGCTGATAGGATAGGAGAGAATTTTTCAGTTTATCAGAATGTAACTGTTGGATATGGTAAGGATGGCAAGCCGAGTATCGGCAATCATGTGAGCATCTATTCTGGTGCTGTTGTCTTTGGAAATATTACAATCGGTAATCATGTAAGAATAGCAGCCAATACGGTGGTGCGAACTGATATACCCGATGGTTCGCTTGTCTATGGCAATCCGGCAGTGATTGTAAATCAAAAATAATTTATGGTACAAAAACACAGAATCCTTTATTGGGATGTCATTAAAGCGTTTGCTATTTTTCTGGTAGTTTGGGGACATTCTATGCAGTTCCTAACTCATGATGGCTTTGTTTGGAGTAGTCCAATCAATAGCTTTATTGTTACTTTTCATATGCCTCTATTTATGGTGGTTAGTGGATATTTTGCTACTTCGATATTAAAAGGCGATGTCAAATCTACAATATTATCAAAGTTTAGACAACTATTAGTGCCTTCTGTTACAACTTATTTTACCGTAGGTATATTCCTTTTGATATTGAGAAGAAAGGAATGGTTGGAAGGAGTGGTTGGAATACTCAGTTATTGTGTGTCTTCGTTTTGGTATTTAAAGGCTTTATTCCTGTTTTATATTTTGTCAGTCCTGTTTGTAAGACTTAGAAAGAAGAATAAGTATTCTGTTTTGTTTTTCTTTCTCTTGTTGTTTCTTCCTCCGTTTATATTGGATTATGTTCATGCGATATCTACTTTACCTTATTTCTTGATAGGCTTGTGGATACGCCATCTGGGGGTGTTTTGGAAGTATAAGAAACGTGTATTATTGATTTCTGTTTTGATTTATTCCTTGTTTGTCTTTCTTTTCAATATTCAGAATTATAATATGTACACAAATCCTTTTGGGTGGGAAATCGAGCTATTTGGCAGATTCGTCGTTCGTACGATAATTGGTATCAGTGGTAGTCTTGTGGCTTTGATTTTGATAAAAGCGATATGTGATAGAAATAAAGGGGGACTTTGGGAAAAACAGATTGCTAAGGTTGGCACTTATACCTTGGGTATCTATATATTTCAATATGAAATGTTTCGTTTTGGAAATATGTATTTAGTGGGATTCTATGATAGTTTGAATGTCTTTAAGGATACAATCTATGAGCGATTTTTCTTTGATATAGGCCTGTGCTTGCCAACTTCTATTGTGGTATTGCTTATATCAATCTTAATTATCAAAATCCTACGCAAAAACAAATATACCAGACTCATTTTCTTAGGTGAAAAATAAAATTAAATAAATATGGCAACATATAATTATGACTTCGTCAATGATAACTTCAGAGATGAAGTAATTAGAAAAACCAAACAGAACTGTTTGATAGATACGCCTTTGAAGGCGAACTGTTATCAGAATGCTTATGTCTTTCCGTTTAAGGAAGGACAGCGTGGTGAGGTTGTAACTGCTGATGGTATTACATTAGCTTCTGATTTTAAGGAAAAAACTTCTATAGATAAGTTTGATACAACCAACTTGCAACATGGTAAAAAAGCAATCTTTGTAGGTTCTTTATGGATCTATATTTGGGGACATTGCTTTACGGATCATTTTAATAAGGCATGGTTTGTACTTACTGATGAATGCAAGCGACTGCAGGAAGAAGGTGCTGAATTGGTGTTTATTTCCTGTACCACCAATGTGCCAAAATATATTCAGCTCATCTTCCACTATGCTGGCATTGATCTCGATAAGGTACGTATGATAACGGAACCGACTATCTTTGAAGAACTCTATGTTCCAGAGAATTGTTATTTTCATACTCCTGATAAATGGCACCGCTTTTATACGAAGGAATATCTTCCTTTGCTGGAGAATATTCGTAAGAATGTAATTGAGGAAGCGGAAAGAGATGGAACCTTCCTGTATATGAAAAAATCTATTTGACCCGTACACAGGGTAAGTTTGGCAGCCTTTGGAAAGATTTAGGAGAAAAAGCAATAGAGAATGCCTTTGCCAAGGAAGGTTATACTGTTATTGCTCCAGAAAAGCATTCCGTTGCTCAGCAGTTCTGGATGATGATGAACTGTAAAAAACTTGTAGCTACGGATGGTTCTATTTGTCATGCATCTTGTTTCTGCAAACCACATACTCAGGTTACAGTTTTGTGTAAGGCTAATTTCCTTGTGGAACATCAAATCGTATCCAATCAAATTGCTAATTTGGATGTGACATATGTTTCTGTTCATCATTCTTTCTTTGTAGATAAGAAACATCCTTGGCATGGTCCTTATCTGCTTTGTATAACAGATAATTTGGAAAGGTATATGGGGCACAAGATTCCTCATGCTCCTTATTTTCTCACAAAGAATTTCGTGAAATATCTTATTCGCAAGTTATATGTCTCAACATTTGGTAATGCTGAGTGGATTAATAATATAGTAAGAAAACAATTAAAAAAGAAATAATCAACAATGGAAAAAGTATTAGTAACTGGTGGAGCTGGATTTATCGGCTCAAATGTAGCATTAAAGTTAATCGCAAAAGGCTATTCTGTTGTAGTTTTAGATTCTCTATCCGAACAGATACATGGATCAAATCCTGACCAAACATCGCCATTGTATCTGAGCATTAAGGATAAGGTTGATTTTATTAAGGGTGATGTCTGCAAAAGAGAAGATTGGCTGAAGGCTCTTGATGGAGTGGATTATGTCATTCATCTTGCAGCAGAGACAGGAACCGGTCAGTCTATGTATGAAATAGAAAAATATGTGGGCACAAACATTGGTGGAACCGCTTTGCTACTTGATATCCTTGCCAATACTAAGCATCATGTAAAGCGTGTTGTAGTTGCAGAGTCAAGAGCTATCTATGGTGAAGGCAAATATGTCTGTCCTTCCTGTGGTGTCGTTTATCCTCTGGAGCGTAAGGATGAAGATATGAGTAAGGGTGATTTCGAATGTAAGTGTCCGAAATGTGGAGAATCTGTAAAACTTGTTGGTACTACCGAAGACAGTAACATTCTTCCATCCTCTGTATATGGTATCACCAAACAAGTACAAGGTCAATTGGTACACCTTGTCTGCAAGAGTATCGGCGTAGAATCAGTTTCTTTCAGATACCAGAATGTGTATGGTCCTGGTCAGTCGTTATCTAATCCTTATACAGGTATTTTGAGCATCTTTTCTACTCGTATCAAGAATGGTAATGGCTTGAATATCTTCGAGGATGGTAAGGAAACACGTGATTTTGTTTTCATTGATGATGTAGCTGATGCTACTATCCTCGGAATGGAAGTACCGGCTGCTAACGGTCATGTGTTTAATGTTGGTACAGGTGTAGCTACTGATGTGCTGACTGTGGCTCATACCCTTTGTGATAAGTATGGTATTCAAGTTCCTATTACCGTATCTGGAAATTATCGTTTAGGTGATATCAGACACAATTTTGCTGATATAACCTTAGCTAAACAGATACTTGGTTTTAATCCGAAATGGAATTTCTCTGATGGTATTGAGCAGTTTGTTAAATGGGTAAACCAGCAAGAGGTGCAGGAAGATAATTATGAGGCTTCCATTGAAGAAATGAAGAAAAAGGGACTTTACAAATAATAAATTTTGAATCTATGAAAGTTTTAGTTACTGGAGCAAATGGTTATATTGGGCGTCATGTTGTATGCTCATTATTGGATAAAGGTATTGAGGTTATCGCTTGTGATATCAGAACAGATGATGTTGATAAAAGAGCTATCTGCAAGGATTTGAATCTTTTGATTTGCCTGAAGGAAATATCTTTGAAGCCTTGGGCAGTCCTGATGTCTGCCTCCACATGGCTTGGAGAAATGGCTTTGTTCATAATTCGCCTACACAGATGGGTGATTTGTCAGCTCATTATCGTTTTCTGACGGCTATGATTGATGGTGGTTTGAAACAGGTCGCAGTTATGGGAACCATGCATGAGGTAGGTTATTGGGAAGGAGCCATTGATGAGAATACTCCTTGTAATCCCAGCTCTATGTATGGAATAGCTAAGGATGCACTCCGTCGCAGTATGACACTCTACTGCCAGCAGAAAGGTGTTATCCTTCAATGGCTCAGATGCTACTATATTTTAGGTGATGACAAACATAATAATTCTATCTTCAGTAAATTGTTGTCAGCAGCTGAGGAAGGCAAGAAGACATTCCCATTTACTACAGGTAAGAACAAATATGATTTCATTGAAGTAGATAAGTTGGCAAATCTTTTGGCTTCTTCTGTTATTCAGTCAAAAGTTGTCGGTATTATCAATTGCTGTAATGGTGAGCCTATGAGTTTGGCAGGCCGTGTGGAACAGTTTATTGCCGATCATCACTTGGACATCAAACTGGAATATGGTGCATTCCCTGACAGACCTTATGATTCGCCATGTGTTTACGGAGATGCAACTAAAATTAATCAAATCTTAAAAGGATGAAGTAAAAGATTTATTGAAAAAATACTTACATCAAGTATTAGCTATTCTTTGTGGAGGTAGAACTTAAAATGTATTTTAGAAGAATATGATTCCAAAGATTATTCATTACTCATGGTTTAGTGGTGACCCTTATCCAGCAGAATTAAAAGCTTGTATGGATACGTGGAAGAAGGTGTTGCCTGACTATGAGTTTATATTATGGGATGCCAAGAAATTGGCTGAATGTAATAATGTGTTTGCCAACGAGGCTGTAAATGTTAGAAAGTGGGCTTTTGCTGCTGATTTTGTGCGCCTGTATGCAGTCTATCATTATGGTGGCATCTGGCTTGACACAGATATAGAGATGTTTAAGTCATTTGATTCATTCTTGAACGATGGTATGTTTATCGGTAGGGAATATTACGTACATCATCATCCTAAGACTGGAAAGGATTATACCATGCTGACTTCTCATTGCTTTGGCGCAGAGAAGGAGCATCCTTTTATAGGGGAATGTCTGGAGTTCTATGAGAATCGTCATTTCATCCGTTCTCATAATGAACAATTGGAGCAGCGTCTTCGCTATGACATGACGATTATTCCTGATCTCCAAATGAGTCTTGCTCAGAACTATGGCTTCGACAATAGTAATAGCAATAATAATATGCAGTTGTTGAAGAATGGAGTTCATGTATATCCTTATCAGTATTTTGACCAGCCAGGATATACCAGCATGAAGGATGTTGTGTGCATTCATCGTGTGGCCCAGAGCTGGAATCCTAACGCTAAAGGTTTTACTGCAAATTCTATCACTGATGTAAAAAGAAAACATTAGGCTATTATAAAATGAAAGCGCAGCAAAGATTGGCGAAATTTATATTGAATCTTTAGATTTATATCTCATGAGAATATTATATGTATTGAAACATAATCCCTGGGGGATTGGAGGTGGATGTTACGCATGCCGTAACTATCTGCAGTTGTTCTCAGAGGTGTTTCAAGGGGCGGAAATGGATGTTTGTATTTGCAAGGAATATTTAACTCCCGAACGCAAGAAAGAATATCCAATGGCTCATTTCTATCCTGTAGCTCCTCGTGGTTTTATCGGTAAGGTGATGACTGCTTTTACCGGGGTTATGCATCGCCACCAAGAGACAGTAAAGGCTTTACTCAAAAGCAATCATTATGATTATTGTGTATTTGATCACAATAGTATTGCGGGGTCTTTGGTTCGTTCTTGTAAAAATAGCGGTGTAAAGACTATTGTACTCAATCATAATTGCGAGTATGATTATTTTAAGGATAATAATGGTTTGCTAAAACGTTTGTTATTCTTGCATCAGGTGAAGAAAAATGAGCGAAAATCATATTTGAATTGTGACTACAATATCTTCTTGACGGAAGAAGACAAGGAGCAATTTGCAGAGATGTATGGTGCGTCGAATACTGAAGCGGTAGTTGGCGGGTGCTTCTATCCTACGAATGATCATTCTCTATCTGAAATAAAACCATTCAGAAAAGAACACCTGAAGATGGTGATTAGCGGTACGATGGGAAATGTGCAGAATATGGATGGTATCAACTATTTTCTGGATGAACTTCTTCCTCTTGTGCCCAAGGATATTCATATAGTATTGGCTGGTAAAAATCCTCCAGCTTCTTTATTAGACCGTATAAAGCCAATGTCTCCAAGAGTAATTGTCATACCTAATCCCTAAGGACATGGATTCTATTGTGCAAGATTGTGATATCTTCTTGTGTCCTGCAAGATTGGGAGGTGGCATGAAACTAAGAGTGATGGATGGCTTCCGTAATGGTCTGCCGGTATTAGTTCATACAATATCTGCCAGAGGTTATAGAAATTTTGAAAAATGTGGCATGATGTGGGAATTTAATACTGCTGAAGAATTTCTTAAGAATCTTCAATCATTGATACAGGATATCCTGCAAGAGAAGATTACAAGAGAAATGATAATGAATGAGGCTTGTCGTATGTTTGCTTTCGGTCAAGCTGTAGAAAGAATGAAGAAAACAATCAACAAATAAACTATGTTTAAGCAAATAAAATTTTTCATCAAACAGCATAAGTTTGAGTATCTTATCACATTTTTTGTCTTTACCAACTTATTTCCTGCTTGGTTTCCTCAGTTTGCATACTATATCGCATTTGCTCTGATATTATATAAAATGAGTAAATTCAAAATGCAATCATGTGGTAAGACTACTTTGTTTTATGTTTTTATAGCCTTTTTTGTGGCTATCTGCAACAATCAACATGGTATTCGACTTACGTTTGGTTCTATTTTCTATTGTACTATTCATGGCTGCGCCAAGACTATCCATTAAATGGCATCTATACAAAATCAAGCTCATGTATTGCATATTTTCTGGATTTGGAATAGCAACAATAGCTAACCTGTATGCAAAGTATGCTGGAATCAATTTAGTATATATAGACGAATATGGTATAGCCATGGGACGTGTAGCGGAGTTTGCGGGTTTTTGTAGTCACCCAATGTGGACGAGTTGTGCTGCAGCCTTCTCTACATTGTTTTTTGTAAGCATGGCTTTTAGAGATAATTTGAAGAAAAAATCTTTGAGATATTTTTATTTTGCAATGGTTTTAGCGAGTCTATATGTTACAATGATTGGTGCTTCTCGTTCAGCATTTTTTCTTTCGTTAGCATGTTCTGTACTGATAATATGGATGCAGTCTAAAAAAATCGCTGTAATTAGAAATTTAGCAATTGTTGGAGTCGCAGCTGTTATCTTTGCACCATTCTTAATGAAAAATTCTCAGGCGATGATGAACAAAAAGAATGGTCTTGAAATAACGACAGAAAATACATCGCATGATGAATTGTGGGGACAGCGTATGGAGGAATTTGAGTCATCTCCTATTTGGGGTATCGGCTTTGCTGCTCATGGTGTTGGAGCAAATAAGCAAGTTGGTCGTAATGAATCAGGTGGTAGCTTTATTTCTGTGTTGGCTCAAGCTGGTATTATTGGTCTTGTTTTTGTTTTATTAATTTGGATTGCTGCAATTATGTTTCCCAAAGCAATTGGTAATGATTGTAATGCTATTTTGTTTTACGCAAGTTTTGTTTTTATGTCAATCCACTCTATTTTGGAAGGTTACATGTTCCAAGCAGGATGGTATCTATGTTTAATAATATGGTTTATTATTGGCTTAATGATAGAACATAAAATGATGAGAAAAAAGTATCCATTATTAATGAAACAAATTAATATTTAGGTCATGAGAATTGCATATATGATAGCTGCGCATACTGATCCTATTCAGTTAAGAAGATTAGTCATTTCCTTGAATGGTGAGGATATTGAGTTTTTTATTCATATTGATAAAAAAAGTGATATTCAACCTTTTCTTAGAGAATTAAATTTTGAAAATGTTCATTTCCTAAAAAATAGAATCAGTACAAGTTGGGGGGGCTTTTCACAATGTGAATATCAAAAAGCACTAATAAAAGCTGTTTTGAATTTTGAAAAGAAATTCGACAGGGTGTTCTTTTTTTTTGTCTGGTCTTGATTATCCTTTATGGAGCAATCAACGAATTTCTTCATATTTAAGTGAATTTTCTGACAAAGAGTTTATTATGGGCATGAATTTAACAGATTGTTTTAATCCTCCTAAGATGCAAACAAGAGTATGTCAATATCATTTTAGAGATTTAAGTTTCGGAAATGCGTTTCTAAGGCGTCTTATCTATGGTATTGTGAGAGAAGCTTTGGATTTACTTCAAATCAGAAAAAAAGAACTATATGTATTGGCAAAGAAAAGCATAAAGTATATTGCGGTTCTAGTTGGTGGTGTTTAACTGGTGATTGTTTGAAATTTGTTTATGATACAATTTGTACGGATAAAGAATATCAGAGATATTTCAAAAACCTGTTTGGCTCCTGATGAAATGTTAGTTCAAACAATTGTCTTTAATTCTAAATATGCGAAAAAAGGCAATATTGCATGAAGGAGAATATCCTGGACTTGTTGGCTTGACTCCACTTCATTATATTGAATATAATGGGGTGATAAGGGTCTATGATGAGGATGATTTTGAAATGTTAATTAATTCTGGAAAGATGTTTGTACGCAAGGTCAAGAGTGGAATATCAGATAAGTTAATTTCTAAGATAGATCAATATAGGCAACATGAAGAAATTGGTAAGTAAAAAAATGGCTAACTATTTTTTGTAAGTTTATTAGTCCTTTTGTATTTGTTGAAATCATTCTCCGTTATGTCTTTGGCTTCTGTGATGCGGTATTATATCAGTCATCGCCTGCTTATGAGTATATAGCACAGCCGAATCAGCATCGCTATCGCTTTTTCTCTCATATCGATTGCAATTCTTATTCTCAGAGAAGTGAAGAGCCGGATTCTACGAAAACGATTGTCCTTGGGTTAGGCGATTCGGTTATCTTTGGTGGAACCATGCTTGATCAGGATAGTGTAGCCACAACCTTGTTCTCGAAAGAAACTGGGATGCAGATGCTGAATATTTCGTCGGGTAGTTGGGGACCGGACAACTGCGCTGCTTATCTGAAAGAGAAAGGTACTTTTGGTGCCAAGGCTATGGTGCTTGTGTGCAGCAGTCATGACGCTTTTTGATATCATGAGCCATGTGCCGGTGGTCGGTATCTATCCAATTATCCTGATAAACAATATAAGTTGGCTATATGGGAAGTGATAGATAGATATCTGATGCCTCGTATCAAGGTTTATTTTAGAGGTAAGCAACTCTTAGATCCTGATGCTCAAGTGGTAGAGAAAGTGAAGAGTGATGAGGGTGTTGCGAATAAGGCTTTGAATTTTGATCCTGGTTTTGACCAGCTCCTTCAGATCTCTGAGGAAAGCATATCCCTTTCTTTATTTATCTTCATCCTGAGGTGGGTGAGGTCATGAGCCGTAAATATAAGGAAGGTGGATTGATGATTATGGAATGGGCTAAAACTCATCATATAAAATTGATTGATGGATTGAATGAGGGTGTCACTGTAGATATGTATCGCGATGTCATCCACCTGAATGAGAAAGGTCAGAGAAATCTGGCTAATTCTTTGAAAAAATGATAAATAGATGAAGAAACTGATTCACTTTATTAAACCGTTTATTCCTCATTATCGTGAGGAATTCTTTGACTTGTTGGGGAAGCGACTGAAACAGGGTGACGTCAATGATATATCTCTGGATCAGGAAATTTATACTTATGAAAAGACGAAAGATGTGAAGTCTGCTTCTTTTTCAGATGAGTCATATTGTATGTAAACATATACCAAGCAAGCTTATCAAGGGGAAACTGCTGTTCTACAATCCATTCTCTCTGTTGGGCAAAGAGAATAAAGTCCTGGTACTGATGCTCCATTTTGCTCATCTTGGTACATGGATTCTCTTGTTAACTAAATGGTTGCATCACAAGAAAATCATTCTATGGGGGGCAGGGGATTTCTGTTCGTCGCTATCTGAAAGAAGAGAAAAAGCCGGATTGGAAACTGAAATGGATGATTGCCTTAGCGGATGGTATCTGGTTCTACATGGATAAAGAAAAGGAGCAATGGCAAAAGTGTTTTCCTGATAAACCTATGGTGGCTCTCTGTAATACTTTGTCTGGCGTTGATGAAATGACTATGTATCAGCCTGATTTGACAAAAGATGAATTAAAGGCTAAATATGGAGTCAAGCAAGATGTTATCTTTATCTTCTGTGCCAGGTTTACTGCTGACCGCCGAGTAGATTTGTTTTTGGAAACAATCAAGCGATTGGATGATAAAAAGTATGGCTTTGTGATTATTGGTTCTGGAAAGTGCAAGCCTGACTTTTCTTCTTATGGCAATGTGTATGATTTTGGAGCTGTATATGATACGGCGGTTAAAAGAGAACTCTTTGCTTTATCAGATGTATATTGCACCATCATGTAACAGCAGTAGATGTAATCCCAGAGAAGGTGGAGAAACTCAACAACAAGATTTCTCCAATCCAGGATGATTACATCGAAAAGTATTTGGCAGAAAAGCCATTGAACCTCGTGGCAACCCTTGACGGCAAATCAGCCTATAAGGATGCAGACTTCGTAGTCATTGCAGCACCAACGAACTACGACCCAGTGAAGAATTTCTTTGACACCACTCATGTAGAAGAAGTTATCGACTTGGTATTGGAGGTAAATCCTGATGCAGTGATGGTCATCAAGAGTACCATCCCTGTAGGTTACACCCGTAGCCTCTACTTGAAGTATGCCAAGAAGGGCGTGAAGAAGTTCAACCTTCTCTTCTCTCCAGAGTTCCTTCGTGAGAGCAAGGCACTCTATGATAACCTTTACCCAAGCCGCATTATCGTAGGCTATCCAAAGA